>Ga0209156_10001257_pt1 | contig 20818 bp, 13 predicted proteins | sample GraSoiAngelo_124_FD_185881 | JGI IMG/M metagenome (GOLD analysis project Ga0209156, IMG submission 185881) | Grasslands soil microbial communities from the Angelo Coastal Reserve, California, USA - 14_0927_05_20cm (SPAdes) (version 2) | ecosystem: Environmental > Terrestrial > Soil > Grasslands...
CGACGCAGACCGCGTGCCGGGGCACTGCCAAACCCAAGATCGCGGAGGAATTCTGCGCCACGCGTTCGGAATCGTACACAATCACCCAAGCGACTCTGTGATGCTCCAGAATCTCGCGGGCCGTTCGCCAATCTTCAGCCAGAAAGAAGCGTACGCTGTCCGCGATTCCCGACAGGCTCTCATGCGAGCTTCCGGCCACACCAGGCTGTCCCGACCAATATGCGATCGCCGGCGAAAGCCACCACGGCGCAAGAAACGGGCGCGTCTCGGACGATTGCAAATCGATTGCCAGGTCGCGCGATTGCACAGATTCGTTCCGCTGTTCGATCCGGTGGGTGTATTCCGCTTCGTCTGGCCAGAGTCGTGTGTCCCAATCCCGCAGGATCGGAAATATCGACAATGTAAAAGCGATCCAAACCGCCGCGCGCGAGTTGATCGGCTCGAGCAAAGCCGGAAGCGCAATCGCAAAAATCAGAAAGAAAAAATACGCCCAGCGTGCCTGCCAAATCGTCAGCAAGTAAGTCGTGACAAGAAGAGCAAGAACAAAGATTGGTGCGGTGCGACCGGCGGCCGCGCCGACTTCTCGTTTCCGAACGCCAAACCAAATAAGAAGCGGGGTGAGGAGAAGTAAGTACCCGCCCCAGCGCAACCAGATCGGATTTGCCGGCCAGACGTGTGCAAGTTCGCCAATGGTGCGTGCCCAGTTTTCGAAAAGCTCGCCGGAATAAAAGATCGACAATGAGGGTATGCGCCGCTCGATTGCAAACGCGAGGGCCACGATTACTGCAAACAGAATCCAGCCTGCGCGGCGCTGTTTGCCAAAAAGAAGTTGTCGATCTTGTACGGCACGAAGGAAGACAACGAGGAAGAGCAAAATGAGCGGTTCATAAAGTGACACCCAGAGCGCGAAGCTCCAAGCCGTTCCGCTGACGATGCCCCATTTTGTAGAGCGTTCGAATTGCAGTGTCCATTCCGCGCAAATCGCGACCGTGACCAGCAAGGTCAACAGTGACTGATGATCAGGTCGTCCGAGCTCCGTCCCCTTCACGAGAACGGGGCTGATGGCGTAAAGAATCAGTGCCGCCCAACGATACCGGAACTTCATACGGCGCGACCACCACCAGAGAAACCATCCTCCGAACAGCGCCAGCAGCGGCGAGATCAGCGCGCCGGCTAAATCGATTGCGTGTACGGTGAAGGGTTTTAGCGCGACCGCCAACGCAAGAATCAGGTAGTCGAACGGCGCGGTCGTATGCGGAGTTGTTCCTTGCGGAAAATTTTCGAAGTCATGATGACGCACGATTAGCCCCGGCTTTTTCTCGCACATCCGCACCCGCGTCATCCGCGCATAACAATCCGCGTCACTGAAATAAACGTTCCCGGCGACGAAAACGTCCTGGTAATTCGCACAACGCGCCGCCAGAATCAGCGCGCTCAACAAAACGATTTCGATCAAGAGGCCGATTGCCCGTATCACGGTTCCATCCCAAGTCCGCGATTCGGATTGCGCAATCTAAAATTTCAGCGCAACTGCGATCGCGTCGTCGGTGACAGTCTCAATACTTCTTGAGCTATGTTCCGATGAATCGTGAGTTCGTTCAAAACTTCGTCGCGCCACTTTGGAGATTGAGCCAGAGTTGCAACGTATCGATCGTAGGTCGCCTGATTGTCGAAACGCGCGAACCAAATAACAACGTTCTCTCCTTCTCGCACGGGCAATGCCGGAAACGTGTTCTCGCTATTTTCCGTCACGAAAGACGCGAGAATCACGGCGCCTGCTTCCGCCAGAACCGGTTTCATCACGCGTTCAAAAAAATCGATGAAGCCCGAATTAACCGGCGCATCAAAATAATAGATTGTTCCGATAACGATTCCGCTGCGAATCTCTTTACTTCCGCGAAGAGAACGGTCGCTCGTTTTGAGTGCAAACCCAGAGTCCGCGCGCGTTGGACGCAAGAGAAACACGTTATCTGAATCGATCATCGTCGCATTTGCAGTCTCGCGATGCGCCTTCCAAACCGGCCCGCCGTAGAAAGCCTGCAATGCTGCGGCACGACTCGCCATGTCGCGAAAGCCTCTGAGCCAAACGAATCTATCGGGATCATCAAGATCGCGAAATTGGCCGAGGATATTCATTCCCAATGTTTCCTGTGGTTCGATGAATTCACGATCGAACAGATCGATCAACACATCACGTTTTCCGCGGTGCAGCGTGTATTGCCTCAGTTCGACGATCGGACAACAGGTCTGCATTTGGTAGCGTTCGCCTTTCGCACTGTGGTCTCTACTTCCCAGACTGCAATCCAAGTTGGTTTGCCGTGCCAGGCGTACCTGATTGCGAGATTGCCGCACGTTCAAAAAAAATCCGTCTTCGGCAAAGCTTCGGCGCGACAGCCGGCGGCGTCATGGCTTTCGCTTTTCGCTGCGCCCGGAGCAAAGGCTGGGCCCGCCAGGATTCGAACCTGGGACCAAGGGATTATGAGTCCCCTGCTCTAACCGCTGAGCTACAGGCCCATTTACCTATGAAAACATATGAAGCTGCGTCTCTATGGCCAACTTCGATTGACGCCACATTGACATTCTCACGAATTTTTTGCGACAATTCCCCGAACCATGAAACGCGCCAAACTTGCAGTTCGCCCATATCGCCACAGTAAGACACATCCATATTATCTCCTAAACGAGCTTCCGTCCGCAACCTCGCCATCATACCAACCTGTGAAAACAACCCCAAAAACCACCGACTCCCGCACCTTTTCGCGCGCCATCAGATGCTTCTTCACCGCCGGCTTCCTGCCGGCCCTTGTCTTGACCCTGCCGATGCGCACCGGCTACGCTGGAATCGACGCGACGCGGGTCGCCGGCGGCTTTAGCGCACCGCTCTACGTGACTGCACCTCCCGGTGATACGAGCCGGCTCTTTGTCGTGCAACAGTCGGGACAAATCAAAATTATCAATCTCCCTTCGCGCACGGTGAACCCGACGCCTTTTCTCGATATCTCGGGCGAGGTCAATTTTAGCGGCGAAGAAGGTTTGCTCGGCCTGGCCTTTGATCCGAACTACGCATCGAACGGCCGCTTCTACATCAACTACAGTGCGCCGGGTGGATCGTTCGGCGCCGGTGTGAGCCACACGGCTGAGTTCCTCGTGTCGGCCGATCCCGACATCGCCGATCCCACAAGCGAGGCCACGCTCTTCACGTACGATAAGCCGCAGAACAATCACAACGGTGGTTGGGTCGGCTTCAGTCCGCGCGCCGGGGACGAAGGAAATCTTTACATTTCAACCGGCGACGGCGGTAGCGCGAACGACGCAGGCCCAGGTCACATCGAGCCTGGCGGCAACGCGCTGAACACGACAACACTGATGGGTAAAATGTTGCGTATCCACATCGAAGACACCTATGGCACCTACTCGATTCCGCCTGATAATCCGTTCTTTGGATCAAACACCGACAAACAGGAGATCTTCTGCTGGGGTTTGCGCAATCCCTGGCGCAATAGCTTCGATCGGGTCACCGGCACGATGTTTATCGGCGATGTCGGGCAGGACACGCGGGAAGAAATCGATGTGCAAAAAACCTCCAACCCCGCTGGCGGCGAAGACTACGGCTGGCGTGTGCGGGAAGGCTTTATCCAGAATCCTGCTTACCCTCACGATCCGCCGCCGCCCGATGCAGTCGGTCCAATTTTCGATTATCCGCACACCAGCGGCCAGGCGGTAATCGGTGGTTATGTCTATCGCGGGAGTCGGATTCCGTTGTTAAGCGGGATCTATGTGTTCGCCGATTACCTCGGACCGGAAGGTGGTAACAATACCGGAAAAATTTGGAGATTCCGCTATAACGGCCAGAGCGTGTCCGGATTCCGGGATATCACCTCGCAGTTGTTTCCGACGCGCGTTGGTAGTTTCCCGTTGAACAACCCATCCTCGTTAGGCGAAGACGCCAGCGGCGAACTCTACATCTGCGACATCGGCAACGGGAACATCTACAAGATCATCCCCGGACGTTGACCTTTTAATTTCTCTTATCGCCAGGGCATGCTCCCGCGCGTAACCGCCCAGGCGATTGATGTCAATCGCCTACCCGCGCGTCCTCACACATCAGTTTTCTCCATTCCGAGCGGAGTCGAGGAAGCTCATTATTAAAAGTAATCCCGCAGCAGCGGGAGGCTGACGCTCGAAATGACAAAATGGGACAGCCGCGGGTACAGTTGTTCGCAATCGGATGTCACGCTTTTCCGTGGCACGGAATCAGCTATGAGCCCCCTTGCCCGGCCTCCGACGAAGACTGGATTCCAATCATGGCTCGGGAATAAATCTGCATGTGCCAAAGCTGAATATTCTTTCTGGTTTCAGTGGGGATAATGTCCATATACGATGTAGCGCTTGACTTCCCCATTCACGTAGTGTCCATATGCGATGTAGCGCTTGACTTCCCCATTAAAGCCCACCACCACCCAGAGTTCCCACGCTTTAACCTGCATAGCGTTCAAAAACGGGCCGATGATTGGAATGTAGTTTTGAGCGCTGATTGGGCTCGAGTAAAACCATTCAAGCGCCGTCTCTCTCGGTGGACAAACCGTTTTTGTTGCGGGCGGACCGAAAGCCCGAACAAGATCCTCTTCCGTCGTCTGGCCCGGTCTGATTTGGTTGATCTTCTCTTGTGTGATCGATACGCCGGCCGCTGCGTAATTCGTTAGGCAGACGAGCGTGAACAATGCGAGTATCGATTTGATAGTTTGACTTTTTCTGTTCATAGGATGAATTGCTTGCGATAGCGATTTTGCGAACTTCCTTTTCCAGAATCTAACAGCGCGCACATTCCTGCCGGCTGCTGAATTTTTAAGCCGCTTTGACGTCGGAGCCGTATGGCGAGCCAAGCTGCGACCACAAAACCGTCCCCGACTTTCGGGTAAAGAGTCATTCGTAACGAAACTATCAGGAACCAATTCATTGTCAAAATCGCGCCGGACATCAACACAATTCCCGTGCAAAATCTCGCTGCGAATCGGTCGCATGACTTCAGATATGAAATTGCTACCGGTTTGTCGAGATTGCAATTCGCATTTCCAGCTGTTTCAACTCGCGCCGCTGCTCGTGCGTCTCGATCACATCGCCCGCTTCATCGATAACACGAATCACAGCATCATGTCAACGGCTGAAAAACCGGCATGGGACGTTCGCACTCGATTATTTGCCTCGTTGTCTCAGTTTTCGCCCTTTCCTGATTCGTCGGTGGGCAGCGCGCCATTCCCGCTGCTTCCGGGTGTAATACTCGCGCCAGTATTCGGCAGTCCGTATTCGTGGCCGGCCACGCTGTCTGGTCTTAGGCATAGAATCAAGATAACTGATCGCGCAGCTTAACCAGATGATAAAGGCCGTTCAAGATTGATGTCGAAAAAGCTTTCTGGCAACGGTGAGGACAGCAACGCAGCTTCTCCGCCGAGACGTGAACTTACGGCGTGAACTTGTAAATCGCGCCGTCGTCGTTATCGCCCCCATGGGTGGTGGCGCCGTAGAAGCTACCGGCTCTATTAATCATGCCGCTATAGGGGAAAGCCGCGTCGGGAGGACCTTGGAAAAGATGAGGCAAGCTCTCAACCCAGCTCCCATTTGGTCCTCGAGTTAGCTTAAAAATAGTCCCGCTGCCCAAACCACCTTCACTCGTCGTCCCATAGAGGTTACCAACCGAGTCAAAGTTCAGGTGACTGATGGGGCTGTTACCATCTCCTCCCTCTGCGAAGCTGTAGAGCACTCTTTCCCTCCATTCGTCTGTTGGCGTGGGCGCCAACTGATAAACCGCGCCGATACCATTGACGCCGCCGTAGTAAGTGGTGCCGAAGATATTGCCCGCTCGATCAAACAATAAAGCACCGTAGGGAAACACACCATCCGGTTGACCTCGAAAGGAATAGAGAGTCTTAAAATCCCATTCGCCAACCTGGGTGGGACTGAGCTCAAAAACAATTCCGCTTGCGAATGCGCCGCCCGTCGTCGCCGCGCCATAGAGATTGCCGTTGCGCAGAACCATTTTTCCCGCCGACCCACTCGACCCATCTGCCCCACCCGTGAAGGAGTGAATCACTTTGAAGGTGTAATTGCCATTTGCACCGGGGTGAAGCTGGTAAATGGTGCCGAGCCCAAAAGCCCCACCGGTCGGAGTCATTCCATAAACATTGCCATGGGGATCCACAGTCACCCTTGCGCCGGGACCAGAGCCATCATCGCCCCCAGTAAAAGCGTGAATCACCGTCTGCGTCCAGGTTCCTCCGGAGTTAGTCAGCTTATAAACTACTCCGCACCCGCCCTCGCAACTGCCCGACCCGCCGGCAACCGCCGTGCCATAGAGATTGCCCTGCGCATCGAGTGTCACACCTTTGTAGGGCTCGCTACCATCGGGGCCACTCGTAAAGCTATAGAGTACGGTATGCGTCCAGGAGTTTCCTGACGGCGCCAGCTGCCAGACGGTGCCACTTCCGAAATCCCCGCCCAGCACGGTTGAGCCGTAAAGGTTACCCACGCCGTCGATCGCCAGATCCGTGTCGGCATATTCGCCATCCTCATCCCCGGCCAAGCTGTAGATCACCTCAGTCGTACTCGCCTTGGTAGCGCCAATCCCAAGGAGCAGCACCGCTGCGAAAAGGGAAAGCACCGTTGCAGGATGGTAAAATCGCCACCTGTGCAGGTCGGAAAATATTGATGCGATGTTCTGATGGCAGCAGGTATTCATGAAATAGTGTAGGGCAAAAATTCGTTGCAGCAAATCAGATAAATTGCTCCCGAGTGGCCCTGTCGGCCTCAATAAGGAAGCTGCAAGTGGAGCCGCTCCCCTAACGAAGCGCGCCGTCGCTCTTCACGATTCTACGCATTCACCGGGCAATGCAATCGGCTACTCAAAGCTTTTCAGGTTGGCACGTGACGCTGTGATTCGCGTATTCGATGAAGCCGGCAACGTGATCGATACGCACGAGCGCGTTGGCGATTTCAAAGAGCCGGGAAGCGGTCATGTTTGGCATTTCGAGCAAAGCAAAAACCCGCCACGCCTGTGAAGCGTGACGGCTGTAGTGGTGGGCGTGTCGCCCGCATCCTTATGAAATTGCGGCCGACACGGCCGCCTCTACATCTTTTTGCCGCGGACAACGTCCGCGTGAACGATCGGCGAAAGGGCGAACAGTGCGCCCGCGAGAGCAATGAGAAGCAAACCGCGTCGCAAAGGTCGCCGACTGAGCGAATCGTTGAAGAACGGAATTGAATTTGCGAACTGAATCGAATGAAACATACAGACCTTCTTTCTTCTCCCGGTCCTTGGTTTGTGATTGCAGCTCTGAAGCGGGCAAAGAAGCGACCGGGAGGAAACTGCCGTGCCTGATTCAGGTTCGATGTGAAGAGATTAGGCTTGGGAAAGTCGGCAGCTTTACTGATTGTTGAGGACGATTTGCGGTGAAGATTTCTTCGCTTCAAGCTGAGCGCTCACCTTCTGGATTTGCAATGCCTGTTGTTCAAGGCGCGCGGTGAGCGCTCTAATTTCCCGCTGCTGTTCCGCGGTGGCCGCTTGAGAGCCCTTTTGTTGTTGCATTACGGTGGCTTCTAATTTCTCCACTCTGCGATGCTCTTTGAGGAACTCGTTGAGCAGCATCGCGTTCACCGCTTCGTAGCGAACGGTTGGTTTACTTATGATTACTGGCTAGAGAAAGGGCATGAGTGGCTATGGAACAACCGTCAACGTGAGATCATTGCCGTCGCCGCCTTCGTAGCTGACTTGGAAGGTGTTGCCGTGGGTGGTGAACGTAGAGCCGTCAGGTAGGTTGGCGAATGTGCCTGCAATCGGGCCCGCGGAGGTGTTGTGAATCACCGTAAGAATTGTGCCCGCCGGGAGCGGAACTCCGCCACGGCCCACCAAAGAAAACTGCGCGCTATTGATGGTCACACCATTGGCCACACCTTCGTCCGCCATCGCACTCCTGGTGTTCAATCCGCAGTTGTAGGTCGCGTCGGCTTTGAAGGTCAGTGCGCTCTGGATGGTGAGCGAGTCTGGTTTGCCTCCACGCCTTCCGGGACCCAGAGCTGCGCCAGGGCCAGCGCCTGTGCCGACGGTGACGGCGCCGGCTATAGTGCCTCGGCCGCCCAGCCGGCCCGCATTGACTTGGACCACACCACTACCGGTTGCCGAGCCTGTTCTGTTGTTGATCACCAGGTTACCGCCTTCAATCGTGGTGCCGCCCGTGTAGATGTTTGCGCCGGTCAACTCAAGGGTGCTGGTGCCGATCTTGGTCAATGCTCCGCGGTTCCCTCCTATGACACCGGAAAAGAGGGTACTCAGGTTGTTACTGCCCACGATGAGGCGCTTCGCGGCGAGGAAGACAGAGCCATCCCCTTCTATCGAACCGACAGTCAGATTCGATTGAATCCTTGAGCCGAGCTCAAGTGCACCAGTGCCGAAGAGCTCGACCCGCGGCGCACCGCCAACAGAATCCGTAAAAAAAATCCGGCCCGCTCCAAATCCGCTGAAGGTGCCGTTGGCAATGAACGTAGCATTGCTCGGCGACGCCCCGAGAAGAAAATCCGAAGAGCCGCCATTTGCACCTTCAACCGAGCCGCCATTGTTAATGACTGTGGCATCGGCTGTGGTCGCGTCGTTGTCGAATCGGGTGAATCCTCCTCCGCTGCCGGCGACGGCACCCCCTTCGTTAATGATTGTGGCTGTTCCTGCATTCGCGTTTTCAAAAAAATATGTCGTGCCACCAAGTACGTCCCCAGGTGGCGCGCCCTCGTTGATGATCATGGCATTTCCTGCACTCGACTGATCAAAGAATTGCGTGGTCCCGCCCGCTGCCTCATCGCCACCGTTTATGAACATGCCATTGCCAGCATTGGAGCTATCTAAGAAAAGCGTTTGACCGCCGCTCCGGCCCAGGTTCGCGCTGGCGGGGTTAGAGAACACCGTCAGGTTCCCTGCCGTCGCGCTATTCTCAAAAATAACCCCGTCGCCGTCTAAGCTTACAAAGTTTTGCGAAACACCTGAGTTATTCACGATTCCCGTCCCGCTGATGAACAGGAAATAATTAAACTCCCCTAGGTACCAAGGCACAGTAATGGTGTAAGCGCTTGCGCCCGGATTGAAGACGATGCTATCGACTTCTATAGTACCCGTACCTGGCGCTGATGAAATGTCCGTGGTAGTGGAAACATCGAAAGTAGCGATGTCGCCCGGTCCATTTGGAACGGTATTGGGCGTCCAGTTTGCAGCTGTGTGCCAGTCGCCGCTGGTCGGATTGAGATTCCACGTAGCGCTGTCGGCGTAGATGGCGTTCAGCGCACCGAGCGATACCGCTAGAACCATGGCACAGGACAGAATGGGAGCTTTCATGGCGGCAATTGTGCCCATGGCCTCCTTTGATAGTAAAGCGGATTCGTGATGACTATGGCACGACGGTAAGGGTGAGATCGTTCCCGTCGTCGCGATGCGCGTCAGCAATCCAGATCGTTCGCCCTTCCGAATCAAGGGCTGAGACGCAGCCCCAAGCTCCAACCGGCTTTGCTGAGATTGTCAGCGATGATTTCCCAGTACTTCACGCCTTGCAGTGCGCGTTTACTGATTGTTCAGAACCGTTTGCGGCGCAGGTTTGCTCGCTTCAATCTGCGCGCTCACCTTTTGGATTTGAGACGCTTGCTCGTCGAGCTGTCTGGTGAGCTGCGCAACCGTGGCTTTGAAGTCTTTCTGCTGCTGCGCCAGCGTCGACTTTAGCTGGGTGATCGTCGTTTGTTGCTCCTGCACTTTGCGCTGTTCTTCGAGAAGTGACTTGTGCTCTTTGAGAAATTCATTCAGCAACATCGCATTCACTGCTTCATAGCGAACCGTGTACGGCTTGCCCTGTTCGTCACGGGCGACCAGATCGGGATTCACCTTTTCCACGTCTTCGGCCACGAGGCCGAATTGCGGGATGCCCTCGGGGTCCAGCTCTTTCTTATAATGGAAGGTGACTGGTTTGAGCGCGAAGATCGCTTCACTGGCCTTGTCCATCGGTTTGATCGCTTCCTTGAAATGCGCAGAGGATGTAGTCGTGCCGAGATGACCGGTGGTGTCTATAATCACTCCTACGCCTCCTGGCACGGTTACACCGCTGATGCCAGCGATAAACGTGTTCGTGTGGGTCTCATTGCCCATCCGAATCGTATTCGATTCATCGGCCACACCCACGTTGCCAATGCTGATGTCGTTGCTTCCCGTTTTGATGTTCATGCCTGCGGAGATGCCAAGAGCCGTATTGCTATCGCCTACGCAATTGTAGAGTGAGTTGTATCCGAGGCCGGTATTGTTGACGCCCCGTTTGTTGAGCCGTAGCGCTTGAAAACCGATTGCCGTGTTGTTGCTGCCGAGACGATTAAGCTGTGCCGCAAAAAAGCCATAGGCTGCATTGTTACTCCCAGTACTGTTATTTTGCATCGCTCCAACGCCGCTTGCGGTATTAAAAATACCGGTGGTGTTTCCGAACAGTGCATCATTGCCGACCGCCGTATTCGAGCTGGCAGTATTTAGTAACAACGCTCCGTCGCCAACGGCAGTGTTTGAGCTACCGGTAACATTCGCCGTGAGGGCTCCCCAACCAACGGCAGTATTCGCAATACCGGTTGTATTGGACTCGAGTGCAACCCAGCCGATGGCCGTGTTTTCGGCGCCCGTTGCGTTAATGAGCGCGCTTTCACCCAAAGCCGTGTTTTGGTTGCCCAGACACCCGTCTTGACAAACCGCTCGCGCTTGCGGCGCAAGCCCGAAGAGGGCGAAGGCGAGGGCAAGCGCATTCAGAATCAAACCGCGTCGCAAAGGCGATCGGCTAATGGAATTTCTTGTAAGTGAAGTTTTCGTTTTCATAAACAACCTTTCGTTCCCACGATTGGTTAATTGTGCGACTGCAGCTCTGAACGAGGAAAGAAGCTGTCGGGAGAAGCGCTCCCTCCAGCATTCAGAATCTTGGTTTGCAGAAATCCTGCAAAAATATCGCCGATTCGTCAAGACAAGAATATCAAATTATCCGACGCTCGAATGAGATCGCCTCGGAGCCGCAACATCCGCTTTCTCCACTGTGCGAAATGAGGATTCGGACGGTAAGAGAAATAGATTGCTTATTCGCGAATCTGGCCCTCGCCGCGGATGACGTACTTATAAGTCGTTAGCTCTTCGAGTGCCATCGGCCCGCGCGCGTGAAGCTTGTCAGTGCTGATACCGATTTCCGCGCCGAAGCCAAATTCGCCGCCATCAGTAAATCGCGTCGATGCGTTCCAGTAAACTGTGGCGGAATCGACCTCGTTGAGGAATTTCTCAGCCCGCGCGGCATCGCGGGTGATGATGACATCGCTATGATGAGAGCCACATTTTTCCACGTGCCCAATCGCCTCTTCGATGTTGTCCACGGTGCGGGCAGCGAGGATGAGGTCGAGATATTCCGTTGTCCAGTCTTCGTCGCGGGCGGGATGGAGTGGCTGATAGCTGAGAGCTGAGAGCTGATGAAAGGTGTCGGGATCGGCGCGTATTTCCACTTTCTTTCCGGCCAGTATCGGTGCGATTTTTTTAAAAAAGGGAGCCGCGATTTCACTGTGCACAAGCACAGTCTCGATGGCATTGCACACGCCCGGACGCTGCGTTTTTGCGTTAACGACTATCCGCACCGCCATATCGAGATCGGCTTCCTTGTCCACATATGCGATGCAGAGCCCGAGATAGTGCTTGATCACCGGCATCCGCGCATAACTAACGACCGTTTCGATCAAGGCGCGGCCGCCGCGCGGGACGATAAGGTCGATGTACTGATCCATCTCGGCCATGTGCCGCACCGCATCCCGACCAGTTTTTGGAATGAGCAAAATGCTGTCTTCGGGCAACCCCGCGCTGGCTGCGCCGGCACGGAGCGCTTCGGCAATCGCGATGTTGGAGCGAATCGATTCCGAGCCGCCGCGCAGGATGACTGCGTTTCCTGTCTTTGTGCAAAGCACCGCCGCGTCGCTCGTCACATTCGGGCGCGACTCGTAGATGATTCCGATAACCCCGATGGGGACACGCACCTTTGAAATGTGCAATCCATTGGGACGGATCCATTCGGCGATGACTTTTCCGACCGGATCTTCGAGCGCAGCGACCTGACGAATGCCGTCCGCCATCGCCTGAATGCGTCTTTCGTCGAGTCTTAGCCGGTCGATCATCGGTAAGGCAAGCTGGTCGGCGGTCGCTTTTTCGACGTCCTTACCATTCGCTTGCAGGATTGTGCCGGAACTGGCGCAAAGTTGATCTGCCATGGCGAGCAAGGCCGCGTTCTTCCTCTCAGTGCTCATTCGCGCGAGCGCGCGCGCGGCGGCGCGAGCGCGTCTTCCGCAGCTGAGAACCTCGTCCCCTAGATCGTCCGTATCCATATGAACTCAGGTGAAGAGTAATTACTCCAAGCTCTCACTCTCGCCGCTCAAAGCGGGCGTCAGGCTTCTGAGCCTGCACAGGGAATAGTGTTCCGACTCGCTCGCCCGCCGCGATCCGCGGGATGATTCCGGCGCGCCGACCGTTTGCGATCACTGTTGGGATGCCGGCTGCGGTCGCAAGTTTTACTGCATCGAGTTTGGAGACCATGCCGCCCACCGAGAACCTGCTTTTTTCCGTACGAACAAAACGAGCTGCGTCCGCAACATCAGCGATCATCGGAATCCGTTTGCCGGCATGATCCATCAGTCCGTCAACGCTTGTAAGCATGATGAGCAATTCGGCTTCCGCCAGCACCGCGACCTCGGCAGAGAGGCGGTCGTTGTCCCCAAAGCGCAGCTCCTCCACTGCCACCGAATCGTTCTCGTTAATGACTGGCACGACGTTCTTGCATTCGAGCAGACGCCGCAGTGTGTTTTTCGCATTTTGATGGCGGGTGCGACTGTCCAGGTCGCTATGCGTGAGCAAAAGCTGCGCAACGTTGAGCTGATGTCTTGCGAACATCGAGGCATAGAGATGCATCATCTTTGATTGACCCACCGCGGCGCATGCCTGTCCGGTCGTCAAGTCGAGTGGACGCTCCTTCAGCCCGACAACGCGCATTCCGGCAGCGACCGCACCGCTGGAGACGATGATGCATTCGCATCCGCCACGAACGAGTTGCGCCACATCGGCAGTGAGACGGCGAAATTGTTTGTCATCGAGTGCGTTCGCGCGCGGCCGCGTGAGAATGCCGGAGCCGAACTTAAGGAGAATGCGCCTGGGTTTCCTGTACATGCGGAGCTGCTACACAAACCGGAAAACGAAAGTGCGCAAAAGGAATTGATTGCGAGCGGCGGCGAAGGGACTTTACTGCGCAGGCAAGGTTGAGACGCTTTCCTGAATGAGCGAATCGAGCTTGTTTAGGTCTATCGGCTTGACCAGGTGATGTTTGAATCCAGCCTCATGGCTTTGGCGGATATCCCCTTCCATTCCGAAACCGGTGAGAGCAATTCCAAGAAGGGGTCGACCCGAACGCAGCGTTCGCATCAGATCGATTCCGCTGCCATCTGGCAAACCAAGATCGCTAATGAGCACATCAAATTCCTCCTTCGCGCTCAGATCGAGCGCGGATTGAACGTTACCAGCCGACTGCACATAATAGCCGCGCCGCCGAAGTAAATTCGTTAGCGATCGGTTCGTATCTTCGTGGTCTTCGACGAGCAATATGCGCATCGCGTGGCGCTGCAACGGCTTGGGCGGAAGCGTTGGCGCTGCCTGCGTATCCACCTTCTCGCACGTCGGAAGAATCAACGCGAACTTGGCCCCTTTATCTCGGCCGCCACTTTCCGCGGTAATCGTGCCATCGTGCGCCTCGACAAGCGTTTTGGTGATCGCAAGGCCAAGGCCCAGACCTCCGAGTTGAGTCCGACCGCCTTGTTCAAAGGCGTCGAAAATTTTTGGCAATAATGTAGGTTCGATCCCCAAGCCTGTATCAGCAATCTCAACACGCAGTTGTTCGCCGCAACGGTTGCTCGTGGAAACGGAGATTAGCCCGTCTCGCGGTGTAAACTTCACCGCGTTGCCTATCAGGTTCCAAAAGATTTGTTGGAGTCGTGCTGGGTCGGCTCGCAGATGCACTTTTTGTGCGGTCAAATCGAGCCGAAGCGCCAGATGTTTGCGACGGATTTCCGCCTGATAAATCTCCAGCGCATTTTGCAACAGCGAATGAGCGTCGACGATTTCAAAATTCAGCTGCACTTTGCCTCTGCTAATACGGGTCAGGTCCAGCAGATCATCAATAAGCCTGGCCTCCAATTCCACATTGCGGCGAATCATTTGTAGCGATTCGTGAATATTCTCCGGCAACGCCTGCTCATTTTCGAGTGCGACGGCAGACGCAAGCACCGGAGTAAGAGGAGTGCGCAGTTCGTGACTGAGCGCGGCAAGGAATCGGTCTTTCGCGAGATTAGAGCGTGCCTTTTCCTCCAGTTCCTCGTTGGTTTTCTGCAACTCCTTCTGGCCCCTTTGAAGTTCCGCCGCGAGCGATTGCGATTGCTTAAGGAGATCTTCCGTCCGCGTGTTTGCTTCGATCGTATTCAGGACAATTCCAATGCTCTCGGCCAACTGATCGAGAAAAGCCTGGTGCATCGAGTTGAAGCGCTCGAGCGATGAAAGTTCCATTACCGCTTTTACTTCTCCTTCGAACAAGATCGGAAGAATGACGATGTTCATCGGGCGCGACTCACCCAGACCAGAACTCACCTTCACGTATCCGTACGGTACGTCGGTCAGGAGAATGCGGTTTTTTTCTAGGGCCGCTTGCCCAACCAAGCTCTCCCCCAACCTGAAACGATTTTTTGCACCTTTCCGCTCGCGATATGCATAGCTTGCCAGGAGTTTGAGTTCAGGCTGTTCACCCGAGTTATCCATGATATAGAGGACGCCATGTTGTGCGGAGACGACCGGGGCCAGTTCTGACAAGATAAGTTTGCCAACTGTCAGCAGGTCTCTTTGTCCCTGTAGCATGCGCGAGAACTTTGCGAGATTGGTTTTGAGCCAGTTCTGCTCCTCACTCCGCAGCGTGGTGTCCTTCAGGTTGCGGATCATTTCGTTGATGTTGTCCTTGACGAACGCGACCTCGCCCCGCGCCTCCACCTGAATCGAACGCGTCAGGTCTCCTTCCGTAACTGCCGTCGCAACATCGGCGATGGCGCGAAGCTGCGTAGTCAAATTCGCTGCCAGCCGGTTCACGTTATCAGTTAAATCGCGCCATGTGCCGGCCGCGCCCGGCACGCTTGCCTGTCCGCCAAGCTTTCCTTCGACACCCACCTCGCGCGCCACTGTTGTAACTTGATCGGCAAAAGTGGCCAGTGTGTCTGTCATGCTGTTAATCGTGTCGGCGAGCTCGGCGATTTCACCTTTTGCTTCAACAAGGAGTTTTTGCTTCAGGTCTCCATTTGCGACCGCCGTGACAACCTTCGCAATGCCGCGGACCTGGTTCGTCAGATTGCGGGCCATGAAATTCACGCTGTCGGTCAAATCCTTCCATGTGCCGCCGACGCCCTCGACGGTGGCTTGTCCTCCCAGTTTTCCCTCTGTGCCTACTTCGCGCGCCACCCGCGTCACTTCTGAAGCAAATGAGTTGAGCTGATCCACCATGATGTTCACAGTGTTTTTAAGCTCAAGAATTTCTCCCTTTACATCGACGGTGATTTTCCTCGAAAGATCGCCGCGGGCGACAGCTGTCGTCACGTCGGCAATATTGCGCACTTGACCGGTGAGATTTCCGGCCATGGAATTCACGCTGTCGGTCAAATCCTTCCACGTCCCCGCGACGCCTTCCACTCTGGCTTGGCCGCCGAGTTTCCCCTCGGAGCCGACCTCGCGCGCAACGCGTGTCACTTCCGACGCAAAGGAGCTCAGCCGATCGACCAGCGTGTTGATCGTATGCTTCATTTCAAGAATCTCACCCTTCACATCAACGGTGATCTTCCTGGAGAGATCACCGTTTGCGATCGCCGTCGTGACCTCGGCAATGTTACGGACCTGCGCTGTAAGATTTCCGGCCATCATATTCACGTTGTCAGTCAAATCCTTCCACGTCCCCGCAACGCCGCGCACATCCGCCTGCCCGCCTAGTTTTCCATCGCTGCCAACCTCCCGCGCTACGCGCGTCACTTCGGAGGCGAATGCACGAAGCTGACCAACCATTGTATTGATCGTGTCTTTGAGCTCCAGAATCTCACCGCGCACATCGACCGTGATTTTTTTTGAAAGGTCGCCATTTGCAACTGCGGTCGTGACTTCAGCGATGTTACGTACCTGAGCCGTAAGATTACCTGCCATCGAATTGACGCTGTCAGTCAAATCCTTCCATGTACCCGCGACACCTTTCACATCGGCTTGGCCACCGAGTTTCCCTTCCGTGCCTACCTCACGTGCCACCCGGGTCACTTCCGATGCAAACGAACTGAGCTGATCCACCATCGTATTAATCGTGTCCTTCAGTTCGAGAATTTCACCTTTCACGTCGACGGTGATCTTCTTTGATAGATCCCCCCGCGCGACAGCGGTCGTTACCGCGGCAATGTTGCGAACCTGTCCGGTCAAATTGCGCGCCATGAAATTAACTGAATCGGTCAAATCCTTCCATGTGCCCGACACGCCTTCCACGCGGGCCTGGCCCCCGAGCATTCCCTCAGAACCAACTTCGCGTGCTACGCGTGTTACCTCTGAAGCAAACGACCGAAGCTGATCCACCATCACATTGACTGTGTCTTTCAACTCAAGAAACTCGCCTTTTACATCGACTGTGATTTTTTTGGTCAGATCGCCATTCGCCACGGCGGTCGTCACGGTTGCAATATTACGGACCTGTGCCGTAAGATTGCCGGCCATAAGATTGACGTTTTCGGTCAAGTCTTTCCATGTGCCGGCGACGCCCTTGACCTTGGCCTGGCCCCCTAGTTTTCCCTCTGTGCCTACTTCACGCGCCACGCGAGTAACTTCCGATGCGAAAGCGCCGAGCTGATCGACCATTCTGTTTACGATTTTTGCCGTGCGCAAGAACTCCCCCTCAAGTGGACGGCCCTCGATCTCAGTTGCGATCGTTTTGGACAGGTCGCCTTTCGCGACTGCCCCGATGACGCGCGCCATCTCACTCGTCGGGTGCACCAGGTCACCAATTAGATCATTGATCGATCTAACTGCCTCAACCCACGACTCCGACACGTCTCCGAGTGAAGCTCTCTGTGTAATTCGCCCTTCTTTCCCAACCACCCGTCCGACGCGCTCCAGCTCCTGCGTCATACGCAGGTTGGTCCTGGCTATCTCATTAAATGTATCCGCGATTTTGCCCGCTATGCCTGTCCAGTCGTCTGGCAATCGCACGGAAAAATCACCGCGCTGGACTGCCACCAAGGCTGAAAGCAACTGTTTGGCATCGAGTTCGCCGCCGTTAAGTCGGGAGCCGTTTCGGGGCCGCGCGATGGGGAGAGACGTGTTTTTCTTCATAGGTAATTAGAAAGCTGGGCTTATCTTCGCGATCGCGAATTCGACGCGTAAGATTGGAGGCCTCATAGTCCAGCGCCGTAAACTAATCGTCCAATCACTCGTCCAAGGTTGTATCGCCATCAAAATACCGGCAGATGACGTCTTTTGCTGGCCGCAAAAGCCCACCTTCATGCGCCGAGGATTGCTGTTTTACTGCTGGGGTAGATAAAGAAACGGCCAAGTCCGATCGGACAAAAGAACCGCGAAAATCTTCGCGGCCTCACGGGGCTCGCCTCTTCCGAATACTCGGTAGACTCAACGTAAAACGCTGCGCTATCAACGGCTCGGTCAAACCGCTCTGATTAATGAGATGGCTTGTATATTAAGAGGCAGGCAAGGTAGGTAAACTGCGCAAGCGGAATCCAAAAATGATCCCGAGAAAACCGAACACTACTGCATAGCATGCGATAAGCCAGATCAGAGCGAGAGCCCCCGGAACCGGATTCCACAAAACCAGCACGGCAAAGAGAATGGAGGCCAGACCCATCAAAATCAGGAACCACTCGCCCTTGATTTCCCGGCGCAGTTTAATTGCAAATGCGACCTCACTCACGCCGATCATCAATGCCCAAGCCGCGATATAGATAATCAGCGCCAAAGCCGTTATCGCCGGTGCATGGAATGTGAGGAATCCGATGATAATCCCGATAATTCCGATGATGAGATGGAAGCCCCATTCTGGATCGGAAGCGCGACCCCCAATCGCGCCCACGATGCGAAATATGCCGTCGATCAGCACCCACGCTCCAAAAAATAGCACCAGCGTTGCGATAGTCAGACCAGGATAGGCAAACGCGATAATGCCAAATACAATTGCAGCGATACCCCTTATCACCGGCACCCACCAATGACGTTTTAAAGTTTCGATAATCATTTCTCGGTTTTAGGATTCGGCCTGTACGGAAGCAAGCTTCATTTTGAGAAAACGCTTTCAGCTCAGACCGAGCACCATCCTCCCTCACCGAACTCCGATTAATTGGCAAACGTGCACCCGACGTTGAAACTTCGTCTGTTCGATCTTTGAAGCGATGAATTCCAATGTCAGCAATACACTAAAATAGTGTCAGTTGTTCTCTCATTCGCCGGAATGCAGCCGTCGAAAGCCTGGGCCTCGCCCCGATCCCGGCACGGCGACAACCGACTTCGAAAAGCGAAGCAATCTGCTCGGCAAAAATTCCCTCCCCGGTCATGCGCGTGCGCCACTGCGAATTATTCAGTCGGTTTCCTCGCAAATGCCGGATGCGCCCCAGCACCTTCTCTTTGCGACCCGGAAAATGTTCATCGAGCCAATGTTCGAATAATGGCGCTACCGCCCACGGCAAACGAACAATCGTGTAACCGGCAAATTGCGCGCCCGCTTCCGCACACGCTTCAAGAATCTTCGGGACTTCATGATCTGTGAGCCCAGGAATAATTGGCGCAACCATGACACCAGCTGGAATTCCCGTAGCGCGAAGTTGCCTGATCGTATCCAGACGGGCTTCGGGGGAAGACGTGCGCGGCTCGAGCACGCGTTGCAATTTCGGATCGAGTGACGTCACGGAAATGTTTACCGCAACTGCATTGCAACCTGCGAGTTCGCGCAAGAGATCGATATCTCGCGTCACCAGACGGTTCTTCGTAATGATCGCCACCGGATTACGAAATTTGGCCAGCACTTCGAGACAACCGCGCGTGATACGCAACTTTTTCTCAACCGGTTGATACGGATCGGTCACGCCGCTCATCACGAGCGTTTGCGGTTCCCAACGCGGCGACTCCAATTCCATGCGCAATAACTCCGGAGCATTCGTCTTCACCATGATTTTGCTCTCGAAATCGAGCCCGGCGGAAAAGCCGAGATACTCGTGAGTCGGCCGTGCGTAGCAATAAATGCAGCCGTGTTCGCAGCCGCGATACGGATTCAAGCTCGTCTCGAAACCGACGTCGGGGCTGTTGTTGTGCGTGATGATTGTTTTTGTGCCATCACGAAAGAATTGTGTTTCGCGACGCGGTCGGTCCTTCGACACATCGTCGCCGTTTAGAGGCGACTCATCCTCCCGGTCGGCCTGAACAACATCAACGTCGCTGAGATCGACATGGAGTTTTTCAAATCGATTAGCCGGGCTCCACGAAGCGCCTCGCCCACGGATCGCCGGCGACGGCGGCGGCGTTTCCTCAACGATCGGCACGAACCTCCGCTTTGCCATGCTACAAGTTCACATGAACATATCGCGCTGTCGAGGTGAATTCTTCTCCAGTGGCAGGCTTTGACCGCCGCATTTATTCGCTCCGGCGCTAACGACGCACCGCTACAGTTGCGCGGCGCTTGCTCAAGTTACCAGCAATGGCACACTTCCCGCGACCCGAATTGCGCCCGGAGGGGTGGCAGAGCGGTTGATCGCGCCGGTCTTGAAAACCGGAAGGCCGAAAGGCCTCGTGAGTTCGAATCTCACCCCCTCCGCTTCCCTCGCAGGAGGGCGGCCAGAGCAGCGTTTGCATAACAGTGCTGCATAACAACGCTGCCCGTGTTTGGGCGTGTCCACGCCCGTTCGCATACCGTGAACGTGGTTCAACTTCCGACAATTGTTTGTGCGGAAAGCGTTATCTCGGCGCAAGCCTGTGCGCGACGATGCAGGTATGGATACATCGGAAATGCAGCAAATCGAGTATGGCCGCTTTGACGACCTGCAACGGCGCTTCGGCATCCGGCGCAGTACCGCCTACGAACTGATTGCCGCGAAGAAAATCAAATCGGTTGCGGTCAAGAAGAAGGGCAGTCGTAGCGGCATTCGCCTGATCGACTTTAACTCCGTGCGCGAATTCCTGCGCGTGAACGAAGCACAAGGATGAGGGATGGCCTAACCGCACAACAAATTTCGCCGCTGCGATTCAGCAAAAATCACAGCGGCGGTTCAACAACAAAACGAAAGGACAGTAAATGAGAGTAATGAAAATACACGAGGTCGCAAGCCTGTTTCCAGTGCTTCAGGCCAAAGAGATGCGGGAACTTCGCGAGGACATTCAAGAGAATGGCATCAAGGTTCCGATTCTCGTGAACAAGAAGAAGGACACGATCTTGGACGGACGTAACCGTTACATGATCGCGAACGAACTGAAACTTGGCGATGGCAAAGTGCCGATGGAAGTCTTCAAGGGGGAAGACGGAGACATTCCGGGCGAGATTATCTCCCGGAATATTTTGCGCAGGCATCTGACGGACGATCAGCGCGTAACGTTGCTCGCCAAGATTCGCGGGCCGCAACTCGAAAAGGGAGCCGCCGAAAGAAAAAAAGGCGGTCAATTTGGTGCGGTTCCGCTGAAATCAGCGGCACCGGGAGA
>Ga0209156_10001259_pt1 | contig 20801 bp, 24 predicted proteins | sample GraSoiAngelo_124_FD_185881 | JGI IMG/M metagenome (GOLD analysis project Ga0209156, IMG submission 185881) | Grasslands soil microbial communities from the Angelo Coastal Reserve, California, USA - 14_0927_05_20cm (SPAdes) (version 2) | ecosystem: Environmental > Terrestrial > Soil > Grasslands...
GAATTCCTTTCGCCCCAAAGGCAATTTCCTCGACGACCTGGTCGTTACTCAAGCAGTACATGACCAGATCGACGTCGCGAACGGCGTCCCTTGGAGTATCGGCGACGCGGGCGCCTTTCCTGGAAAACGGTTCACATTTTTCAGCGCTGCGATTCCAGACGGTAAGTTCATAGCCAGCCTTGAGAAGGTTCGTTGCCATGCCGCAGCCCATAGTGCCGAGACCGAGGTAGGAGATTGTCTTAATCATGGTGGAGCTGTCCGTTCTTTTCCATCGTCGCCCATGGCAAATTCATAGATGGCCGAAAAGTCGTTAGTCTCGTGCCCGCCGCGCATCGCCAGCCGATAGATTTCCTTGGTTACGTTCGTTACGGCTAAGGCCACACCACTTTCGTACGCACTCACTGAAGCGAGATGCAGATCCTTCTGCATCCATCGCAACGGAAATTCAGCTTCGTAATTTCCGCTCTCGATTTTCTCACGCTTCAACGAGAGAAACGGCGCGACCGTTGGGGTACTGAGCAGTGAATCAAATAACATCTTCTGGGAAAGCCCCAGCCCTTGGCCAAGCTCCATTGCTTCGGCAAACGCGGCCATTCCCGTGCCTAGCAAGAGATTGACCACCATTTTCATGGAGGTCCCCATCCCGTGGCCGCCGACATGGACAATTTTATTGCCCATGCACAACAGCAACGGGCGAATTGCGTCCACGTCGGCGGCATTACCCCCAACCCAAAAAGTAAGTTTCCCATCGGCGGCCAGGGGCGCGGAACCGGTTACGGGCGCTTCGATAAAACGGATCTGGCCGGCCGCCGCCGCCATCTTCTTCGAGAAAGAAGGGTTAACCGAACTGCAATCAATCCAAATCGTGTTCGGCTTGAGATGACTTAGAAATCCGTTCGCGCCCAGGGCAGCTTGTTCCACTGCGTCGGGATGAGCCAACATAGTGAACAAGACGTCCACTTGCTCCGCCAGTTTTGGCGGCGAATCAGCGAGCGTCGCACCTCGGTCGAGCAACGACTCCGCTTTGTCGCGCGTGCGATTGAACACGACCAGGGAATAGTTGTGCTTCTGCAGGTTCGCCGCCATGCGGCTACCCATGATACCCAAGCCGATGAATCCAATTTTCATTTTAATTGTATCCGCTTGCCGTGACCGCGTCCGTTAATTGTATTTTGCCTGAACGACATTTTGTCATGGATTGGAAATTTGGCCGATGGTACTGCTATTCACGATCGGTCTCAGTTGGGAAAGGATTGCTTCTTTGTTCGTGGTTCCAAAAATCCCGATACGTACTTCGCCGTCGCTGAAATACAATATTGTTGGGAGGCACCGAACGCCGTACCACAATCCGAGGTTAGGACTGTGATCGAGTTTGACGCGGGCGACCTTCAGGGAGTCGACAAACTCAGTGGCAATTTCGTCCATCGCGCCGTCCAACATCATTGAAGGAAGACTCCATCCAGTGGAAAACTCGACCAACACGGGTTGACTGGATTTCAAAACTTCCGTTTCGAAGTTCGCTTCATCGATTTCAACGATCGTTCTCACGTTGGCGGGGTGCTTTTTGTTTCTATCGATGATCTGCCAATTACGCGGCGACCAAATTGTGTTCGGCGGATTGGAAAAGACCGATCAGCTCCGCGAGGCGCCGCTCGTAGGAATCGCAGGTGGGACAGTCACCGTTGGGTGTGACCCACTCAGGGTGTTGGATCCGCAAGTCTTCGTGAATCTGCTGCTGAAGCTCGCTGTAGGAATGAATTTGGTGAGACATATAATTTCCTCGATGAAGGTTTAAGTCAGATCGCGTTTCGTTTTAATCGCTTATGGTATCGTTTGTTGTCACCCGCCCGCTATTGCGCGTGCGCGGGATTTTTGATTGCTACTCGTGGGGTGACCTGCGGTCCCTCTTTCGGGGTAGCGTATCGCGGGCGCGCGTCGTTCCCATTACCTGCTGATACGCTCTTTCTTGTCTCCGGCATCAAGATCCAAAAAATGCCCAACGCGAATGTGGCCACGCCGGCGAGAAAAAGAAACGCGGGATTGTACCCGGTGCGCTGCACGATGAAACCGGTGATGCCGTTGGAAAGCGACGCCCCCAAGCCGGTCGCGGTCGCCACCACGCCTTGAGTAAAATTGAATCGCCCGGTACCGCGCGTCAGATCGGCAATCACGAGCACGCTGACTACGCCGAAGATCGCCGCGCCAATGCCGTCCATCAATTGCACGCCGACGAGAAAATAAGGATTGTCGGTGAGCGTATAGAGCGCGGCCCGGATGGGCAGCGCAGCAAAGCCGATGATGAACACAGCTTTGCGTCCCCACGAATGGGCAAAGCGCCCCGCGGCCAGGGCCACCGGGATCATCACCGTCTGCGCGCCGACGATGCAGATCGCCATGAAGAGTGACGCCTCTCTGGGGTGGCCTTGCGACAATTTTTGTCCGATGAGCGGCAGCATTGCCGCGTTCGCAAAATGAAAGAGCACGACCGAGATAGTGAAGATCAGGAGCGATCAATTCGTGAGCAATTCGAACAACCCGCTGCCCACGCTGTCGTTGGTACCGTCGCCAGGCTCGCAGCCGCGGGAACGTTCGAAATCAATCTCCTTACTGCGTATAGAAAAAATCGCGACCATCGTCACCGCGCAGAAAACCGCAGTGGAATAAAAAATGGAGCGTCGCGAGATCCAATAGCCGAGCAAACCGGCAATGATCGCGGCGAAGACATTACCGGCATGATTGAAGGTCTCATTGCGGCCTATCCGCAAATCCAGTCCCCGCCAACCCACGATTCCCAGAGTCATGCCAGCCATGGCCGGCGGGAAGAATGTGCCCACAACACCCATGGTGATTTGCGCGGCAAGAATCTCTGCGAAGCTATGGAAGAAAACGATAGTCAGCGCCCCGATTCCCAAAAGTGCCGTGCCCAGCGCGAGCGCCTCGCGCTTGTAACGGAGTCCATCGACGAACGCACCGACCGGCGTCTGCGCGATCAAACCGGCAATTCCCGCCGCGGAAAGGGTCACCCCGATGTCTCTAGGATTCCAGTGCAGCGAGGTGGTGAGATAGATTGCGAGAAACGGGCCGATGCCCGTGTGGACATCGGCCATCAGAAAGTTGACCGCATCGAGCCCAAGCAAACTGCGTTTGCTTGGTGCGGCTTTCATTTCTCAAAATTGAACGTGAAATAAACTGCCGCGACAATGAGCAGAAACGAGACAATGTTATTCCAGCGCGGCATCTGGCGGAACATGAGCCAGACAATGATCGTGAAAACGACGATCGTAATGCATTCCTGCATGATTTTGAGCTGCGCGAGAGTGAAATGAGTTGAGCCGATACGATTGGCCGGCACCTGAAAAAGATATTCAAAAAAAGCGAGGAACCAGCTTACCACCACGACCAGCCACAGCGGTTGGTCTTTAAACTTCAAATGCCCGTACCATGCGAGCGTCATGAAAATGTTCGAGATGAAAAGGAGCAACGCCGTTTTCATGATCGTTCAATCAGCTTCTTGAAATTGCGCAGGTATTTATCGACCCGAGTTGAAACGGCGCCGCCAAAGCTGGAGGTCAATTTCAGCATCACGCATGTGCTCCGATCGGAAACTGGCGCGAACGAAACGACTCCCGCAGCAAAATGATCAGAAGCGCGGTGATCGGCCAGAGTCCGCCACGCGAGCCGACGTTCCGGAACGCGCAGCATCATCTCGAGCGTCGTGTCATACTGCTTTCCATTGAATCCGAGCGACGCAATAAAATGTTTCGCGTCCAATTTTCGAACACGTTTGATCGCGGTGATGAATTTTGGATAATCTTCAAACATCAGCCAGCGCTTATAGACGACATCAACTGGCGCGTTGACAGTGATTGATCCCTCCGCGGCATCCATTTTCCGCGGTCTTGTCCCATTATTTGGCATCGCTTCGTTAGGTTTGAGACCGCGCGTATTGGTATTTCGAAAACGTGCGATACCAGCCGTCGGTGAAGTTAAAGATCGACATGTTAAATACGAGCATGGGGTCGTGCCTCCCGACGCTTCGTCGAAGAACGTCGCGCAGCTTGCTTCTGAAATTGTTTTCACGTTGTTTCGCCTTCATTGTGATTTTCGTATGACACAAACGCTATCGGGCCGCGGGCCTGTCACCACCAAGCAGTCGTGGGATTTGTTGCTGCCTCTTTCGGGGGAGGACGTAAGAGTGGCAAAGAGCGCGGACGGCTGTTAAATTGAGGGTCAGCGCTGAAGGAAGTCAGACGCGGTTCCAACGAAAAAAGGAAAAACCCTATGGATCCGACTAAGGACGACACTAAGTATCGCGGAGAGGACAATGAACCGATGCGGTTTGCCAATGCGACGCTCGGCCAACGTCGCCATGTCTGCGCGTTTTTTCACGACACGGAGGAGGAATATCGTGTGCTACTTCCGTTTGTTAAGGAAGGGCTCGCGCGCGGCGAGAAGGCGTTTCACATTGTCGATCCAAAACTGCGCGACGAGCACTTACAGCGCCTTTCCTCAGCCGGCGTCGACGTCCCTTTGGTCGAGAAGAATGGACAATTCGAGCTGCACCATTGGCACGAAGTTTATTTGCGCGACGGTCATTTCGACAGGGACCGGATGCTTGCCTGCATGCAGGATGTATTGGAGCAGAGCCAGCGCGACGGCTTCCCCCTCGCTCGCGTCATGGGCCACGCCGAATGGGCTTCAGGCGACTGGCCCGGGGTAGACGATTTCCTCGAATACGAGTGCCGGCTGAACGACATCATACCGCAAAATAAGGATGCCGTAATCTGTCTTTATAATCTGACGAAGTGTGGCGGCAACCTGATCATCGACGTCATGCGAACTCACCCGATGATTCTCATCGGCGGCATCGTCCAGGAGAACCCGTTCTTTGTACCGCCGGATGAGTTTTTGCGGGAATTGCACGAACGCCGATCGCCCCGGACTAAAGTAACGGCCTGATATAGACTTCGGAATCAGACCTGAAGCAGTTATGGCCGGTCAAAATAGAGACGAGAAAATCGGGAAACCGGATTCAAGCGCGCCGCGAGCGTCACGAGAGATTCCTGGTTACGTCCTTTCGGTCTTATCGGTGGCGGTCGCGACGGCCGTGACCCTTCTGCTCGGCGATTATACGTTCCGCACTCCATTCTTCTTTGTCGCCATTCTGGTAAGTACGTGGTTCGGCGGCAGAGGGCCGGGTCTGTTCGCAGTGTTGCTCTCAACTTTGTCGATTAATTTCTTCATTCTCGAGCCGAGATTCTCCTTTTTGTTTGGTTTTCGCGATGTTCTCCATCTTGCCGTCTTTCTTTTTTGCGCCTTGGTCATTAGCTCGTGGAGTACCGCGCGGAGACGCGCCGAGCACGCCTTGGAGCGCGCGCGGGACGAGTTGGAGAAGAAAGTTCAGGAGCGGACGGCCGAGCTCAGTTCTAGCAACGAACAATTACGACTGCAGATCAACGAGCGCGTGCGCACTGAGCGCATCCTGCGGGAACACGCGAGTCTACTCAATCTCACGCACGACACAATCTTTGTCCGCGACATTAACGACGTCATCACCTACTGGAATCGCGGCGCGGAAATACGATATGGCTGGTCGAGTAAAGAGGCCGTCGGCCGCGTCTCGCATGAACTCACGCAGACTACCTTCCCTGCGCCGCTCAAAGAGATAAATGCTGAGCTGCTCAAAACTGGGCAATGGCAGGGAGAGTTGGTCCACACCCGCCGGGATGGGACCCTGGTGACAGTAGCGAGCCGGTGGGCGCTGCAACGGGATGAGTCCGGCAATCCGCTGGCAATTCTAGAAACTAACAATGACATCACCGAGCAGAAAGAAGCGGAAGAAAGGCTGCGACGAAGCCAGGCATTTTTAGCTGAGGGACAGAGAATCAGCCACACCGGAAGCTGGAGCTGGAACGTTTCCAACGGAGAAGTTAGCTGGTCAGAGGAACATTTCCGGATCTTTGGCTTCGACCCGACGGAAACCGAGCCATCTTTCAAGTTATTCCTAGAAACGGTTCATCCGGACGATCGGCCCTTTATTAAACGAAGCCTCGATGAGGCCGTTCGCGAGCGAAGCGGTTTTAACATCGAATTTCGAATCGCTCTCGCGGACGGCTCTGTTAAGCATGTCCAAGGCGTAGGTCGGCCTGTCCTCGGCGCGTTTGGAGAAGTCGACCGTTATATCGGAACCACGGTAGATATTAGCGAGCGAAAGCGAGGAGAGGCGTTGTTCGCCGGTGAAAAGCGTTTGCTGGAGATGATCGCCACCGGCGTTGCGCTCGAAGAGATTCTGAACGCGTTGTGTGTAATTATCGAGGATTACCGTCCGGGCACGCTCGCTTCTGTTTTGTTACTTCGCTCTGATGGACTCCATCTGGATTCCGTAGCGGGACCGAGTCTTCCCAAAGGATGGAGGCAAGAAATGGAAAAGCTGCCAATCGGACCCTGTGCCGGCTCTTGCGGGACAGCGGCATATCGCGGATCACCGGTCATGGTTTCCGATATCGCGACTGATCCGCTTTGGGAAGTGCCCGAGCATCGCGCGGCAGCATTAAGTCATGGGCTGCGAGCTTCCTGGTCGAATCCGATATTGTCGTCAGAAGGAAAAGTCCTCGGAACCTTTTGTATTTATGATCGCGAGACGCGAACTCCGAATGCCCAAGACCTCGCGCTGATCGAGAAGGCGACGGACCTGGCCCGAGTCGCGATTGAACGTGATCGGGCAGAGGAGGCTCTGCGGACAAGCGAGGAAAAGTATCGGGATCTTATCAACGCTTCGCCCGACGCAATCACTGTCGTCGATGCAGATGGAAATTGTGTTTTGGTAAACCCAGCAGGGGTCAAGCTGGCGGGGCGTCCGGAAAGTGAACTGATCGGCACTTCAATTGCCGAGACCTACCTCCCGGAGGAGCGCCACCTGTTTAAGGAGCGGGTCGAGAGATTGAAAGCGGAAGGATCTTTCCGGTTTGAACGAAAATTCCTGCGAAAAAATGGCGAGGTGATTCCAGTGGAGGTTTCTTTATCGGCGCTGCGCGGTCGATATTACCAGGCGATCATCAGAGACATTAGCCAGCGCAAGCGGCAGGAAGCGCTCTTGGCCGGAGAAAATCGAGTTCTCGAGATGGTGGCCAAAAGCGATTCCCTTGCCGACATCCTCGATGACCTATGTCTGATGGTGGAAGAGCAATCCACCGGGGTCCTGGCCTCCATCTTATTAATGGATGCAAATGGCAAGCAGTTGCGACACGGCGGAGCGCCGAATCTTCCTAAAGCTTATACGGAAGCGATCGACGGCTCTTTCATCGGGCCTTCGGTTGGCTCGTGTGGAACGGCCGCTTACCGCGCCGAACAAGTAATTGTCTCCGACATCGCGACCGATCCATTGTGGGCTGATTTTCGCCATCTCGCTTTGGCGCATTCGCTGCGCGCATGTTGGTCCACGCCAATCTTTTCCGCTGAAGGCAAAGTGATCGGGACATTTGCCATGTACTATCGGGAGCCGCAGAGCCCGAGCGCGCGAGAGCAGGACACGATCAAACACATTACTCACCTCGCCGGCATTGCCATTCAACGTAAGCTGGCGGAAGCGGCCCGACGGGAGAGCGAAGCCTATCTGGCCGAAGCGCAGCGGCTCAGCCACACCGGAAGTTGGGCCTGGGCGCCTGCTACGGGCGAAATCAGGTACTGGTCGGAGGAGACATATCGCGTCCTTGGTTTCGATCCAGAGGCCGGGCCGCCACGGTTCGAAAAATTCTTTGGGCGCCTTTGCCCTGAGGACCAGAACAGAGTCAGAGAACTGTTCGGAAAAGCGATTGCCGAGAAAGCGGACTTCGAGACAGACTATCGAATTGTTCACCCGAACGGCGACGTCAAGGACATCCACGCAGTGGGACATCCGGTTATCGATGAGGCCGGTCGTTTTGTGGAGTTCGTGGGCACCGTTATAGATATCACTGAAAGCAAACGCGCCGAAGAAGCGCTGCGCGCTTCCGAGCAAGTGGCGCGTGGACAAGTAGAGGCCTTGGCGCAAAGTTTGGACGTGCTGGCGACTGCCCCGGAGCCGGAAAAGTTTATTGGCCAGATGCTCGGTACTATCGGTCGCCTCTTGAACGCGCAAAGCGTGAGCTTGTGGTTGTTCGACGAATCGACGGACTCGCCTGTTTTGCGGTCAATGGTGGAAGGCGGAAAATTGGTCGCGCCTGATCCCGCGCATCCATTCATGCAGGACCCGTTGGTTTTGAACCAGAACGCCGTAATCCAAGAGCTGCTTTTCACGGCAGGTCCGGTCGTTTGCGAAGACTTGGAGACTGATCCGCGCATTCCTGGCGTATGGCGCGACTATTTAAGGACAAAGGGGGCAAAACGATTTTTGGGAGTTCCGATTTTGGTGAGTGGAGAGGTTCGAGGCTTTATTGGAGCCCGCCACACCGACCGGGCACCTTATCGGCCGGAGGAGATAGAATTAACCCAGGCGCTCGCACATCAAGTCATGCTGGCGCTTCAACTCAATGAATTTGCCGAGCAAGGTCGGCGAGCTGCGGTCTTCGAAGAGCGCAATCGAATGGCACGGGACATTCACGACACCCTCGCGCAAGGCTTCACTGGTGTAATTGTGCAATTGGAAGCAGCCGAGGATGCGATCGCCTGCCGTTCCCGCAAGGACGCGGACAAGCACCTGCACCGCGCCGGCGAGTTAGCCCGGCAAAGTCTGACCGAAGCGCGGCGCTCCGTGCATGCCTTGCGCCCGCGAGCATTGCAAGACCAGAATTTTTGGGACGCACTCAAAGGTACTATTAAGAACACGACCGCCGGCACGTCTCTCCACACTACGTTTCAGGCGCAGGGCAAAATGCCTGAGCTTCCAGAGCCCTGGCAGGAGAACCTTCTCCACATCGGACAGGAAGCCCTGACCAACACGCTCAAGTACGCCCATGCTGCGAACTTCCAAACACGAGTAAGCTATAAGGCAAAGGAACTCCGTCTGGAACTTAATGACGACGGCGACGGATTTAAAGCGAAAGATCGACATGACGGCGTGGGTCTGACCGGAATGCGCGAACGGGTGGAGCAAATGGGCGGTAAATTAAAAATCGCTAGCTCACGCGGCAAGGGCACGAAGATCACCGTGCTACTACCATGCAACGGGGAATCGATATCATGACTTCCAAAAAGAAAACAAAAATAAGTTCTAAGAAGGCTGCCAAAAAAACAAAGTCTGCTTTGAAGAAAGCGTCGAAGGCTGGAGATACGAAACGCCCTCGCATTAGTGTGCTCATTGCTGATGATCACAGCGTTGTCCGCGAAGGCTTGGTTTCACTCATCACTCGGAAAGCAGACATGACCGTTATCGGCGAGGCGGGGAATGGACGCGAAGCAGTCGATCTTTGGAAGCAGCATCACCCCGATGTGACGCTGCTCGATTTGCGTATGCCTGAGCTCGATGGCGTCGGCGCGCTAAAGGAAATTCGTTCCGGCGATGAGAAAGCGCGAATCATTGTCCTAACAACGTTCGACGGTGATGAAGATATCTACCGCGCCATTCAAGCCGGCGCGAAAGGTTACCTGCTCAAAGATGCGCCGCGCGAAGCGCTGATGGATTGTATTCGCCGGGTTCACGCCGGCGAAACCTGCGTCCCGGTGCATCTCGCGGCCAAACTCGCGCAACGCGTCAGCGGCGAAACATTAAGCGAGCGCGAAATCGATGTCCTCAAGTTGATGGCGCAAGGAAAGAGCAACAAAGAGATCGGCTCAGCGCTCTTTATTAGTGAAGGCACGGTGAAGTCGCACGTGAAAAGCATTTTCGCCAAGCTCAACGTCATCAGCCGGACTGAAGCGGTGGCTAACGCAACACGTCGCGGCTTGATTCAGCTTTAACGCAAAAACTTTCGTTTCTCCCGTTTCATTCGTCTGAGGATTTTAACAAAAGACAACCAAGAAAACGAAGGGTTCTTAGCCACGGAACTGCTGGAGACCAGGTTCTGTCGTTTACAAGATTGCGCCCAAGGCCATTCAAAAAGAAACTTCGTTACCTTTGTTTCCTCCTGTGTGATTTGCTCCCGGCAGGATCATCCGGGAGATGCCGTTCTTGAGAATGGGTTCGTGGAAATTGATGAGCAACCCGACTGGCACGTCCAACAGCTTCATGTAACTAAAGAGCTGCGCTTTGCTGAACGGATGCAAAGCTTCGACAGCCTTTAATTCCAGAAGCAAGCAGCTATCCACCATGATGTCAAAACGCAATGGTTCATCGAAGACAACGCCCTTGTATTCGATCCGAACTAGTTGCTGTGTGGTCGCAGGAATCGAACGCAGCTCGAGTTCGCGCAGCATACATCGCTCGTAAATCGATTCTATCAATCCCGACCCCATCTGCCGATGAACTTCGATGGCCACCCCTATTACAGCGTGGCTTATTCTGTCTGCCTTTTGATACAGGGCGTGCACTGAAAGAGATCTTTAACAGAAGATAACAAAGGAAACGAAGATCTTTCGGAACACTCACTGGCCGACTCTGAATGCCCAAAACCTTAGTTAGCTTCGTTTCCTTCTGTTTAATGTTGTTCCTTCTTCGCTGCGATTGAGCGTAATCCCTCCGAAGAGGGAGTGAGCATCATCTCGGTGGTGGCATTGCAAAACCCCACGCTCGCGCCGTAGCGGCGGCACTCTGGAACCGGCAAGGTTTCCCCGTGCACATTTTTCGAAAGATCGCGCTGTGTACTTCTGGCTGGATAGCAAGCAGCGGATTGCTTGGCGGTCCGGCGGTTGGACAGGACCGATTACTTCCGGATCTGCCCCAAGCAAGCTCCCCCGTCGCGCTTGTTGCCGCATCGAACCCGGTTACCGGCAAATCCGAATTTCGCTATCGAGACAACAACGTGCCGCCGGTCATTCGGGTGCAACCGGGAAGCATTTTGAACGTGGAATATAAAAATGAGCTTGCCTCCCAATCGAACGAGGAATGCCTCGGACATCCCTGCATGCAGATGACAAATCTTCACTTTCACGGTCTGCACGTCTCTCCCAATGCGCCGCAGGACGATGTCTTGGACATGATTGCCTCACCCGGTGAGACATTGCATTACTCGGTGCAGGTCCCACCGCAGCAACCTTCGGGGCTGTACTGGTATCACACCCACTCGCACGGCGAGAGTTACGTTCAGGACCTTGATGGAATGTCGGGAGCTATCGTCGTCGAAGGCATTGAACGTTACGTGCCTGAAGTGCGTAACATGCGCGAGCGGATCCTTGTGCTGCGCGATCTTGTTCTGCCCGTTGATGCCGCCGAGCGCCAAAGCGTGATGGAGTCGGTCGCAATGCAGACAACCCAATGCGGCGCCGCAACCGAAAAGCCAGAGGCGGCCTTCACCGTCAACGGAACTCTCCGCCCGAAGATCGACATCGCGCCTGGCGAGCGCCAGTTTTGGCGAATCGTAAACGCGAGTCCCGATTTGTATGCAGATTTGGAACTGGATTCGGGATCATTCGAGGTAGTCGCTCTTGATGGAATGTCCTTGGCCTACCACGACCCTTCGATTCGCAAACGATCAATGAGTCACGTTTTGCTTCCACCGGCCGGAAGAGTGGAAGCAATTGTCACCAGTCCATCGGCGGCTTCGCATACGGCGCTGCGCACACGATGTTTCGATACCGGTCCAGATGGCGATTCAAATCCCGCGATGGTTTTGGCCGATATCGTTTCGGCGCCGGCACCAAATATCCAAGCACGGCCTGCGCTCGGTGGATCACCGGTTTATGCAACATTCCCGCCAGTAACTCTCAAACGCGTCGAAACCACCGAACCCCAATTCGTAGTCATCTTCACTGAAGACAAACAGGGCTTCTATATAAATGGCCAGAAATTCGAAATGAATTCAGGCCCCATGCTGACAGTGGATGTCGGTTCGCTGCAGCACTGGCGTGTAATAAACTCAACCAAAGAAGTGCATCCGTTTCACATCCATCAAGTTCACTTCCTGGTGTATTCCGTCGACGGAAAGTCAGTGAACGATCCGGAATGGGTCGATACGGTAAATGTCCCCTATGGCTATCCCGTGGATTTAGTGATGGATTTTACCGATCCAATCATTCGCGGCATATCGCTCTTCCACTGCCATCTACTCAAGCACGAAGACAAGGGCATGATGGCGAAGATCGTCTTCCGATAAAATAAAGAGCGACATGGAAGGATTGACGAGCATACGGAGCACGTTCGGACCAAAGGCGACGATGGACCGATTGGAAGCTGAGATTCGAGCACACGGGATGAACGTGTTTGACCGAATCGATCATGCCGCAGGCGCGCCGGAGGCGGGTGTCGAGTTACGACCGACTGAGCTCATCATCTTTGGTAACGCCCGCGGCGGCACGCCGTTGATGCAATCGGTGCAAACCCTCGGAATCGATCTGCCATTGAAGGCGCTCGTTTGGGAAGATGTATCCGGGACAACATGGCTGTCGTATAACGAACCGAGCTGGATCGCGCACCGACACGGCGTAGCCAACGCAGAACCGGTCGTGAGCAAAATGAGCGCTGCGCTCAGCGCGATGGCGAGAAAAATAACGGAGAACGCAGCGTAATCTCTCCCTATCTAGAAAGAGGAAGCCTGCATCCCCCATACGTGATATTACAAAATCCGACGGACGCGCGATGGCCGCCTACCCAACAGCGTGCCTAGAAATATACAAAGAGGCTCAATGCTATGAAAGACTTTGCAAAGTCGCGGCGCGGATTTCTGAAGACAACGGGCGCTATAGCCGGAGGATTTTTGCTGTGCCCGAGAAGCATCCTTGCTCTGACGGAAGAGCCAATTCAGCATAGTGAACCAACGGTTTCGCCAAGCGAGTCCGCTGCCCCAGACTACACACTGCGCATCGAAACGTCTCCTGTCGAGATTGCACCCAGGCGGATCATTTCCATCACCACCTACAATGGACAGTTCCCTGGGCCATTGCTTCGGTTCAAAGAAGGTCAGCAAGTCACAGTGGATGTGTTCAACGACACCGATACACCAGAGCAGCTGCATTGGCATGGTCAGAAGATCCCGACCGACGTGGACGGAGCCGCCGAGGAGGGAACGCCATTTATTCCTGCGCATGGCAAGCGGCGCATTGTGTTCACACCAAGACCCGCTGGCTTGCGGTTCTATCACACCCACAACCGCGCCGGCACAAATCTCGCGGCTGGACAGTATAGCGGACAAGTGGGGCCGGTGTACATAGAGCCGAGACAGGAACCGGGCAAATACGACCGCGAGGTCTTTCTTGTCCTAAAGGAATTCGAGCCCACGTTCAGTCGCGGCGGCGACATGGCGATGGATTTCTTGTCCCCAGCGACTCGGGTCAAGTCGCTTGAACAAACGGGGGAGTCCGCAATGAAAGCGTCGATCGCGAAGGGTATGCCACACGGATACGAAGTCGGTTACGGATCATTCACGATCAACGGACGCATGCTCGGTCACGGGGAGCCGATTCGCGTGAAGCAGGGGGAACGCGTCCTGTTTCATATCTTAAATGGAAGCGCTACCGAGATTCGCAGCCTTGCGCTGCCGGGTCACTCGTTTCAGGTCGTCGCGCTCGATGGCAATCCTGTTCTGAACCCAGCGCAGGTGCCCGTGCTGTGGCTGGGCACGGCGGAACGCATCTCTGCCATTGTGGAAATGAATCATCCGGGCGTCTGGATCATAGGCGATCTCGCCGATGATGATCGCCGGCACGGCATGGGCAGCGTCGTTGAATATGCTGGTCGCGGCGGAAAACCACAATGGATCGCACCGCCGCCCTTTCGCTGGGACTATGCGCGTTTCGCGAAGGCCGGTGCGACCGCCCCTTCACCCGACGAGACGATTGAGATGATCTTCGCGAAGGATAACGCCGCGGAGGAAGGCTTCAATCGATGGACTATCAATGGCGTGGCCTTCCCTTTGACCGATGAGATTGCCCCAGCTTCATTTCACGTGAAGGAAGGCAAGCGCTATCGCATTCGTATGCGCAATGCCAGTGATGATATCCACCCAATCCATCTCCATCGCCATAGTTTTGAGCTGACGAGCCTGGCCGGAAAGCCGACAGCCGGAATCTTGAAAGATGTTGTGATGTTAGGCGGATACCAGGAAGCCGAGGTAGACTTTATTGCTGATAATCCAGGGCTGACCCTTTTCCATTGCCACCAGCAACTGCATATGGACTACGGTTTCATGACCCTCTTCGACTACGCGTCTTAGGCTCCTTTCGCTTCCTGCACGACGCGATAAGTCGAAAGCCGGCCGGCGGTAAAGTAGCCCCAAAGCGCGAGCGGACCGGCGTAGAGCGCCGTGATTCGGCCACACCAAATTCATGATCCGAGTACGAGATGTTTTAAGTCGATCTTTGCAACGGGCCTTTAGTCAATTGCGAAGGCCTTCGAATTGTGACCAATATGCTAGTTGTCATTAAGGAGGGAGCGAAATCATTTGTAAGGAGAGAGCATATGAAAATTGAAAATTTGAAATCCATAGCGAGAAAGTTGGTCGCCCCAGGCAAGGGGATTCTGGCAGCCGATGAAAGCTCAGGGACGATCGAGAAGCGATTGAAGAGCATCAGCGTTCCGTCGACCGAAGAGAACCGGCGGGCATATCGTGAGATTTTATTTACCACGGCCGGGTCGGGCGAATTTATCAGCGGCGTGATTCTCTTCGACGAGACGATTCGACAGAAGACTCGCGACGGTCGCACTTTTGTTGAAGCGCTGGAAGAGCAGGGGATCATCCCTGGGATCAAGGTCGATAAAGGTGCCAAGGCAATGGCGAATTTCCCGGGTGAAAAAGTCACCGAGGGTCTAGACGGACTGCGTGAGCGGCTGGCGGAGTACCGGCAATTGGGAGCGCGATTCGCCAAATGGCGCGCCGTGATCAGCATCGGTGACAAAATTCCTACGCACAGATGCATTGCGACAAACGCCGAATTGTTGGCGCGCTACGCGGCGCTTTGTCAGGAAGCGGATTTGGTGCCGATCGTCGAACCGGAAGTGCTCATGGATGGCGCACATACGATTGACAGGCATTTCGAAGTCACGCAGCAAACACTGGAATGCGTTTTCAATGCTTTGTTCGCGCATCGGGTCGTGCTGGAAGGAATGCTGCTGAAACCGAATATGGTTCTTTCAGGAAAAGATTGTCCGCAGCAAGCCTCGGTGCAGGAAGTGGCGGACGCCACTGTGCGCTGCATGAAGCGTGTCGTTCCCGCCGCTGTCCCCGGTCTTGTCTTTCTCTCAGGCGGGCAGAGTGATCTGCAAGCCACCGAACATCTCAACGCGATGAATCGTCTGAGTGGGCTGCCGTGGGAACTGAGTTTTTCCTTCGGACGCGCCTTGCAAGCTCCCGTGCTGAAAGCTTGGAAAGGTAATTCGGCGAACGTGGCCGAAGCGCAACAGGCGTTCCACCATCGCTCTTGGTGCAACAGCAAAGCCCGCTTCGGTAAATACACCGAAGACATGGAAACCTCGAAGGCGGCCGCGTGAGGGCCGGCGGTAATCGCATAAACCTGGCACTGCGATTAACTCGCCAGAGCACCTGGACAATCCCCTAACGCGTCTCTCTACCTCTAAAGAGGGAGCCGGTACCACCTCGTAAGTGGTATGACAAAACCCCGCGGACGGTAATTGGCCGAGTTCTCATGATCATCGATATCGTGAGGTGACAAAAACAAACCAAAGGAGATGTCGGTGACTGATCAACAAATGCTGGGTCGCGAAGCGAAAACTCAACCAGACGAAGCGAGCCGTCCTCCGCTCCCTCCGTTCTCTCGGGAAACCGCCATTCAGAAGGTTCGCTTGGCCGAAGATGGATGGAATTCCCGTGATCCGGAAAGGGTCGCATTCGCTTACACGATCGATTCGCGCTGGCGAAATCGGGCTGAGTTTCCGAGTGGACGACAGGAAATCATCGAATTCTTGAAACGCAAATGGGCGAAAGAGCTGGACTACCGGTTAATCAAGGAGCTCTGGGTTTACACCGGAAATCGTATTGCCGTGCGCTTCGCCTACGAATGGCACGATGACTCTGGGAATTGGTTTCGCTCATATGGAAATGAGAACTGGGAGTTTGATGACCACGGACTGATGCGTTTTCGCCACGCATCCATCAACGACCTTCCAATCAAAGAGTCGGAGAGAAAATATCATTGGCCACTCGGCCGCCGTCCGGATGCGCATCCTGGCTTAAGCGAACTCGGTTTATAGCTGTACCGAAGAAAACAGATCAACCAAGAGGTAATTGGTTTCTATCCGAGATAAGGCGTGGCAGACAGCAATAACCTTAACAAAAGAGGAAGAACCAGATATGTCGGAAGAAAACAAGAAGGTCGCTATAGCTTTCTAATCTTCAGGTTGGAAGAAGGCAAGGTTGTGGAGCATTGGGACGTTATCCAGCCGATTCCAAAAGCCGCTGCGAACAACAACACGATGTTGTAACAATTGGCGATGGGCAGCCGGCAGCAATAGACGATTAACAAGGAAGAAGAAAGCGTTCCTCCTCCTTCTTGCCGGGCAATTCTTTCCAGCCTCTCTATCTCCAAAGAGGGGGCGAGCATTATCTCGTAAGGGGTATCACAAAATCCGCCTGACGCGCCGTGGCCGCGAGGTGCCGATCACCCATATCATCGGATATGAAAATGAACACGCCTGCGGGCAGCTCTGGCGAAATTGGTTCTTACGTCCAACTCCAGCACCAAATTCACGACGCCCTGCGAGAGCAGCACCCCGAATGGATTGAGCAAAACGGGGATTGCCCCATCTGCGAGTCGTATGAGTCGCGCTTCGCAGAATTAATTAACCTTTTTCAATCGAACGAACGCAAGTCGGCAGCCTGATCAAACCACAAGAGAGGCCGATCGGGCCGTACCTATATTATATATAATGAGCACGACTGCTACAAGGCCCCGGACTGAGTCAAATAGTCACAGGTCCGTCCTTAGCCTTGGTACGCAGGCTCCGGTTTTTACGTTGCGATCCGCACCGGACCAATCGGTGTCGCTAAATGAATTCCGCGGACGACCTGTGGTGCTGGCGTTTTACCCCGCCGACCGGAGCCCCGTCTGCGGCGATCAGATGGCGCTCTACAACGAGGTTTTGGGTGAGTTCCAGCAGTTCCAAGCTGAGCTAATTGGCATCTCCGTCGACGGCGCATGGTGTCACGCTGCTTTTGCCAGGGAGAATAAGTTGCGCTTTCCGCTTTTGGCCGATTTTGAACCGAAGGAGCGGTGGCGCGCGCCTATGGCGTTTACAACGAAAAAGACGGCGTTTGCGAACGCGCCCTATTCGTGATTGATCCCGAAGGAATCATTCATTGGAGCTATGTCTCGCCGATCGGCGTCAATCCCGGAGCAAACGGAATTCTATCCGCGCTCGAAGATCTTAAGGCAAAAAGCGAAACGACCGGTGCAGCAAAATGATCAAATTGCTGACGCTACCTGATCCCGGACACGACCATGTTTCTGGGTCCACTAATGGATCGAGCAAATTGTTGGAGTACGGAGATTATGAATGCCCGTTCTGCGCTGACACCCAACCGATCGTCAAAGAGATTCAGAGACGATTGGACGATGATTTGCTTTTCGCCTTTCGCCACTTTCCTCTGATAAATATTCATCCGCATTCCGAGCACGCGGCCGAGGCAGCAGAAGCAGCCGGCGCCCAGGAAAACTTTTGGGGCATGCACAATCTCCTTTTCGAAAATCAGCGCGCGCTTGAAGACGAGGATCTCGTAGCATACGCGGGCGAGCTTGGCCTCGATGGGACGCGATTAATTGGAGAAGTCACTTCGAGCGTTTACGCCCTCCGGATCCGAGAGGATTTCAAGAGCGGCGTGCGAGGTGGCGTGAACGGAACACCGACGTTGTTTATCAACGGCGAGCGCTACGACGGTGCGCGTGATCTAAAACATCTGCTTGACGCTCTGACTACCAAGTAGTGGAAGATTAAAAATTCCGACTTACAAAAAACGAAAGGAAAATATCAATTTACAAATCAAACTACGTCCTGAGTCGCCACAGTTAGCTACGCGAGTAGAACGAGGGATGTGTCGGTTCCTCTGCATAGTATTATTGCTGTTAACCTCTTGCACGCTTTCAGCGCAGAACGAGGAGCATCGCGTTCGGAATATTGTTCTAGTCCACGGTGCCTGGGCAGATGGCTCCGGCTGGAAAGGCGTTTACGACATTCTGGTTAAGGATGGCTACAACGTCAGCATCGTCCAAGAGCCGGAGACGTCCTTTAAAGAAGATGTGGCCGCGACGAAGCGCGTCCTCGCTCAACAGGATGGACCATGCATTCTTGTCGCTCATAGCTATGGGGGAGCCGTAATTACTGAAGCCGGGACGGATCCATCAGTTGCCGGATTAGTGTACGTCGCGGCCCACATGCCGGATGCGGGCGAGAATGAGGCTGACGACGGAAAGCGTTTCCCCAGCGACCTCAGCAAATCTACGGCGATAAAGAAGACGGCTGACGGTTTCACTTACCTCGACCCCGCGCAGTTTCATGAGTACTTCGCAGCTGACCTATCTGCTGAGCAGGCCGCTTTCATGGCGCGATCGCAGGTACTCAACGCAGCTGACAATTTCAAAGCAGTCATCACCACGGCTGCGTGGAGAAGCAAACCGAGCTGGATGTTAGTAGCGACAAAAGACAGAACCATCAATCCGGACCTCGAACGCTGGTACGCCGAGCGAGCGGAGAGTCACAAGGTCGAAGTCTCGGGTGCGAGTCACTCGGTCTACGTTTCCAGGCCGAAGGAGGTGGCAGCCCTGATCGAAGAAGCTGCATCCACGCTCGGTAAACACCCTGGTAACAAGAGGTAAACAAGAAAGGCGACGCTGGAGTTCCCATGAAACGTGAGCCCGGCGACGGCACCAACAATTGTTGGCATGACGGGGAGGACAAATGAAGAAGACTAGCATTGTTATTTTGGGAGGTGGATTTGCCGGACTAAGCGCGGCGACGTACCTGGACAAAACGCTGGCTCGGCGTGCCGACGCCGAAGTGACGCTGATCAACCGTCATGTGAAGTTTGTCGAAGCCGAGGTGCAGGCAATTGACCTGTCCGCGCGGCGTGTTCGCTGCCTGGGTGGATTAGCCCGGCTCGAGCTTGAGTTCGAGTTCGATCATCTACTCCTCACGCTCGGCTCCGAGACCAACTTCTTCGGTCTTCCGGGCGTCAGCGAGTGGGCCGTGACCATGAAAAGCATGTTTGACGCAGCAATGCTGCGCAATCGTGTCCTAGCCTTGTTAGAAGAGGCAACTCTGCAGAGCGATTCGTCGGCGCGCCGACGGTTGTTAACTTTTGTGACGGCGGGCGGTGGTTTTGCAGGAGCCGAAACCATCGGCGCGATCAACGACTTCGTGCGGGAAATTGTGCGCTACTATCCAGACTTAAGCGAAGAACTGGTTCGAGTCGTCGTCGTTCATCCGGGTGATTTTCTGCTGCCGGAACTGGGCGAGAGTTGGGCAATTACGCCGAAAGAAAATTGCGTGAAAGGAAGGTGGAAGTGATCAAAGGGGTGCGCGTGGCGAGCTACGATGGGTCGCTCGTTACAATGACCGATGGCAAATCTATCCCGGCTTCGACGCTCATCTGGCCGGCAGGTGTGAAACCGAGTCCGGTCATCGCGCCTTTACCCGGCCAAAAAGAGCGAGGCCGCCTCCTGGTAAATGAATTCCTGGGTGTCCCCGGAGTAACCGGATTATGGGCGGTGGGTGATTGCGCTGCGGTGCCGGATTCAAAGACGGGAAGGTTTCATCCGCCCACGGCCCAGCATGGTTTACGCGAAGGCTTGGTCGTAGCGAAGAACATCGAAGCCGCGATTCTCGGCCGCCCGCTAAACCCTTTCGTCTTTACGACATTGGGACAACTGGCGACCATCGGGCGGCGCACCGGAGTAGCGATGGTATTCGGGATAAAATTTTCGGGCTTTGTCGCGTGGGTGCTTTGGCGGACGGTGTACCTGATGAAACTGCCGCGCTTGCCGAAGAAGCTGCGGGTGATGGTAGGTTGGACCCTCGATCTTTTCTTCGCCAGAGACATCGAGCAGATGCTCACCTTGCGCGATGTCGAAGCTCCTAAGTGACTTGGCGGGTCGAATTCGCGCGCGCGCGACGCAACAGGCTGCGCCGGCTTCTATGCGTGAAGTTGCGGTTCACGATCAACTCAAATGAACGCGAATCTAGATACGGCCATGAAGCGCTTCTTTTTGGCGGTGTCTGTCTCTTGCTCGTTTTTTAGTGGGAAAGTGGGTGCAGGGAAGCATCACTGACGCTCGCTGGCGTCCGGCAAAACAGTGGGGGCCAATAAATGACATAGTGAGTTCTAACTCCGCAACCATGAAGGGAACCGGATGTTAGCGCTAATCAGTCCCGAAGCTCTTCCAGCTCTACGTATAGCCGGAACGATTTTCCTTATTGTCAATTCTACTTCGATCGAGTCAGACGAATCTGCCTCGAACGAGGGAGTTTAAAATCCCACTCTCGGGCCATGGCAGTGCAATTGACAGACCAATAGTATTTAACTGTAATGGTAACTCCGATCGTAATCATTTGCGCGTTGACCGTCTTGCTCTTCGGCTTCGAGTCGAACTCGCGTGACGAATCAAATCGATTCCAGCGTTGACTGGATTAAAGTGCATGGACAGCGACCCTGTCTTCGCACGCACCTTTACGGCAGGAAGCTCACGTTGAGCGCCCAACTGAAAAGCCGGAGCTGATAGCCAGCGCGCCCTATTCGACAGTGCTGTTGGGTGAGAGTCATCGATGTTCTGGCCACAGCGCGACGACG
>Ga0209156_10001260_pt1 | contig 20797 bp, 17 predicted proteins | sample GraSoiAngelo_124_FD_185881 | JGI IMG/M metagenome (GOLD analysis project Ga0209156, IMG submission 185881) | Grasslands soil microbial communities from the Angelo Coastal Reserve, California, USA - 14_0927_05_20cm (SPAdes) (version 2) | ecosystem: Environmental > Terrestrial > Soil > Grasslands...
AGCTCACACCGCGCGAGGCGAAGGTGCTGCGCATGCGCTTCGGCATCGACATGAACACCGACCACACGCTCGAGGAAGTCGGCAAGCAGTTCGACGTCACGCGCGAGCGCATCCGTCAGATCGAGGCCAAGGCGCTGAGGAAGCTCCGCCACCCGAGCCGCAGCGAGCAGCTGCGCAGCTTCCTGATGGATGACTGAAGCGGCTTAGCTGCGGCGCCGCATCCGCAAAAGCAAAGGGCCCGGCGTTGCGTGCAACGCCGGGCCCTGCTGTTTTGCCTGATCTAGATGCCGGCCTTGCCGAGGGCGTCGATGAGCTGGCGCAGCAGTTCGGCGAGCCCCGGATGGCCGGCCTCGAACTGCACTGCCAGGGATTCCAGCCGCGGGGCATGGGCGGTTGCCGGAGCCAGGGTCGCCGGGCCCGGGTGCGCGCCGGGTGCGAGCGCGCGCTCGATGTCGCGCATCACGGTGCCGAGCAGCTGGCGCGCCTCGCGGTCGACCGAACCGCTGACGCTCAGGCGCTCGTGCAGGCGCGCGAGCAGCTCCCGCAAGCTCTCCTGAGTCATCGCCGCCGAATCCCTAACTCCCCTGACCGATGGACGCGTTGAGAGCCGCTGACAGCGCGGCATCTCCGCTGAGGAGGTCCTTCCAGGTGAGCTCCCGTCCCAGGCGCTTGCCCTTCTCGGTGAGCTTCAGTCCCTCTGGCGAGAGCGTGACCATGAAGGGCTTGCCATCCACGTCGATCTCGCGCTTCAGCTGCTTGTTGAGTTTGGTAGCCATTGCGTCCTCTCACGTGCAAAGCCTGCACGCTGCCGATGGTAACAGCAAACCGCCGGCATCCACCGGCGGTTCGCCGATAGGTGTGTCGGTCGCGCTAGTTCTTCAGCCCCTCGGCCTTGCGCGCCTCGACGACGTGCGGCCGCGCACCCACGCGCTCGACGTAGCGCTGCAGCTGCGGCCACTTGCCGATGTCGAGGTTGGTATAGCCGCCCCAGCTCAGCACGGTGAACAGGTAGGCGTCGGCGATGGTGAACTGTTCGCCCATCAGGAAAGTCTTCGCTCCCAGGGCGCGTTGCAGGTAGTCGAAACGGGTCGTCAGGTTGTTGCGCGCATACTGCTTGGTGTCCTGCGGCGCATCCTCACGGAACAGGGGCGAGAACCCCTTGTGGAGCTCGGAGTTGATGAAGCTCAGCCATTCCATCAGGCGGTAGCGCTCCATCGTGCCCGCGGCTGGCGCGAGCTTGGCCGTTGGTTTGCGGTCGGCGATGTACTGCAACACGGCGACGTTCTCCGTCAGCACCTCGCCGTTGTCGAGGGTGAGCGCTGGCACGTAGCCCTTGGGGTTCACCTCGTTGAAGTCCAGGCCGTCGGCGGCCCTCTTGGTGTGCCGGTCCACATTGACCAGCTCGAATTTGAGTCCAGCCTCGCGCAGCGCGATGTTCGCAGCCTGCGAGCAGGCACCGGGAAAGTAGTAGAGCTTCATGTCGACCTCCTTGACAGCACAGCGACGGATATCGGCGTACCCGTAGCGGGAGGGCCATGCTAACGTTGCCGCCAGCGATGGCAAGAGGGGCCTGCCATGAGGTCGCTTTTCATCACGGCTGCGGTCGTTACTGCTGCGATCGCGCTCGCTGGCTGCCCGAACAAGCGGCGGGAGCCCGTTCCCGGCCCGCAGTCCCCCGCCGCTCACAGCGTCCCGGCCTCCAGCGACGAGCGCGACGACGATAGCCGGCGCGACACGAGCACCGGCGGCCATCGCGCCAGTGAGATTTCATGGTTCCAGGGGACTCTCGAGGAGGCGTTCTCGCGAACGCGCTGCTCCGAGCGCCGGGCGCTGTTTCGCTATTGAGCACCCGGGGCGCTGCTACAATCGCCGCGGTTGGGCCTGTAGCACAGCGGTTAGTGCAGGGGACTCATCGACTAGGTGCCTTCGCGCGGAAACGCGCGAAGTGGACGGGACGAATTCAGGGAACCCTTCGGGATGTGATCCCATGGCAACCCTGAGCCGAGCCGCCGGTACACCGGCGGAAGGTGCAGAGACTACCTGAGGGCTCGAGCGCCCTTGATAACAGGCTTGAGCATCCCGCACCCACACGCACGGTCCGTGCACGGGTGAAGAGATAGTCCACTCCCGGCGGAAACGCCGGGGCCAAGTGAATCCCTTGGTCGTAGGTTCGAATCCTACCGGGCCCACTATGAAATTCCGTCGACGGCGTAAGATTCTCTGAAAGCGGTCAGACGCCGTGCGATGACATCGCCAGTGAGAAGCGGGTTCGGCCTACGGCGTTACGTGGCAGGAGCACTCTGCGCTCTCCTGCTCCTGTCCGGGTCGTCGTGGCCACAATCCGCCCCCGACGCGAAGCCTCTAACCGCAATTCTCCTCATCGCGCGGGACCACCTGCCCGATTCCAATTTCGCGGACTCGGTTGTGCTCGTGATGAACAACCTCGGCCCCGCCCCGGTCGGCATCATCATCAACCGGCCGATGCCGATTCCTGTCTCGCGTCTGTTTCCCGATCTCAAGCGCCTCGCGAAGGTGCGCGACAAGGTGTACTTCGGCGGACCCGTCGACTTCGGGTCCGTGTGGTTCCTGTTTCGCGCCGCCGCGCCGCCCGAGCACGCGATCCAAGCCTGTGACGGAGTCTACTTGAGCGCGGACCGACAGCTGCTGCTGCAGCTGCTTGGCCGCGACAATCCCGTGGACAGTCTGCGGATCTTCGTCGGCCACGCCGGCTGGGCACCGGGTCAGCTTGAGGCCGAGATCGCACGACGCGACTGGACTCTCAAGCGCGCCGAGATGGAGGCGATCTTCAGCGACAAGTCCCAGCACCCCTGGCCCCCGCCGCGGGCCCCAAAGCGCGGCACTTAGCGACCCGCGTCCGCTCGACGCGCTCGTCAGGACCCCCGAATTCCCCCTGGTTGCCGACACCGAAAGCATCCCCGAGCATGCCTCAATAAGTGGCGGGAGGCGCGCAAAACCAGCCGCAGCGGGCGGCTATCGCCTCAGCCCGCGAGTCCCTCGAGGAACCTGGCGATGCTCATCCAGGTTTGAGTCGCTGAAACGGGTACGGTCAGCAACTGGTCGGCCAGGAGAGTCAGACCGCCATAGACGTATACGTGATGCGGCCGTCCCCGTGTTCGCCAGTCGTAGATCATGGCTACGACGATCAGCAGATCGGCGATCAAGCCCGGTGGCACCGCAATGAACACCGGCGGCGGTCCTTGCGCCCCCGGCGGGGCGAAGAGGGTCAGCACTACGCGCGCGATGGCTGGATGCATGAACCCCACCATGATGAGGTACATCAGCCGCTTGTGCGTTTCCGGTCGTCGCACGTTGGCGATCGCCAGGGAAAAGAATCCTATCAACACCGGAAACCCGCAAAGCGCCACGGCAGCGAATCGGCGTGCCGCGTCTCCATACCCGTGCGCGTCGCCCAGGCGCATGACGGTTATCTGCGCGACGAGGATCGAACACATCATGACGCTGAACAGGGCTATTCCCGCCAGGCCCCACGCGCGGTGGGTGGGCGTGTGTCCCGATGCGATCCATGTGGTTTGCATGAAATAGAACAGTGTCCAGCTGAAGAGCAGCGCACCATGAATGTGAAGGATCGGCGGCCCATGGAAAGTACCACTGGCGACGGGGGCCCAATAGGTAGGCGTGAAGCCGCCGAATGCCAGCAGCACGAAGAGGCCGGCCATCCACAAATAGAAATGGCGCTCGCTGGAGCGCAGGACAGAGTTGCTGGCGACCATCGACTGCAATGTGCTACGTGCTTCCACGGCGGGCTCCCCACTGTGCGGTATCTTTTGCCGCATTGTCCCCGCATTCGCGCTCATAGGCACGCGCGACTGCATTACTGGCTCGCGAGGCTGGACCGTCTGACGTGAATATCCGTCTCGGCGGTCCGACGCGCGAGCTCTTGCTTCTCAGGACACCGCGCAGCGGTCGCATCGAGGTGCCTCGCGCACCATTCGTCGGACATGTTATACAGACCTGAACTGGCACAAGATGCCAGCAAAGGCGCAACCACGAGAAACGCGGGTAGCGAGCCAAGAAACGACGCTGCAAGGACGTTCTTATACTTCTTCATAGCGTCTCCCCTTTTGTTTTCAGGGTACCAGCTCAGAGTAATTACCTCTTGCACACAGAATGAGACGCTCATCACAGATCAGCGTGGGCGACACCGATTCTGGTAACTGCAAGACTGGCGCGGAGCAGCCTGCGGGCCTCAGGCGGGTAATTTGCGTCAAGTGCGGTTTGGGCAGCTGCCAATGAGTAGCCGCCACGAGTTACCGCCATCAATTGAGTGGGACTAAAAGGCGATCTCGACGAGGCGTGTAGTAATGGGCCGGATCGAGCGAAACGACAACGCGGCTGGCGCGTCCGACGATGTTGCGGCGGGGTACGAATCCGAAGTAGCGAGAGTCCGCGCTGTTATCTCGATTGTCGCCCAGCATGAAGTACATGCCGTTGGGAACCATCAGCGGGCCGAAGAAGCCCTTCGATATGCGATTCGGCAAGATCATGATGTCGTGGGCCCTACCTACGCCCGCTTCGCGCAGCAACACTGGGTTCTGTGCAGCGGTCGATGCAAGCAGCCCATGTAAATGATTGAAGTCTCCCACGGTGTAATCCGCGAGATAGCCATTTACGATGAGGCTCTCTCCGTTCAATGCCACTGTATCGCCCGGCAGCGCGATCACTCGCTTCACGAGCGACTTTCCGTCGGAGTGGGAGTCAAACACCACTATGTCACCGCGCGCTGGATCCTCACCAGCCGTCAGGCGCACCAGAGTAAAAGGAATACGCAGCCCGAAGACGTGCTTATCGACCAGGAGGCGATCGCCCTCGAGGATCGTCGGATTCATTGATCCCGTGGGCACGGTGATCCAGTCGGCCCAGGCTGAGCGAAAGCCGAGCATCAGCAACAGAAACAACAGGGTGCCGCGGTAGTTGCGCCAAATGGCGGTGAACTTTTTCCTTTCGGCCGTATCCGTCATGGGGATCCCGCCACCAGCAAAGCCGGCAGTGTACCCCGGGACAGCCACCGAACGCGGTGCGCGGAGCCAGGGGTCGCGCCGGCCGCCGCAGACCAAAAGCGACGCCATCGGTTCGGCTTGCGCAGTGCCCGGTCCCTGCAGTAGGAAATAGCGTCGCTCGCAAGTCCAAGCCAGGAGGTCGTCATGAGTATTCGCATCGGCAGCGTCGCCCCCGACTTTGAGGCGGACAGCACCCAGGGACGTATCCGTTTCCATCAATGGATCGGCAGCTCCTGGTGCGTGCTGTTTTCACATCCGAAGGACTTCACGCCCGTCTGTACCACCGAGCTCGGCTACATGGCGAGTCTCAAGTCCGAATTCGAGCGCCGCAACTGCAAGATCGCCGGCCTGAGCGTCGACCGTGTGGAAGACCACGCGCGCTGGCTCGATGACATCAAGGCAGTGACCGGTACCGCGCCCAACTATCCGTTGATCGGCGATCCGGAGCTCAAGATCGCCAAGCTCTACGATATGCTCCCGGAAGGGGCCGGCAGCAGCTCGACCGGGCGCACCCCGGCGGACAATCAGACCGTGCGTACCGTATTCGTCATCGCGCCCGACAAGACCATCAAGGCGATGTTCAGCTATCCGATGACCACCGGGCGCAACTTCGACGAGGTGCTGCGGCTGCTCGACTCCCTCCAGCTCACCGCCCGACACAAGGTGGCGACGCCGGTGAACTGGAAGCAGGGCGAGGACGTGATCATCGCGGGCTCGGTGTCCGACGAGGAGGCGAAGAAGATCTACCCGAAGGGCTGGCGCGCGCCGAAGCCTTACGTGCGCTTCGTGTCGCCGCCCTCGTGAGCGATCCGCCTTATTGCGAGCGCTGAAGCGCTGCGGGACCGACAGCTGCACCGGTCGTCACAGCGCGCCCCGAGCGTGCCCGCTGCGACCGCGTTGCGGGGCGTGGCGCCGTTGGTCCGCGCAGCGCGCCGCGACGGTGCCGCCGCGCCACATGCCCGTGTCATCGGCTCGGGGGTCACCATGACCGACCTTGCGAGCTTCCCCGTCACGAGCAAGTGGCCCGCGCGGCATCCGGAGCGGCTACAGCTGTATTCCCTGCCCACCCCGAATGGCGTCAAGGTTTCCGTCATGCTCGAGGAGACCGGTCTGCCCTACGAGCCCCACTTCGTCGACCAGGCGCCGCCGGCCAGACTTACGCAGAGCCTTGCCCCAAGACCAGCCGCACGCTGTGGGTCTTGCCGTCATCAACCAGCGTAATCCTCGTTTGCCCATCGCTCAGCGTCTTGCCGTCGCACTCGGCATGGACGATCCCATGGCTGACACTGCGAGGATTGTCGATCAGGATTTGGTAACGCGCGGTGCGATACTTGAACACGATCTCCAGGTGCGGCCAGCTCTCAGGGATGCATGGCGTCAGAAGCAAGGTTGCCCCTTGCACGCGAAATCCGAGAATCCACTCGAGGCCGGCCCGGTACATCCAGCCGGCCGAGCCGGTGTACCACGTCCAACCGCCGCGCCCGACGTGCGGCGCTACCGAATAGACGTCTGCGGCGACGACGTAGGGCTCCACCTTGTAGCGGTGTACGTATGCGCGCGTGGTGGTGCGGTTGATCGGATTGAGGAGCGAGAACAGCTCCGCCGCCTTGTTCCCCTGCCCGAGGATTGCGTACGCGATCACCGACCAGGTGGCGGCGTGAGTGTACTGCCCGCCGTTTTCCCGGATACCGGGCGGATAGCCCTTGATGTAGCCCGGATCGAGCGGCGTGCGGTCGAAGGGTGGCGTAAACAACAAGGCCAGACTGGCATCGCGCCGGATGAGCTCGCTCTCTACGGCGGACATGGCACGCCGGGCACGGGCCGGCTCGGACGCCCCGGCGATCACGCACCAGGATTGTGCGATGGAGTCGATGCGGCACTCGGCGCTGCCCGCCGATCCAAGCGGCGTTCCGTCGTCATAGTAGCCTCGCCGGTACCAGTCGCCGTCCCACGCCTCCTGCTCGAGCGACTTTCGCAGCGCCGCCGCGTGGGCCAGCCACCGTGTCGCGCGCGCGTGTTCCTCACGTGCTCGCGCCAGAGGCGCGAACGCCACGAGTGTTGCCTGCAGGAACCATCCGAGCCAGACGCTTTCGCCCTTGCCCCTTTCGCCCACGCGGTTCATGCCGTCGTTCCAGTCGCCGGTGCCGATCAGAGGCAGACCGTGTTCTCCGATCTGCAGGCTCTGGTCGAGCGCTCGCGCGCAGTGCTCGAAGAAGGCGGCGGCGTGATCCGAGACTACCGGCTGGAAATAGGCGTCGTGCTCGTCCGGCAACAGAGCGCGGCCTTCGAGAAAGGGAACTCGCTCGTCCAGGAGCGCGAGATCCCCGGTCGCCCCGACGTAGTGGGCCGTGGCGTACGCGAGCCAGACCCGATCGTCGGAAATGCGTGTACGAACTCCGGCACCGCTCGAGCCCTCCCGGGTCTGCGGCAGCCACCAGTGCTGGACGTCGCCCTCGATGAACTGGCGTGCCGCCGCGCGCAACAGATGTTCGCGTGTCAGCGCCGGCCTCGACACGACCAGCGCCATGGCATCCTGGAGCTGGTCGCGGAAGCCGTACGCGCCGCTTGCCTGATAGAAGGCCGATCGGGCCCACATGCGGCAGACGAGCGTCTGATAGAGCAGCCAGCGATTGAGCAGGATGTCCAGGGCGCGGTCCGGTGTCTTCACTTGCACCGTGCCGAGTACCTCGTCCCAGTACTCGATCACCGCGCGCAGCACGGCATCGAGATCGGCCGATCGATAGCGTGCGAGCATGGCTTGCGCGTCCGCAGCATTCGCCGCCTCGCCCAGGAAGAAAAGGATCTCCACGGTCTCATTCGGCGCGAGCTCGAGCGCAGTCTGCAGGGCGCAGCACGGATCGAGACCGGCGCCTACGCGTCCCGACAGGGCAGTGCCCCCGGCGAGGGCGGCCGGCCGGTCGAGCGTGCCATGTCGTCCGAGAAACTCCCCTCGATCGGCGGTCCACTGCGTCTGCCGTCCGGCCAGATCCGCGAACGCCACACGCGAGCCGAACTCGGCGCTCCACGGGTTGCGCGCGAACATGGCTCCCGTGTCGGGATCGATGGCCGTCACAATGAACGGCGCGCAGGCGGGCCGCGAAGACCCGAGCACCCATTCGACATACGCCGTGACCGAGAGTCTGCGCGGACGCGGCGAGGTGTTGCGGATCTTCAGGCGCGAGATCTTGAGGGCGTCGCCCGTCGGCACGTACGCGAGCAGATCGAGCGCGATGCCGCGCGAGGCGTGCTCGAAGCGGCTGTATCCCAGTCCGTGCCGGGCCCGGTAGAATGCGCCCGGATCCTGCATCGGTGCGGCTGTCGGTCCCCACAGCTCGCCGGTTTCCTCGTCGCGCAGATACAGCACCTCGCCCGGGCGATCCGTGACGGGATCGTTCGACCACGGCGTGAGCTGATTCTCGCGACTGTTGAGCGACCATGTGAAACCGCCGCCGTCGGCCGCGACCTGGAACCCGAAGCCTGGATTGGCGATGACATTGATCCACGGAGCCGGCGTCGACTGCCCCGGACCCAGGAGAATGACGTATTCGCGCCCGTCCGCGGCGAATCCTCCGAGTCCGTTGAAGAATTCGAGCTCGCGCGACGCCGGATCGACCGCCGGCGCTTCGACAGGCGGCTCGCTCGGCGGCGGCCGCGGGGCAGGCGCGGCGTGCGAGTGCAGAGGGTCCAACTGGTCCGCCAGGCTGCCGCGCTGTCCAACCAACACCACCCGAGCAACGGCGGCAAGCCGCGCGCGCGTCTGTTCCGGGACCAGATCCATGCGCAGCAGGAATACGGCGCCGCGCGCCTCGTCTGCACCGAGCTGCGGCCTTGACTGGCTCACGCGAAGCTGCGCCTCCAGCGCGACCTGCAGGTCCTGGACATAGGAAGCCGCTCTCTCGTTCAGGATCACGAGATCGACGGGGAGCTGCTTCATCCGCCAGTATTCGTGAGCCCGCAACAGCTGTCGTGCGATGCCGATGTCTTCGACGTCATTGATCCGCAACAGGACGATCGGCAGATCCCCCGAAATCCCGTGAGCCCACAGCGCCGCCCGCCCCCCGCCGCCGCGGCCTATGGTGTCGGTCGACGGACGCATCGACGCGTCGGCAAAGAGCACATGGCCCGCGAGGCGTTGAAACAGGCTTGCTTCAGCCGCATCGATGCCGAGATGGCGCAGCTGCACCTGCGCCTGAGTCCAGGCCAGCGTGGATGCGCGTACGAAGGCGTTCGGCTCGTGATGCTTGTCCACCAGGTCCAGCGCGTTGTCGCGGGACGATGCGGTAGCCGTCCAGAATGCGACGTGCACAGTCGCGCCCGCCGGCACCCGCACCCGCTGCCGCAGCACGAACACCGGGTCGAGAACCGTGCCGACGGTATTGGACAAACGCCGGCCATCCAAAACCGCGACCGGCCTCCTGATCCCGCGCCCCCGGCCGAGAAACCGGGCTCTGTCGGTCTCGATCTCCGGCTTGCCGAGCGTCTCGCCTTCGACGACTGCATGGTGGGCCGCCCAGATCTCCGGCTCGGCGGGCGAGCGCCGCCGCCGGGTTGCCAGGATGGCGCCCTGCTTGGCGACATATTCGGTTTGCACGAAGAGCTTCGAGAACGCCGGATGCGCCGCGTCGGCTGCGGGGCGCGCGAGCGCCAACTCGCAATAGGACGTGATCTCGATGTCGCGCACGCGGTTGCCGCCGTTCGCGATCGATACGCGGCGAACCTCGGCGTCATCCTCCGGCGAAACGACGATCTCCAGGGTCGTCGCGATCATTGCATCACGGCGTACGAATTCCGCACGATCCTCGGCGAAGGTCACCTGGTAGCTGTCGGGCTCGACGCCGCTCGGCTGATAGCTCGCGGACCACACGGCGCCGCTCTCGATGTCGCGCAGGAAGAAATAGCTGCCGCTATCGTCGCATGTCGGGTCTTCGCGCCAGCGGGTTACGTCGAGAGCGCGCCAGCGGCTGTAGCCCGAGCCTGCACCCGTGAGCATCACCGAGTAGCGGCCGTTCGAGAGCAGATGCGCCTGCGGCGTAGCTGTGTGCGGCGTGAGCAGACGGCGCACCTCCGGGAATTGCACGATCCGCGCCGCGGTCGTGACTTCCTCGGCGCGCGGATGCGCCACCGAGACATCGCGCGGCGTGCGCTCCTGCAACAGAAGCTCGGTCGCCTGGATGCTCGGCTCCGAGTGGAACCGCTCGCGCATCCTTCCATCGAGGAGTACGTTGGCGAGAGCCACCACGGTCATGCCCGCGTGATGGGCCATGAACGCGCGTACGGTCGCAACCCGCGAACCTTCCGGCAGGCGGCTGCGCGTGTAGTCGAGCGCCTCATAGAACCCGTAGCGTCCGCGCGCGCCGCACAGCGTGAGCTGCTCGAAATTGCGCACCGCGCGTCGCGGATCGACCATCGCCGCGAGCGCCGTAGCGTACGGCGCTATCACGGCGTTCTCACTCAAGCCGCGCTTGAGCCCGAGGCCGGGCACGCCGAAGTTCGAATACTGGTAGGTGAGCTCGAGGTCGCGCACGTTGTAGGCGGATTCCGAAATGCCCCACGGGATGCCGAGCTCGGCGCCGTAGCTGATCTGGCGCCGGACGATCAGGCGGCTGGTCTGTTCCAGAAGACTTCCGGCCGGTGCACGCATGACGAGCGACGGCATCAGGTACTCGAACATCGAGCCCGACCAGGAAATGAGCGCCGCCCCGTGTCCGACCGGAGTGACCGCGCGCCCGAGGCGAAACCAATGCCGCGCCGGCACGTCGCTCTTGGCGATCGCCACGAAGCTCGCGAGGCGCGCCTCGGAAGCCAGCAGGTCATAACAGCTCGGGTCCAGAGCGCCCTCGGCAATGCGGTAGCCGACGGAGAGAAGCCGGCGCTCTGCATCGAGCAGGAAACCGAACTGCATCGCCTCGGCCATGGCGCGCGCCGTCAACTCGATGTTTGCCAGGCGCCGCTTCAGGCTGCGGGCTTGCTCGTCGGTCTGCGCGACATCGCGGCGCCAACTCTCGAGCGAGCCTTGCGCCGCCTCCGCCCAGAAGAGCATGTCGGCGCCCGCGTCGGCGCTGAGTTCGCCGGCCAGCGCTCGCGCGATGTCGACCAGGGTTGCGGCATGAGTTGCGCTGTGCGCGAGTCGTGCCGCGAGCTCTGCGGACGCGACCGCGCCGTTGCCCAGCGTAGACGCGAGGGCATCGAGGGCGTCTTCGACCTGACGATGCGTGATCGCCTGGGTTCGCTGGTCGGCGGGAAGCTCGCGCAGGGCCTCGCGCGCGAGCGTCAGGGCATCGTCGATACCGGCGAACGGCTCGCGATGTGACAGCGGCGCGTCGATCCATTCCCGACAGGCGTTCGCCAGGGCGAGCAGATGCGCCGCCAGATTGCCGCTGTCCACGGAAGAGACGTAGCGCGGATCGAGGGGACGAAGATCCCGCGTGTCGTACCAGTTGTAGAAATGACCGCGAAAGCGCTGCAGGCTGCTCATCGTCGCGAGCGTCGCTTCCAGTCGCTCGACGGTCTGCAGCGTGCCGGCCCAGCCGAAGTCGCGGGCGCTGACCGCCGACAGCAGGTACAGGCCGAGATTGGTGGGAGAGGTGCGATGGGCCAGAACCGGCCGCGGGTCCTCCTGGAAGTTGTCCGGCGGCAGCATGTGGTCGTCCGCAGTAACGAACGTCTCGAAGTAGCGCCAGGTACGCCGCGCGACCAGTCTCAAGGCGCGGGCGTCCGGGTTGCTGAGCGTCAGGCGACCCTCGACGAGCGGAGAGCGGCTGATCCAAACGGCAACGGCGGGAGATGCGATCCACAGGATCACGAACGGCGCCGCCACCCACCAGGCATCGGGCCGCAGCCACTCCACCAGGATGGCGGCGGCGACGGCGATCGCCACGCCGCCACTCATGCGCCGATAGGCGCCGCCGAGGTCGAGCCGCGAGCTGAGGTTCGCCTGGGCTGCAGTGACCCACTGCAACAGATTGCGCCGTGTCACGAGCAGACGAACCAGTGTTCGGCCGATGGCATCGACCATCAGCCACGCCTGGTGCGCAAGCAGGACAATCAGCAGGGCAAACTGCGAAGCTGCAAGCGCGGCATCCTTGCCGAGGGCGCGCAGGTGGCTGCGGGCGTTGATGCCGGCGCGGCGCGGCACGATCGCTGCGAGCACCGGCAGCAGGGTCGGCAGCGCGATCGCCGACACGACAAAAGCCGTCCAGATGATCGCGGCGTGTCGCGGCAGCAGCCATCCCGCCAGCAACGCGACCGCGCTTGCCGGCGGGGACGACGTGCGCCGCAGGTTATCCAACATCTTCCACCGGCCGATCAGCGGCAGCGTGCCGCGGCCGCCGGCGGCCTCATCGCGCCTGCCCAGGATCCACGGCAGCAATTGCCAGTCGCCGCGCGCCCAGCGATGTTGGCGCGCGGCAGCTACGTCGTATCGCGACGGAAACTCCTCAACGACCTCGACGTCGGAGACCAGACCGGCGCGCGCAAATATCCCTTCGAAGAGGTCGTGGCTGAGCAGCGTGTCCTCGGGTACACGGCCCGCCAGCGCGGCGTCGAAGGCGTCGATGTCATAGATGCCCTTGCCGGCATACGATCCCTCACTGAACAGATCCTGGTAGACGTCGGACACTGCGGCTGAGTACGGATCGATGCCACTCGCGCTCGAAAAGACGCGCTGAAACAGCGACCCCTCGCGACCGACCGGCAGCGACGGCGCAACCCGCGGCTGCAGAACGGCGTATCCCTCGCGGACGTCGCCGCTTGCCGCGTCGAACCTCGGCTGGTTCAGCGGGTGGGCCATCTTGCCGACCAGCCGCAGCGCCGTTTCTCGCGGCAACCGGGTGTCGGCGTCCAGCGTGATGACATAGCGCACGTCGGGCGGAACGGCAGGCGGTCGCCCCCCTGGATGCAGGAAGGTCGTGTCGGTCGCGCCGCGCAGCAGCTGGTTCAATTCCTGGAGCTTGCCGCGCTTGCGTTCCCATCCCATCCACCGTTTCTGCCCGTCGCTCCAGACCCGGCGACGATGCAGCAGCAGGAAGCGATCGCCTGCAGCGCCCGTGCCGTGAAGACGGTTCAGGCGCTCGATGCCTGCCACCGCAGTGTCAAGCAGCGCCGCGTCCCCCGCGGCGTTCTCGCTGGGGGCGTCTGTCCAGTCCGAAAGCAGGGCGAAGTAGAGCTCGCCTTCGGGCGACGCCAGGTAGTGAACCTCGAGGCTCTCGAGCTGCGCTTCCAGCGCCGCGCGCGTCGTGAGAAGTGTGGGCACGACTACCATCGTACGCAGACGTGACGGGACGCCGCCGCGCAGCGCAAGGCCCGGCAGGGTCGTTGCGCCGAACCTCATCATGGCGGCCCGATTCACCAGCGCGACCGCCGCATCGATCGACGGGATGAGGCCGAGCAGTGCGAGCATAGCGAGGCGCAGGCCGGCGATTCCCCCGGCGTGGAGCGCCAGCAACGGCACCGACAGCACGACCGCGGTGATCAGCGCGATGGCGCCGATATAGCCGCCGACGCCGGGCGCTGCCTTGAATCGGCCGGAGTTACTCCATACCGAAGCCCGATAGCCGACCGTGGCTGCGAAGGCGCGTCGCCCGGCGGCGATGAGGTAGTAACCCGGATCGAGCTCGCGGCCTGCGACGCCCTTGCCGGCAGCCGACAGCGCTGCCTGGGCAATCTCCAGCTCCGTCCGCTTGGAGCCTCGCGCCAGCCGCTCGATCGCCCGCCGGTAAAGGTCCCGGGAGGGGAAGTCCATCGCCGCGAAGTCGCTGCCCGCACGCAGCGCCTCATCGACCAGGCTGACGCTCTCGAAGAACTCCGGCCAGTCCACATCCGAGAGCAGCCGCATGCTGGTGATGATGTTGCGCACGGTCACGTTCGAGGCGCCCTGGCGCTGATGCTCGTCGTGCACGATCGCGTCGGACGTTGTCCCTTGCGCCGCCAGCCGCTCCTGCAGCCATCGCAGAGCCGGGGTTGCTCGCGGATCCTGATCCCGCAGCCGGTGGGTGAGCTGGACTACGAAGGCGGGCGAAAGCGCGGCGTGGCGTGCATGGCTGCGAATCAGGGCATCGGACTCCGCCGGATACCCGTTGACGCCGAGCAGCCGGTCCGCGACGGCATCCGCTTCCTGGCGTGCGGCACGACTGCTTACGATGCGTGTCGCGGCACGGCGGAGATTCTCGACCAGCACGATCCGCAGCGTGATCGCGACCGCCCACAGCTCCCCGATGGTCAGAGGCTGAACGCGTTGATAGGCGCGCACGAACTGGCGCAGCGTTTGCGGATCGAAACGGCTGTCCGTATGGGCGACAAAAGCCCAGGCCAGGCCGAACACGCGCGGATAGCCATTGAAGGGCCCGCTGGCAAGCTTGGGCAGCAGCCGATAGAAAGTCGGCGGGAGGTCCTGGCGCACCTCGCGGATCTGATCTTCGACGAGGTGGTAGTTGTCGATCAGCCATTCGGCGGCGGGGGTGATCGCGCGGCCTTCGGCCACGGCTGCGACGATGGCGCGATATGCCGCGAGCAGGGCCGACTCATTGTCCCTGAGCCGTACGCTGAGAGAGCGGCGGGCCGTTCGGCGCCGGGTGACCTGCTGTGCGGCCGCGAGGCTTGCCGCGTGCTGCTCGAGACGCTCGATGCTGAAGAGCTCTGCGCGCAGCACCTCGCCATTGTCCCAGGGCGAACCGGCCGAACCCCACCCAAGGACGCGAGGGACGAGAGAACTCAACTTGATCGCGCGTCGACTCGAAGGCATGCCGCGTGCCGGATCACCTCTGCGTCGCGGCTGGCGTCTGCGCTTTCGCCCCCGCGTCGTTCCACCTTGTCCGTCAAGCGCTTTCAAGTCGTGGTAACCATATCGTCAGGAATGATCCTCTCTTTAGGAGATACTGTGTGAAGTCCGTGACCAGATCGGTACGTTGCCGGACACTCATGCAACCATCGCTCCGTCTCAGCTGGCGCTCGGCAGATTGCCGCCCGTCGCTCAGGCACGCGCTGCCCCGCCCTGTAAAACACCATGAGCATCGAGGCAGGACAGCGGCCCCGCTCAGGAGGGCTGGTAAGCCTTCACCCCTGTCTGCCACAGCAGGAACGCATAGGTATCGGCCGCCTCGCGGTCCTGCTGCGCGCGGGTCGAGCCGACGCCGTGGCCCGCGTCGAAGTCGACGCGCAGCAGGATGGGCTTGCGTGAGCCGCTCGCCGCCTGCAGCCGCGCGGTCATCTTCGCGACGTGAAAGGGGCCGACTCTCGGATCGGTCACGCCGGTCGTGAGCAGCACGGCGGGGTATGCCACTCCGTCCCTGACTGCCTGATAGCTGTCGATCTCCTTGAGCGCGCGATAACCCGCCGGTTCGGAAATCGCGCCCCACTCGGGCTCCTCGCCGTAGCCGTTCTGCTCGGCGACGTAGCGAAGTGGATTTGACCAGCCGACGCCGTCGATCACTGCGGCGAACAGCTCCGGGCGTTCCGTCATGGCGCGCCCGACGGTGATGCCGCCCGCCGAGCGGCCGCCGATGGCGAGACGCGCCCGCGACGTGTACTTCCGCGCGCACAGCTCCTCGCACACATCGATCAGGTCACGCCAGGTGTTGGGCTTGTTCGCCAGCTGTCCCGCCTTGTGCCAGTCGCGCCCGTATTCGCCACCGCCGCGCACGTTGGCGTAGCCGACGATGAAACCCGCGTCGATCAGCGCCAGGGTTCGGCCCGCGAACGCCGGCGTATAGGCGCTGATGCCATAGGAACCGTAAGCCGAAATCCACGCCGGCGTGTTGCCGTCGCGCTTCAGTCCCTTCCTGTAGATGAGCGAGCAGGGAATCGGCGTGCCGTCCCGGGCCTTGACCATGAAGCGCGTCGTCTCGTAAGGACTGACGTCGATCGGCGGCTTGGGAGTCAGTCCCGTGGGCGTGACCCGGCCGCGCGCGTCGACGCTGTAGATATCCGCCGGGGTGAGCCAGCCGGTGAAGGAGAACAGCGCGCCGTCCTCGCTCGCCGTCACCGCCAGCGCCGCGAGGGTGCCGTCGAAGGGCAGCGTGACGTCCATGACCTGAGCATCCCGCGTCAGACGCCGCAGCTTGCCGAGGCCTCCATCGATCATATGAAGGTACAGGCCGTCCCGGGCCCGTCCAATGCCGTGGATGACCATGCTTCCTTCGGGGACCACCTCGGTCGCGCCCGCGACCGAGGGCGCGCTCGCTGCAGTGCTGAGAATGCGGCCGCGCGGATGGCCCCTGTTGGCCAGCAGATAGAGCGTGTCGCCGTCGATCGCGGTGTCGGTGATCTCGTCCTCGAAGCCCGCCACCGCCGTCCACTGCGCCCGGTTGGCCGCTGCCTCGGCGACCGGAGCGATGAAAATGCGCGTTTCCTCGCGCACGTCCGCGAGCAGCAGCAGCGCATGGCGCGAGCCCTCGTGGACCACCACGTACGGCATCTGGATGCGCTCGTACTGCACCCGGGGATCCAGCCCGCGTTTCATCAGTACCGGGTCGGACCCAGGGTCGGTGCCCAGTTTGTGAAAGCGCGCCTGGCTGTCGAGGTAGCGCTCGGGCGTGTCGACGGCGCCCGTCAGCTGGTTGTAGAAGAAGCCGCTTGCGTCGGCCAGCCACTGCGGGTTGGCGTCCTCGGTGTTGGCGATGCGCTCGGGCAGCTCGCGTCCGTCGGCCACGCTGAGAACGTGCAGGATCGAGTCCTCGCTGCCGTCCTTCGAGAGGCCGTAAACGACGTGCGAACCGTCGGGGGATGCCCGCCACCAGTCCAGCGACAGGTGGCTGGTCGCGCTGCTGAGCAGCGTCGGGTCGATCAGCACGCGGCTGGCGCCGCCGTCCTCGCGCACGAACAGCTTGAAGTTGTCGGCGCCCGCGGGGCGCTGCTGGTAGAAGAGCCTGCCGCCGGCGCGCTGCACGAGCAGCGTCGCCGCCGCATCGCCCGACAGCAGCTGGATGCGCTTCAGGAGCCGGTCGCGACCGGGGATGCGGTCGAGCAGCGCGCGCGTGTGCTCATTCTGACCCCTGAGAAACGGCAGCCAGTCCGGGTCCTTGTCGTTCTCCATCCAGCGGTAGGGGTCGCTCAGGGTTTCCCCGAAATAGGTGTCCTTGACCACCGCGACCCGCGCCACGGGCGCCGGCGGGATGGACGCGGCGGCGGACGCGCGGCGGCGCGTCAGCCATGCCGCGAAGACACCTCCGGCACCGGCGAACAGCTCGCGACGATTGATCCAGCTCATCATCCGCCTCCAATGACCGTGGGGCTAGGGCGCGTCCGGCACCCAGTGCACCTCGTGCTGCATCTGCCCGGCGATGTCGTCGAGATCACCCGCGCCGCGCGCCAGCAGCGCGATGCTGCCATGCTCTGCGGGCACGATGATGCCGGTCATTCCCGCCTCGTGGAAGGTGCGGCGCGCGCGCACCTGCTCGTGGCGCAGGAGGAGAACCGTGACCGGGCCGCGTGCGGTCTGTATCACCAGGTGCGGCACGTAATGCCCGCGCAGCCAGCAGCTCTGCGCGTACCTGATCCTGTCCGAGGTGAGGTCGAGTGCGACGCCGGCGCCGCGCAACGCCTGGGCTATGCCCTGGGCACTGACGTGCTGCGTAGCGAGCCAGCTCTGCGGCTCTGCCTGGACGTGCGCCACGACTTCGCGGGCGAGGGTGTCGCTCGGGCGCAGCAGCCACACCGCGAGCACGGCAAAGCTCGCGAGTGCGACACTGGCGGCCAGCGCCCACTGTCGCCAGGCTGGCGGCCGCCCGGAGCGCGGGCGCACGATGTCAGGCGGCCGCTCCAGCGCGCGGCGGATATCGGCATCGAGAGAGCGCATCTCGTCGCGGAACCTGGCGCAGGCCACGCACGTCGCCAGGTGCTCCTCGAGCGCGGGCGTCGTGGCGAGCGGATCGGCACCGATGAGCAGCCGTGCCTCCTCGCAGCTCACGGCAGGCTCTCCCGGGCGGGGGCGTCGGGGACGGCCGTCAGGCCGCAAATGACGCGCAGCTTATTGCGTGCGCGGAACAGGCGCGTCAGCACCGCGGTGGTGGACAGCGCCAGCTCGCGGGCGATCTCCTCGGTGGAAAAACCGCCCACCACCTGCAGGATGAGAGGCTCGCGATATTGGATGGGCAGTCTCATGATCGCATGGCGCAGCGCAAACAGCTCCCCGCCCGGTTCCGGGAACCCGGGGCTCGCCTGGGTCTCGAGCGCTTCGTCCAGGGTCACCAGCTCGAGGCGCTTGCGCTCGTAGAGCCGGGCGTGCTCGCGCCGCACGATGGTCAGCAGCCAGGGACGCGCCGCGCCTGGATCCTTCAGCGCGTCCCGCGAGCGCCACGCGCGCAGCAGCGCCTCCTGCACGATGTCCTCCGCAATCGCTCGGTCGCGAGCCAGCCAGTGGGCAAAGCGCAGCAGCTCCGGACGCATCGATTCGAGCAGTCGCGTGATGGGCGCGCCCGCGTCCGCTGCGGGCACGCGTCCGTCGATTGAGGAGACCGGGGATCCAGGCTCAGAATTGCGCATGAGGGCTGCAGTGCCTGAGGAATGAAGATTATACGCACGCACCTCTGCGGCTCCGGCAATATCGCGCCAGACCGCCCGGTCCTCTCGCCCAACTGCAGAACCCGAGACAGGAGCACCCGTGAAGTCACTCGTTCAATGGCTGATCGACTGGCCCCGGCAGGTCGCCGGGCATCTGGGCTGGCTGGCGCCCTTGTTCGCGCGCGTCACGGTCGGCTGGGTATTTCTGTGGAGCGGCTGGGGCAAGCTCACCACCCTGGCGCAGGTGACCGAGAATTTCGTCGGCTGGGGGATCCCCTTGCCGCACCTGCTGGCGCCATTCGTGTCGGGAGTTGAATTCTTCGGCGGACTGTTCCTGCTGCTGGGCCTGCTGACGCGCATTTCGGCGGGCGCCCTCGCCGTCACCATGATCGTCGCCATCCGCTCGGCGAAATGGGCCGAGGTCGATTCGCTCGAGACGCTGCTCGGGTTCGATGAGTTCGAGTACCTGGCGCTGTTCCTGTGGCTGGCCATCGCCGGCCCCGGCGCGCTGTCGGTCGATCACTGGCTGCAGCGTCGGTTCGGCCACGGCACGGACACTCGCGCCGCGGCTGACCATGCGGCCGCGTGACAAATCGCCCCTCGCCCCGGTCTTATGTGTGACCGGGCCTCACCCGGCCAGATCTTCACAGCACGAGGAATGCACCATGCAATTGAAAAACAGCTCCGGCCTGGCCGTCGCGACCGCCGCCGCCATGCTCTTCGGCACCGGCCTGATCAGCACCGCCGTGGCGGGCAGCGAGGCCAAGACCCAGTGCGCCGGCGTGAACGCCTGCAAGGGTCAGTCGGCCTGCAAGAGCGCTCACAACGCCTGCAAGGGCCAGAACTCCTGCAAGGGCCAGGGCTTCCTGGAAATGAGCAAGCAGGAGTGCGCGGCGGCGAAAGAGAAGATGAAGAGCGACAGCAAGTAGCGACCCCCCCCACCGCGCGCCGGCGCGCTCCCGGCGTGCGGCTCTTGATCGCGCGGCCCGCGGGCCTGTGACACGCTGCGGGCCACGGTGCGACGGCACGAAGCACGGGAGCGCGCATGAGGATCGCGGAAAAACCGTGGTGGCAGTATCGCTGGTATCTGCGACCGTTCTTCTGGAGCCAGAGGCGCAAGTACGGCCAGGTGTTGAAATCCGCGCTGCTGTGGGGGCGCTCGCCGCGGGTATTTCTCGGCGTGGCGTGGCTCTACGGCGCGCTCGAGCGCAAGGGTTCGCCGCTCGAGCCGGCCCTGCGCTCGCTCTTGTCGCTGCGCGTCGCGCAGCTCAACGCGTGCCGGTTCTGCGTGGACATCAACTCGGCATTGCTGGACTCGCGGGCAGGCTCGAAGTCCCGCAGCGAGGCGCTGGAGCGGTGGCGTGACAGCAGTGTGTTCAGCGAACGCGAGCGTGCCGCGCTCGGCTACGCCGAGGTCATGTGCCGCGGGGAGTTCCCGCTGGACGAGGAGCTCACGCGGCGCCTGCACGGTTGCTTCGAGGATGACGCCATCGTCGAGCTCACCGCACTGATCGCCTTTCAGATCCTCTCGAGCCGATTCAACAGCGCGTTGCAGGTGCCGTCACAGGGTTTTTCCCGCTAGGATGACCCTGAAATAGTCTCGAATTCATCGCGACCCCACAATCATCCGGCCGATGGGGTAAAACGTATGCCCAGTCCATCTGAATCAGTCGCGGCGCCTCCAGGACGGCCGTAACCGAACGCAGCGAGAGGGCCCGCATGGCCTATGTCTAAGAATAGGACGCCAAAGCTCGTCGTTGGCATCGTTGCTTCGTTCATGGGTCTTGCCGGAGTGATCATTTTTCTGCTGGCAACAAAGATTGTGAGCGTCCAGATTGGAATCCTGATGCTTGTCATGTCAGTGGGAATGCATCTCGGATTCGGAATTCTGATAGCTGTCTATCGCTTGATTGGTAAGCTGGAATGAGCGAAGGCTGCCTTCTGTGGCACCCTCGATACTGCGGGCGGGACACGACGCGCGAACCGTACAAAGGGCCGTTGACGCCCTCCAAGAAGCAAGCCGCCCGCCTCATTCGGCAGGCACTCTGCATTAATCTGGGCCGTATTTGCGCAGCGCTCAGTGTCCGCTCTTGGGAAATCTATCGCCCGTTGGCCGCTAGCAGAAATTGGCAGACGCAAGGATGCCCCAGTCCGTCGATGATTGCCGCAAGTTACAAGCCTCGTTAGGTTGCGCCGAACGGGCCGGGAAACGCTGCATCCAAAGTCTGAAGGTCTCGCGGCGTGAGGGCTATCGAAAGCGCCAC
>Ga0209156_10001261_pt1 | contig 20790 bp, 16 predicted proteins | sample GraSoiAngelo_124_FD_185881 | JGI IMG/M metagenome (GOLD analysis project Ga0209156, IMG submission 185881) | Grasslands soil microbial communities from the Angelo Coastal Reserve, California, USA - 14_0927_05_20cm (SPAdes) (version 2) | ecosystem: Environmental > Terrestrial > Soil > Grasslands...
CCATCACCGGCTTCGCCGAAGTCCTGCTCGATGAGGCGGGAAACCGCGCCACCGGGGACGAGCGGCAGGAGTTTCTGCAGCACATCAAAGAGAGCGGTGCTCACCTGGCCGATTACGTCCGCCAGCTCTCGACCGGTCCGAACGACGAGAGCCCGCCGGCGCAAACCGTCGAGATCTCACCGCCCACCGAACCCCCGCACTCCGCAGGGGCGACCGTACTGGTGGCCGCCACCGATCTACCCCTGCGTGAGCGCGTCGAATCGTTCCTTCGTCGAGATGGCTACCAGATCGAGTTCGCGGGTGATGGCGAGGAGGCCCTGAGAATGGCTGCCCGGCTCCAGCCGCTCGCCATGATGATCGATGCGGAGCTCGCACCGACGGGGGGACAGGATCTCATCGACCAGCTCGCTGGTGAGGCACGAACGAAAGACATTCCGGTCGTGCTGCTGGCCAGGAACGACCAGGAGCCGCAGGGCCTGAGCATCGGTCGATACGACTTCTTGAGCAAGCCCATCAACCGCCAGCAATTGATGCAGATGATGGTCAAATACGAGCTTCTCGCGGATCGGAGACGAGCGAGCAAAATGCCAGCCAGCGTCCTGGTGGTCGATGACGATTCCCGGAACACCCGGCTGGTCGAGGCCATGCTCAAGCCGCTGAACATCAACGTGCTGGTCGCTCGCGATGGCGCGGCCGGGATCAAGCTCGGCCTCTCCCGCAAGCCGGACCTGATCATTCTCGACCTGATGATGCCCGGGGTTGATGGCTTCGAGGTCGTTTCGGCTCTGCGCAAGGATCCCGTGGCGGCTCAGATCCCGATCCTGATCTACACCGCGAAGACCATTACGGCCGCCGACCGTGAGCGCCTTCAGGGCAGCATTCAGTCCCTCATCCGGAAGGGAGAGATCAGCAAGGAACAGTTTCTGGAACTCATCTACCGGCGCGGCGAACGGAGAAAGCGCCCCCCGGCCGCGGAACCAGCCGCCTAGCCTAGCCGAGCACGAGCCGGCCCAGGTTCGAGACGACCACGTAGGCGACGAGCACGACCACGAAGGCGGCCACCGGCGCCCAGTCGAACTGCCCGGGCCGTCGCGGAAACCATCCCCGAAACGGGCGGGCAAACGGCTCGGTACTCTGCATCACCATCTGCGTGATGGGGTGCCACGGATCCATCCGAAAGAAGCCGAAGAACACACGGACCAGGAGCAGGATGATGATGAAAATCAGCGCGTAGCCGACGATGGCGAACAGCGCCCGGACGATGTCGCCTGACCCGATGAAGATCGCCAGCGCGTAGAGGATGATGATGCCGACCAGGAATGAGATATCGAGACCGCCGGCCGGTGGGATCACGCGGCGAATCGGGGCCAGGTACCATTCGGTGGCCATCACGATGATCCGCCCGGCCTGGCTGTAGAGCATGCCGGGAAACCAGGAGAAGATCGCGCGCACGATCAGCACCAGGATGAAGATGTTGATCAGCGTGAGGAGGAGGCCGCCGACGCTCCCGAACATCGCTGGCTAGTTTAAGCGCTTCCCCATAAGCGTGGGCTAAGAGTCAGTGCCGGCGCCGCCGCGCCAGCAGGTCGCCCGTCGGATCCTCGGGCGGTTTCTTGGGTGGCCGCGGCTGGGCGGCCCGCATGGCCCGCACGCCTTCGACGCGATCACGTAGCCGCTTCACGGTGGCTTCGGCCGGCACCGCCGGCACCGGGGTGCGTTGCATCGCGGTGCGCCAGGCGGGCAGGTCTTCCAACCGGAAGATCAGCCGGCGGAGGGCGACGTCGATCGGGAAGAGCAGGATCGCCAGCACCAGCAGGATCTCGCTGATCGGCAGAGCCGCCTTCACGCTCGGCACCGGCAGACGGAATGCCTGCCCGAGATCAGCCAGGACGATACCTCCGCCGGCCTGCGCGATCGCCTTCAGGGTCGCCGTGTTGGTGCCGAGGTCGCGGTACTCGGGCGAGAAGGGGACGACCAGCCCGGTGGTCGTCGTGTGTCGGACCACGCCGCCGGCGGACTGTGTGATGTGCAGCAGGTAACTCCCCACCTGGTCCGTGGCGAGATCGCCTTCGAAGCGTCCCGCGCCGGTGGGCGAGAGGGTCAGGGCAGCGTCGGCCAGGTCCGGAGTTACGGCGCTCACGGTGACGGTCGCGCCCGAGGTGGGCGGCGCCGTCACCAGCAGGTGGGTGTGATCGCCCTGGACGCGGGTCTCCACCTGCAGGGCCGGGTCGCCCGGTTGCGGCAGGCTCGCGTGCACGATGTCGCCAAAGAACCGGTTCGCTGACGGCCACGCCAGTAAGCCAGCAGTCCATCGGCCCTGTGCATCGCTCGTCCAGGCCATCACGCGGCCCAGCCCATACTGCCAGGTGGCCAGCAGGGGATCGCCCTGCGGACTCTTGAGGACGACGTCGGCGGCCGCCCGCGGTGTGGTCGCGACATAGCCAGTAATCGTCGGAAAACTGTCCAGCGGCACCCCGGGGATCACATCGGCCAGCGAGGATAGCTGTGGCGCGATGCGACCCTCGACGATCCAGGGCTTGAGCGCCTCGCGAGTCTCCTTGATGAAGATCTGCGGGATGTCGGAGAGGCTGTTGCTCTGATAGAAGCGGCCGTGGCCCCACGCGGCCATTTGCTGCAGCATGGCCGCGTCAGCGCCATTCGCACCGATCGCGACCGTCGTGACGGTAATGCCGTGGGCGTGCATCGCGGTCACGATCGGCTGGTAATTGTCCGGCGCGTCGCCATCGCCCAGAAAGATCACATGCTTGATGGCCGCCGTGGTGTGGCTGAGCGCCTGGTCGGCAGCCGTCAGGTCCGGGGCATAGCTTGGCGGATCGCCCAGGCTCATGGCCTCGATCTGCCGTTTCACGGCCGCCTTGTCCGTCAGGGGACCCAGCGCGACGACGAAGGGGCCCATGGTGCCGTTGGAGATGGCGATCTTGTCTTTCGGCGTGAGCTGGTCGACGACCGCCTCGGCCGCTCCGCGCACGATCCGGTCGCCCTGGCCACTCTCCGAGGACTCCAGCACGAGCACGACCGCGACCGGCGGCTTCTGCATATCCTGCGGCAGCTGGATCTGCACCGGCAGGGCGGTTTCCAGCGGCGTGCCGGCGTACCCGCCGGGCCCGTAGCTTTCCGCGCCGCCGATCACGACCAGGCCGGTGCCGAGATCGCGGACGGACGCCTGCAGGAGCGTCATCGCGTCACTGCCCAGGCTCGAGGCCGGGATGTTCACCAGCACCACCGCCTGGTAGGCGGCGAGGTCAGCGGCCGAGCGAGGCAGCCGCTCCGGCGTTGTCGACGCCGTGCCGATGCCGGTCGAATGCAGCGCGGCCTCCAGGCTGGCCGCCTCGCCGAGGGTGTTCTCCACAAGCAGCACGCGCGGAGGCCCCACCACCTGGATCAAAGCCTCACCCAGGTTGTTCTCCGCGTAGGTGTCGAGCACGGCGTCCATCACCACGCGCACCGCGTGAAACCCCGGTTCGGCCGGGGTGACGGTTTGCTTGAGGATCGTTTCCCCGACTGGAAGGTCGAGCTGGATGGTGTTGACGAGCGTGCGGTCGAGGTACCAGCGAACCGTCGCGTGCGTGGCGGTGTTGGTCACGATCAGTGCCTGGCCATTGGCCTGCTGGCCCTGGGTCAGAGTTCGAGGGGCATCCAGCCGGTCGACATAGGCCTCGGCCCCGATGGGGACCGGGAGCGCGACGGTGTCGACGCGTATCCCCTCGGCCCGCAGTAACCGGGCTTCGCTGACCGCGTCACCAAGGTTGGCCCGCCCATCGCTCACGACGACGATGTGCTTACGGCTGTCGTCCGGGAGGATGGAACCGCCCAGCCGGAGCGCGGCTGCCAGGTCGGTGTAGTGCGGGTTGGGCTGGCTCTGAAACTCGCCGAACTGGGGGTCCTTACTAATGTTGACCTCGACCTGGGAATCGCGGCCGAAGCTGAGGACGCCGGCGCGATCGTCTCCGCGGCGCTGCTGGAGGATGCGCCGGACCGCCGCCGCCTCGTTGTCCAGCGCGCTCTGGACGCTGGCGGACAGATCCGCGGCGACCAGCAAGGACTGGTTGCTGGGAGTGGTCTGGACCTGGAATCCGGCAAGCGACGCCGTAAGTAGGAGCACGATCAGCACCCGCAGGCCAAGCGATAGCCGGCCGCGTCCGCGCGGCAGCGGCGGTGGAAAAGTCCGCCAGATGGCGACGATGATCGCCAGCGCCAGGACGCCCGCCCCCAGAAAGAGGGGACGGGTGAGTTCAAAGCCCACGGTGGAAGGCCAGCCACTCGGCCGCCACGACGCCGAGCGCGGCGAGGGCGATCCAGGGCCAGATCTCGAGCTGCCCGTGATGCGTCGCCTGGGTACTGGTGGTCCGCGTCGGCGGGAGAGTCAGACGGTCGGGGGGTTTCAGCTGCGAGATCGAGTCAGAGAATAAATTCACGCTGAACCAGGATCGCTGGACGCGTCCCGCGAGCACCTGCTCGACGGTGTAGGCACCGATGATGTCGGTGTCGCCGAAGGTCGCGATCGATCCCGGCGCGATCGGGCGGCGGCTACCGTCCGGCCTGATCACGCTGACGGTCGTTGCGCCCGGCTCCGGCACGATCGTGACCGGCTCATCGGGGTGGAAACTGTGGCTCGGGACGCTCGGCGGCAACATCCACTCGCTCAGGTTCTGCGTCAGGATCGGGAACGCGATCCGCAGGGGCAGGTCGGATTCGTGCAGGTCGAAGCCGAACAGCACCCGGCGGTAGGGCTCCTCGCGAACCAGAACCAGTGGCGTCTGCAGGCTGGTGATCAGCGGGCGGCCGAAGGTCGACGCACGCAGGTCCTGGCTGCGGGCGACGTGCACGTCCTGCAGGTCCACGTTGGCAAGCAGCTGATCCCCGGCATCCACAGCACGAACCCGCCCGATGCCAAGGGCTGCGCCGCCGGCCAGCGCCGAGCCGGCCGGTGGATCCACAACCAGCACGGGCCCGTCCGGCAGGGTCGGCGGTGCGAACCGATCGAAGACGGTCATCGCGTAGGCGGCGCTGGGCCGGTAGGCGGCCGGCGCGACGACGTCAATTTGCAAATCCGCGCGCAGGCGGAGCGCCTGCTCGAGAAATACGTTGCCAGGCGTAACGAGCAACACCCGGAAGGCCCGCGGCGTTTTCGCCACCGCCGTGGCCGAATCGTCGAGCGCGAACACGTCACCGCCGCCGAGGCGCGCCGTGACGGATGTGGCGTCGGCCGGAACCGGGAGCACCAGGTCCTGCGCCTGGCCGGCGGCCAGCGTGAGCGGCCGGATATCGAGCAAACGGCTGTCAGCACGCCACTCCACGCTGACCGAGCGGGCTTGCTGGCCGAAGTTCTGGACATGCAGGTAGGCCGCCCGGGCTTGCGCGCTGGTCCGAACCGTCAACGACGTGAGGCCGACGTTCTCCCCGGATACGCCGATCCGGTGATACTCGACAGGAAAAGGCAGCCCGGCAGCGAACGAGGCACGCAGCGGTTGCACGATCCCATCGCTGAACAGGTAGGCGCGGGCGTCGTCGCCGGGCCGCACCAGGCCGGCGGCCAGGATGAGCGCCGCCGAGAGGTCGGCCGGCCCATTACTCGCCTTGATCTCGTTCACCGCGCGATGCAGCGCGTCGCGGTCCCCGGTGACCGAGGCCAGGATTCGGGCGGTGGGCCCCACGGCAATGATGGTCATCCGGTCTGACGGCCCGAGCTGGTCGATGACGGCATTGACCTGCCGCCTGGCTTCTCCCAGGCGTGAGGGCGACAGGTCGGTCGCCTGCATTGACGCCGAGGCGTCGACCAGCACGAGGCTGTGCCGGGCGAGGGCGGCGCCGGCCGGCAGGGCGGGCTGCAATGCGGCGGCGACCAGGACCGCGGCGGCGAGGAGCTGCAGGAAGAGCAGCCAGCTGGGGCGCAAGCGTTGCCAGGGCACGTTGGCCTGGCGATCTCGGATCTGGTTGGGCCAGAGGTGCAGGGCCGGCACGATCCGGGTTGGCCGGCGAATTTTCAGAAAGTACAGCGCGACGATCGCGGGAATCGTCAATGCCAGGGCGGCCGCCGCCGGCGCGAGAAACGTCATCCCAGCAGCCCGAGGCGACGCAGCGTCCCCTGCACCATCGCATCGATTGCTGTATCCGTGGATAACCGCGCGAACCGCAGGCCACGCCGGACTGCGGCGCGCTCGATCTGGGCCGTGCGCTGCGCCAGCGCGTTCACGTAAGCACCCTGCGTGAGCGGGGTTGCGGTGAATTCGCGCTCCAGCCCGGTCTCGGCATCCTTGAGCCGGGCGTCGCCGGACCAGTCCGGCACGATCTCCTGGGGCGCCAGCAGCTGGAGCACGGCGCCTTCCTGCTGGGCTCGCTGCAGCGCGACCAGCGCCCCATCGATCGGCGGATCGCCCAGGCCGTCGGTGATCACGACGCTCAACCCGGGCCGCTGCCGGGCGATCGGCCAGACGAGGCGTTGGTAGTTCGTGACCCCGCCGACGGGGAATGACTGCAGCCGGGCGAAGAGCTGGGCGGCGGCGCGGCGTCCGCGATAGGGGGCGCCGCCAGAGGTCGGCCCGTCGGCGAAGACGGTCAGCCGCACCCGGTCGAGGGCCGCCAGCGCCACGTACGCGATCGCGCCGGCCAGCCGGCGGGCAGTGACCGCCTTGTTCGGCGTCCCCCAGTCCATCGAGCCGCTCAGATCGACGAACAGGCTTAGAGGCAATTCTTCTTCGGCGACGAAGAGTCGCAACATGAACCGATCGAGGCGGGCGTACGCGTTCCAGTCGATCAGCCGGAAGTCGTCGCCGGGTGTGTAGTTGCGGAAGTCGGCGAACTCAACGGACTGACCGCGTTTTCGCGATCGCCGCTCGCCACCCATCTGCCCGCTGACGGCACGGCGGACCTGCAGCGCCAGCCCCTCGAGGCGGCGTAGCAGGGCGGGCTCCAGCAGAGCGGCCGCCATCTTATTTGCTAGCAGGTTCCTTGGCGGTGTGCTCGAGGATTTCGCTGATGATGCGGTCGGCAGTGATCCCGTCGGCCTCCGCCTCGAACTGCAGGAAAATCCGGTGACGGAGCGCCGGTTGCGCGACCGAGTTGAGATCGTCGAAGGCGACGTTGTAGCGGCCCTCGAGGAGGGCGCGGACTTTACCGGCGAGCACGAGCGTCTGCAGCCCGCGTGGGCTGGCGCCCCAACGGACATAACGCCGGACGCTGTCGAGCTCGCTCCGGTCGGGATGGGTGGCGGAGACCAGCCGGGCCGCGTACCGCAGCACGTGCTCGGCGATCGGCACTTCGCGGGCGGTCCGCTGTGCCGTCAGGATGGCCCCGGCGTCGGCGACAGATTTCAACTGCGGGGTTGAGTCGCCGGTCGTCCGCCGCGCGATCTCGAGCAGGTCGCCCTCGCTCGGAAACGGCACGAGGATCTTGAAGAAGAACCGGTCCAGCTGGGCCTCGGGCAGGGGATAGGTCCCCTCCAGCTCGATCGGGTTCTGGGTGGCAAGGACGAAAAATGGCGAGGGCAGTGGCCGGGTCTGCGTCCCAACCGTGACGGTGCGCTCCTGCATCGCCTCCAGCAGGGCACTCTGCGTCTTGGGGGTGGCGCGGTTGATCTCGTCGGCCAGGACCAGGTTCGCGAAGATCGGACCGGCCTGGTAATGGAATTCACGACGGCCGTCGGTGTCGCCGATGATGTTCGTGCCGACGATGTCGGCTGGCATCAGGTCGGGTGTGAATTGGATGCGTGAGAAACTCATCGACAGGGTCTGGCCGAGCGACCGCACGAGCACCGTCTTGCCAAGCCCCGGGACGCCTTCGAGCAGGACGTGGCCTCCGGCGGTCAGCGCGATGACCGTGTCGCGGAGGAGCGCTTTCTGACCGACGATGAGACGCGCCAGCTCGGTCTCGAGCGATTGGGCCAGCTCGGTCACCCGGGTTGCGTCGACGCGCGGTTCTTCGGCGATCATGATCCTCCCTGGCGAGATTTACTTGGCGGCACGCGGTTCACCGAGTTGCGAGAAATACTCGCGGACGAGGTCGCGCTCACTTCCGGGGATGAGGCTCTGGTCGGTCGCATCGAGGGCCGCCTGCTGGTAGGCCTCGATCACCTGGGTGTACGGGCTCAGCGGCACGTCCTGTCCCGGACCAAGCGGCGTCGGGTCATTCTCTGATTGGCCCGGCACGGGTTGCCCGGGAACGTAGATCCGCTCGGTGCTGGCCGCGCCCGAGCCGCTTCCGGTTCCCGAACCGTTGGAGCCGGTTCCGCCAGTGCCGGTGCCGCCAGTGCCGCCAGTGCCGCCAGTGCCGGTGCCGTTGCCCGTCCCGTTGCCGTTGCCGTTTCCGGTGCCATTGCCGGTGCCATTGCCGCTCGCGCCGGCGGAGGGGCTTGCCCCGGCGTTTGCCTGTCCGCCCTGTCCGTTTGCATCACGGTCGGCCTGTGCGGCCAGCCCCTGGCGGGCAGCCTCGAGGCCGTTGATCGCCGCGGCGACGGCCTGGTCGGTGTTCTCCTATTCTTGCAGCGAATCGAGCTGGCTCGCCACGTCGTTGAGGGCCTGGGCCGCCGAGGCCGCGTCCCCGCTCTGCAGCGAGGACGACGCCTTACTCAGGGAATCCCGCATCTGGCTGTTCTGCGCCTGCTGCGACGCCTTCGCCAGCGCCTTGGCCAGCTCCTCGCGGTCTTTGGGTGAAAGGCTCTGGAGCTGGGAGGCCAGGTCGCGCACCGACTGGGCACCCTTTGCCGGGTTATTGCTGATCGCCTGGGCCGCGCTGCGCCCCGCCGCGGTGCCACTCAGCGCATTCGCGAGGTTCTCAGCGCTGCTTTGCAGCGCGGGCGTTCCCGGGTCGGGCAGTTTCTGTAGCTGCTGCTCGGCCGGCGTGATCGACTCGAGCGCCTTTCTCGGGCTGTCCGCCTCGTGGATCTTTGCCTGGGCATCCTGGAGGATCTTCTGGATCTGTGCATCCTTCGGGGAGGGCTTCCCGCTGTCGGCGATTTTCTTTTTGGCGTCTGCCACGGCCTTGGCCGCGCGCGCCTGGCTCACTCGGTCCGCCTGGCGCTGGGCGAGCACCTGGTCCATGGGGTTGGGCAGCAGCGCCAGCGCGAGCGCAAAGATCGCGAGAATCGCGACCAGCGTGGCCTCACCGCGGTTGACGCGAACCGGGAAGGCGGCCGGCAGGCTCGCCCGAGCTGCGTGCTGCACGGCGTCGTGCCGCTGCGCGTCATCCAGCGGTCCGGACTCGGCTCGCCGTTCCCAGGCTGTGGAGAGACGTTCCTTGAGGCCGAGCCGGATGTCGGCCATGGCCATCAGCAGCGCGGCGCTCGGCCGGCGGATCAGCCAGGCGGCTGCCGCGATCGCCAGGGCCACCGGGATACCCAGGACGGCCAGCTCCGCACGTCGCTCGAAGGGCACCAGTCGTACCAGGATCATGACGGCGGCGACCCAGGCGACCGCCCCGACCAGGGCATGCGCGGCGTACCGGGCGCCGAGCGCCCGGCGGGCGGCCTTCCGGAGCTCCCGGACGATCGCCTCCAGCGAGCTCATCGCGCTCCCCCGGCTGCCCGGGTGCGTCGCGCCCAGGGCAGGTGCCGGGTCGGGGGGATCAGGACGGCGCTAAAGACGAGCGCGGCCAGGCTGATCAACAGTTGCAGCGTCACGGTCGCCTGCCAGTACTGCCAGCCGGCAAACAGACCACTCGGGATGGTGGTTCCGGTCGCCTGGGGGGGGTTGCGATAGATCGGCGACGCGATCCCCTTGCCGACCACGACGCCGTTCGCGTTGGTGGGAACGCATTGCTGTGCACCACCGGGCGTGCCACTGCACATCATTCCACCGCCGCCACCCGACGAGAAGCCGGAGCCGATGCCGTACCAGGTCACCGGCTGACTGGTGCCGATGGTGATCAGCGGCAGGAGCGGACTGACGTAGCTGACCGCTGGCGGCGCCGGCGCGTTGGTGGCGTTCGGATCAATCGGTGTCGGGAAGAGCAACCCGTACAGAAGGCTGCCGGCGAGCAGGATGAACGCGGCGCCGTATGCCGCGACCGTCGCCGCCAGCGTCCGGCGAAACGCCGTCGAGCAGGCGATGCCGATGACTCCGAGGGTCAGGGCGCCGACCGCCGTCACGATGAAGGCGGCGACGACCTGGTCGAGCTCGATGCCGCCGAACAGAAACACGAGGCTAAAAATCGGCACCGACAGCAGCAAGAGCAAGAGGACGAATGACATCGAGGCCAGCAGCTTGCCCCAGAGGATTGAGAAGGAGGGCAGCTTGGTGACAAAGAGCAGATCAATCGTTTGCCGCTCGCGTTCGCTGCTGATGGCGCCGGCCGTCAGGGCGGGGGTGATGAAGGCCAGCAGCACCATTTGAAAGATCACGAGAAAGAGGAACAGCGCCTGACCGTAGTTCGCAGCCTGGCCACCGTTGAAGCCGCTCCGCGCCGACGACGACATGGAGGAGAAGATCGCCCAGCCAAGCCCCCCGAGCAGCAGGATGTAGACAGTCATTGCCACCGGCGAGCGCCAGGTGCGCATGCGGGATCGGTACTCCTTGGCGACGATCGGGTTCCAGAGCGCCATGGCAACGCGATTCATCCCACGTCCTCCGAGGTGGCTTTGAGGAATGCGTCCTCGAGGCCGCCGTCGAGCTGGCTGAAGCCCGAGACACGAATCGAGGCGGCGGTCAGCGCCTGGAGAATCGAGGCCGCGGTCGCGTCATCGCCCTCGTACTCGGCCTCGATCGCCCCGTTGATCATGTCGACCGTGCGGATCGACGGCAGGGTTTTCAGGGTCGCGACGGCTTCGTCGCGTTGGCCGAGGACCATGATGCGCAGCCGGCGCCCGCTCGTCAGCTGCCGGATGACGTCCTGCACCGGCCCGGTGGCGCGCATCCGCCCCTGGTCGATGATGCCCACCATGGTGCAGAGCTCGGTCAGCTCGGGAAGGATATGGCTGGAGATCACGATCGTCTTGCCCATTCGTTGAAGCTCTTTCAGGATCTCGCGCATCTCGACGCGGGCACGCGGGTCGAGACCCGAGGCCGGCTCATCCAGGAGCAGTACCGCCGGGTCGTGGACCAGCGCCCGGGCGAGGCAGAGGCGTTGCTTCAAGCCTCGCGACAATGTATCGACCGACTGGTCACGCCGGTCGGCGAGACCGACCAGCTCGAGCAAGTCGGCCGCGATTTTCTTACGCCGGGCTCTCGGAATCCGGTAGCAAGCGGCGTAGAAATCCAGGTATTCGGTGGCCGTCAGCTGATCGTAGACACCGAAGAAGTCCGGCATATAGCCCAGTCGATCGTGCACCAGGTCCGGATGCTGGATGACGTCGGCCCCGTCCACGAATGCCCGGCCGCCGGTCGGCTCGAGCAGCGCAGCCAGGATCCGTAACGTCGTCGTCTTGCCGGCGCCGTTTGGGCCGACGAAGCCGAAGATCTCGCCTTTCGGCACCTCGAACGAGACGGCGTCCAATGCGGTCCGAGACCCGTATACCTTGGTCAAGCCTTGCACCCTGATCATTTGATCGTCCCCGAGAGCGTCAGGCTGCCACCAATCGGGCCGCTGTTTGTCGTGCTGATCCGCAGCCGGATCAGCCCACTGGCCGGATTGACGGCACTTTCCGGCAGGGCGGTGACGCCGTTGTCCTGGTAGCCGATGTCGGTCCAGGCCGATCGCGACCAGTCCCAGACCTGGCCGGTGACGCTCGGACTGGCGGGGGTCGAGGTTCCCGGCGGGCCGACCGCCGGCCCGAAGGGGTTTGACGCGTTGAGCGAGAGGCCGCTCAGCCTGGCCCCCGCGGCCAGCACCGGCGCGAACTCATAGGTCACGCTGCCGTTCTGCAGTTGAATCATCCCGGGCACCCCCTGCCCCTGGCTGTCGCCCACCACGTCCACGATGCGACCGTTGAGGACGCCGGCGGGCAACGGCCCCGTACCAAGTTGGTCGACCGGAAGCGACAGGACCACGGCGGATTGCGCCGTCGTCAGCGGATGGACGCCGTTCACGCTAATGTCCTGAAACGATTCGCGGGTCCAGGCCACCAGCAACGGCGAGGTCAGCGACACAAAACCTTTGAAGTTCGCCCCGGTGGGCAGGATGGACAGAATCTGGGTTCTGGCCAGGCTGTCTCGGTCGCTGGTGCTGACCTCATAGGCGCCCGGGCCAAAGCTTTGCCCGTTGTTCGCGTAGATCCGCGTATAGAGAGGTTGTGCAGCCGGATTGGTGGCCTTCGGTACCAGGTTGATGGCTGCCGTTGCGCCGGGCTTCAGGGCTCCGATCGTCTGGAAGTTGTCACCCGCGAGCACGACAGCGTCGGTAAAGGTGAGATTCGAGTGGTTTTCGATGGTGCCGACGTACTTGCCGTTCACCAGCTGGAGGTGGCCGGTCAACGCGGGCGCGGCCGTCATCGTCTCGGTGCCGAAGCCGCCCAGGGAGAAGGCGGTCATGCCGGACAGCGTGACCTCGCTGGTCGCCACGTTGACCCGAATGCTGCTGCTCGAACTGGTCGGAAAGCCGTTGTTGTTCGTGGCAATCGGGCTGATGAGCAGCCGGTCGCCCTCGATGTGCGCCTGGTAGTCGCCGCGGCTTGGGGGAATGACGCCGGTGTAGGTCTCCTGGTAGGCGTGATCCCAGCCCGGCTGCAGGTGAAGAATGGCTACCTGGTTGGTCTGGACCGACCGTCCCTTGGTGAGCACGCCCGCACCGTAGGCTCCGGTTGCCGCGATCACCGCGATCAGCGGCACCGTCACCCAGGCGAGGGCCCGGCGGCGCAGGGCGCCCAGCACCAGGTAGTTGACCGGGCCGACGAGCAGAACGTAGAGCAACACCAGGCCGGCGGTGAGCTGCAATGAGGGCAGGTTGAGCCCGGGAAGATTGCCAAGCACCGGGGTCAGGGCGTTGCTCTTCGACGCGATCGACGGTTGTGAGCCGAAGGCCGGGCTCGGCCCGCCGAAGGCGATGCCATTGGGGTAGTTGGCGCCCGAGCTCCCAGCTCCAAAGACGGCGCGAGCCAGGACCTGCCGCAGCACGTCCTTGGTCCCGCTCCAGCCGGCGATCGGCTCCTGGTTCCAGTCGAAGGTCGCCAGCGTCACGGTGCCGGCGCCGACCCCGCGGTCGACGATGAGCGGGACGGCGCCCTCGCTCAACCAGGCGCGGCCACTCACGGCGTCGGCAATCGCGACTTCGATGTTGTGCCCGCCGACCGCGCGCGCCGCGTGAACGTTCAGGGTGGCTCTCGGCTCCAACGGAATAATGGCTGCGGGCAGCCCGGCCAGGGTCTTGTGCCAGGACGCGCCCGTCCCCAGCAGCAGATTGCCACCGGCCTCGACGAAGTCGGCGATCGCCGCTCGCTGGCGGGCGGTCAGGCCGTCGGTGGCGAAGTCATCGATCACCAGGATGTCGAAGGCGCGCAGCGCGATCGCGGAATCGGCGATGTCGTCTGCGCGGAGATGGACGACGCGGGCCGCGATGCCGCCCGGATGGATGGCGGCGAAATCGTCGAGCGCGCTTGACTGGTCCGAAAGCACGCCGACCAGAGTGGAGGTGCTGCTGCTGGTGACCGAATCCTGTGAGACGGCGACGCGGCCGTTCTGGATGACCCGGGCGGTGACTGTCGCGCCGCTCGTATCCTCGACCAGGAAGATGCGGACCCGCTTGCTGGCGCCGCTCGCGAGGCTGATCGGCTGCTGGTAGATCGTGAAACCGGTCACGCCGGGCTGGGCGTTCAGCGACTCCCGGACCTCCAGGGTGCCGTCCACGTCGGCCCCGGTGTTGTGGGCGTCGACCGTCACCGGCGTCCACTCGCCGGGCTTGACGACGTCCTGGTATCCGACGTGCACGGCCAGGGTGAGCCCGTTACTCGCCGCCTCGGCGCCGACAGCCGCCATACCCAGGCCCAGGGCGGCCAGCAGGGTCGACAAGACGATCCGCGCAGGCAGCCGGCAGCGCTGGGGGCCCATCTAGCTCAGTACGACGCTGGCCGAGCTCAAAAGTTCCGTTCTCGCCTCTACCGGGGGCAGTATGGGCGGGGCTGCCGGGGCCGTCAATCGGTTGGGGACAGGAAGTTAACTCACAGTGGCCGGCCAGCAACGAGCCAGGCGCGGATCGGGCGGACTGCCGGAGGAGGGACTCGAACCCACACGGACTTACGCCCAGGCGCTTTTGAGGCGCCCTCGTCTACCATTCCGACACTCCGGCCCGGGGCGAGTATATCCGAGTACGCTCCGTTGGGAACTTATTGGAAATGTTTCCGTCTCAAGACAAGAATCCCAACGATCGCGACCTGGTGAGCCGGGCCCGCCGGGGCGATCGGGAGGCCTTTACCCAGTTGATCGTGCAATATCAGGTCCCGCTCTACAACATGGCTCTGCGGATGGTCGGCGGGCGAGAGGACGCCGCCGACATCTCGCAGGAAGCCTTTCTGCGCGCCTGGGAAAAGATTCGGACCCTGCGCGACGCGCCCTTCAAGTCGTGGCTGTTCCAGATCGCCGCGAATCTCTGTTATGACCACTTTCGGCGCAACCGGCGATACGGCACGATGCCAGATGACGAACGTTCTAGCTTCGGCCTGGGCATCGTCACCCCCGACCCGCAGGAACGCGCCGAAGCCGGTGAGCGTAACCGGCTGGTTCGCGAAAGTATCGAGGCGCTCGACCACGACATGCGGATTGCCATCGTGCTCCGAGACGTGAACGGCATGGCCTACGACGAGATTGCGGGCGTGCTGAGGGTGCCACTCGGAACCGTGAAGTCGCGGATCGCCCGGGCACGCGCGCAGGTGCAGGAGCGGCTGCAGCAGCACCCGGAATTTTTTCCGCGGGAGGACGTCCATGCCGGGTGAGCCGCGCGTCCCGACCGAGCCGACGCTCGAGGAACTCTCCGCATTGATCGACAACGAGCTCGATGCTGGCGCACAAGCGCGCGTCGCCGAGCATGTCGCCGGTTGTCAGGAGTGCCAGGCGCGGCTCGATCGCCTGCGGCAGACGGCCCATGCCATTCGTGGTTTGCCGATGGAGACACCGCCGCGGAGCTTCACGATCCCGGCTCAGCGGCGCCAGGCCTGGCGATGGGCGCCGGTCGGATGGATCGGCAGCGCAGCAGTGGCCCTGCTGCTGATCGCCGTCGGCATCCAGAACCTGCATCTGCCGGCAGGGCCCACCGCGACCGGGTCGACGAGCACCGTCAGCGGCGGACTAGCCTACGGTACCGCTCAGGGGCAGAAAGGCGCTGTGGCGCCGCTCGCGGCGCCCGCGCCGTCTACGCAGCAGTTCGATTCGCAGTCCAGGGGATCGGCCACGAATGGCGCGACGGTCGTTGATCCAACCAACAGCTCGCGGCGCCTGGTCCTGGACACGGACAGCACGTCCTATCCAGCAACGGGACGCATGCGGGTGACGGCCCAGTTGATCGGCTCGCCGTCGACGTCACTCAACAGCGCAAACCAGGGGCTGACCCTGACGCTGGTCCGCAACGGTCTGGGCGTCGCTCTCAATCCGGTCGGCGTCGAGAGTTGGAACGGCACCCCGATCTTCGGCGGCTGGTATGACCTCGCCGGCTTCCCCCTGTCCGCACCACGCGCCGGCGACTACCGGCTGGAAGCAACCTGGGTGATTCCCGACGGATCCGGGCGCGTGCTGCAGACCAGCGTCCCGATCCGCCTGACCGGAAGCTGAGCGCTTAGCTCTTCTCCGGTGGTGGCGGCCCCTCGAGGTCGGGCAGGTCCATGCTGTTAATCAATTCTTTGAAGATCGACAGTTTGTCATCCTGGTCTTCTTCCTTCTCGGGAAAGACCCCCGCCTTGTCGAGGACATCCTGGGAGACGAGGATGGGACAGGTCATTCGCACGGCGAGCGCGATGGCGTCGCTCGGCCGGGAGTCGATCTCGACTTCCTTACCGTTGACGGCCAGAAACAGGCGGGCGAAGAAGACCTCGTTGGTCAGCGATGTCACCTGGATTTTCTTCAGCCGCATTTCGGCGCTCTGCAAGATGTTGGCCAGCAAATCGTGGGTAATCGGCCGTTCCGGGGTGATCCCGGTGATCTTCAGCGCGATGGCATTCGCCTCGTAGATGCCGATCCAGATGGGCAGGTACCGGTCGGTCTCTTTCTCTTTAAGAATTACCACGTGCTGCCCGCTGGGCATGTGCACCCGGATGGAGTCGACCTGCATTTCGACGAACTTGGCCATCCTGAATTCGAGCCTATGTTATCGCACGCTGTCTAAACTCTGGTGGTGACAGAGCCTGTGCAAAAGCTCCGGCTGGTCCTCATCGACGGGCACTCGCTGGTCTATCGGGCCTTCTTCGCGCTGCCCTCGTTGACCGATCGGGAGGGGCGTGTCGTCAACGCCGCCTACGGGTTCACGTCGATGCTATTGCTGGCTCTGCAGGAGCATCCGGACTACGTGCTGGCCTCGTTTGACCTAGGCGGCCGGACCTTTCGACACGAGGAACTCGCGCAGTACAAGGCGACGCGCCGGCCCACCCCGCCTGAACTCTCGCCACAGTTTCCACTCACGCGGGACATCGTGCGCGCCTTTGGCATCCCGATCTACGAGGTGCAGGGGGTCGAGGCGGACGACGTCATCGGCACTCTGGCGACCCAGGCGCGCGAGCTCGGCCTGCACAGCACCATCGTCACCGGCGACCTCGATGCGCTGCAGCTCGTCAACGACGACGTTGATGTGCTGACGAGCAAACGGGGCGTCTCCGAGACGATTCTCTACACGCCGGAGCGGGTGCGCCAGCGCTACGGCCTTGAGCCGATCCAGACCGTCGATCTCAAGGGCCTGGTCGGCGATGTCTCGGACAATATTCCGGGGATCCGAGGCATCGGCGAGAAAACGGCGATCAAGTTGATCCAGGAGTTCGGCTCCGTCGAGAGCTTGGTCGAGAACCGGGAACGGGTCACACCCCCCAAGATCAAAAAACTCATCGACGAACACTGGGAGCAGGCGTTGCTCAGCAAGCGGATGGCCACGATCGTCCTCGACGTCGAGGGCGTCACGTTGGACCTGAGCCATGGTTCGGCGCAGGAGTACCGCCCGGATGCGGCGAGGACGATCCTGTCGGACCTGGGCTTTCGCAGTCTGGCGGCCCGCGTGCCAACCACCTGGACTGACGGCAGCGCGATGTCCGCCCCGCCGATCTTTGCGCCGCCCCCCAGAGACCAGGGCAGACTTGCCCTCGATGCGGGGCCGGCGCGCCAGGAGCCGTCGCGCCCACCAACGCAGTCAACGCTACCCCTCGAGTCGGCGCCGAGAGAGTCCGTGACCGTCGTCCGCCAGGTGGCCGAACTCGAGCGACTCGTAACTGCGTTTGCTTCGGCCGACCGGGCCGGCTTCCAGGTCATCACGCTGGACGATGTGCCACGACACGGCCGGATCGCGGCGTTCGTCGTCGGCCTGGGTGAACGCGATGTCTTTTATGTGCCCGTAGCCCACGAACAGGAGCGCTGCCTCGAGGCGCGTGATGTTCTTCAACGCTTTGCCGCCAGCCTGCAGAGCGCCAAGCCATCGAAGCTGGGCTTCAACCAGAAGGCTGACTACCTGGCGCTGCGAGCGCATGGCATCGAGCTAGCCGGCATTGACTGGGACCTGCTGGTCGCAGCCTACCTGCTCAATTCCGGAGTGCGATCACCGAGCCTCGAGGCACTGGCATCGGACGTGTTGCATCGAACGGTCGAGGGCCGCGAGGGGCTCTTCGGCAGCGGCAAGACGGCGATGACCTGTGATCAGGTCGATGTCGCGAGGGCGGCCGCCTTCTTTGGGGAGCGTATGCGGGTCATGCTGCAGCTGGCGCCCAGGCTTCAGTCCGAGCTCGAGCGGCTCGGCAACGCGGAACTCTTTCGGGACCTCGAAATGCCGCTGGTTCCAGTGCTTGGCGAGATGGAGCTCGCCGGCGTTTCCGTCGACCTGCCCTACTTGCAGCAGGTCTCGCGCGAGCTGTACGAGCAATTACAACGGCTCGACCAGGAAATCGCCGACGTGGCGCACGGGCCGATCAATGTCAACTCGCCGCAGCAACTCGCGCGCTTTCTCTTCGAAGACCTGAACCTGCCGGGCGGACGCAAGACCAAGAGTGGCTACTCGACCGATGCCAACGTCCTGGAAGGCTTGCGCGATCAGCACCCGGTGGTGCCGAAAATTCTTGAATTCCGGCAGTTGAGCAAGCTCAAAGGCACGTATGTGGATGCGCTGCCGTTGCTGGTCGATGCGAAGACGCATCGCGTGCACACCAGCTTCAATCAGACCGTTGCCGCGACCGGACGGCTCTCATCGTCCGATCCGAACCTGCAGAACATTCCAATTCGAACCGAGGTCGGCCAGAAAGTCCGGCGCGCCTTCATCCCCGGCCGCCCGGGTGACGTCTTGCTCTCGGCTGATTACTCGCAAATCGAACTTCGTGTCCTGGCGCATATGACTGACGACCCGGTGCTGGTCGACGCCTTCGCCCGGGGCGAGGACATCCATGCACGCACGGCCGCCGAAGTCTTCGCCATCCCTCAGGACCAGGTGACGGCGAACCAGCGACGCCTCGCCAAGGTGGTGAACTTCGGTCTCTTTTATGGCCTGAGCGATTTCGGTCTGGCCCGCGACACTGGCATGTCGACGGAAGAAGCCCGCATCTTTATCGACGCGTACTTCCGTGCGTATAACCGGGTCCGGGAATTTCTCGAAGGCATCAAGATGCAGGCCCGCGAGCAGGGTTACGTCGAGACCCTGCTACACCGCCGGCGCTACATTCAGGACATTCGATCACCGAATCGCATGTTGCGACAGGGCGCCGAGCGGATCGCCATCAACATGCCGGTGCAGGGCTCGGCCGCCGACATCATGAAGCTCGCCATGATCAGGCTGCAGCAATATCTGCGCGAACAGGGATTGCAGAGCCGGATGATCTTGACCGTCCACGACGAGCTCGTCTTCGAAGTCCCGCCAGGCGAACGTGAACGACTCATCGACGTCGTCCCCGACTTGATGGCGACGGCGTATCCGATGAAGGTGCCGCTCCAGGTCGATCTGAAGCTCGGTCCAAACTGGCAGGACATGGAACGCGTCCGCCTGGTCGCCGCAAAAGCCTGAGGGCGCATGCCCGAACTGCCTGAAGTCGAGACGGTCGTTCGTGATCTGCGGCCGCAGCTGAGCGGGCGTCGCATCGAGTCGCTGCAGGTTACTCGGGATCAGCTCGTGCTTGGTCGGCTGATTCGATATCCGACAGCCCGCCAATTCGTGCAGCGCTTGCGTGGCCGGACCATCACGTCCGTCACGCGGCGCGGCAAGTACATCGTGATGCCGTTGCAGGATGCAGCCCAGGGGCACGCGGCAGCCCGGCGGCATGAGGCCGCGAGTCCCAACGGTGCCGGTGCCGAACGGCTGATCGTGCATCTGGGGATGACCGGTCATTTGCGCCTCTGGGAGCCCGAGGAAGCGCCGGTCAAGCACACACACGTGCGCCTGCTGCTCGACAGCGGCCTCGAACTCCGCTACGACGACCAGCGCCAGTTTGGCCGGCTGCTGCTGGGAACGCAGCCGGAGATCATCGCCGCCCGCGCCTTTCCGGCCCGGCTCGGTCCCGAGCCAATCCATGGCGACCTAACTGTGGACGAGTTTGAGAGGCTGATCCATGCGCGCCGCCGGCCGGTGAAATCGGCATTGCTGGACCAGTCCTTCCTGGCGGGCGTCGGCAACATCTACGCCGACGAGGCATGTTTTCGGGCGGGAATCCGTCCTAGCCGATGGACTCACCAGCTCACCCTCCGTGAACGGCGGTCCCTCTATGCAGCGATTCAAGACGTACTTGAGAACAGCATTGCGGCACGAGGCTCGTCGATCATCGATTATGTCGATGGTTTTGGGCTGCGGGGCGGCAACCAGGAGAAGCTGCTCGTCTACGGGCGGAGCGGGGAGCCCTGCCTGAGATGCGGGACGCCGTTGCAGGGGACACGCCTGGCCGGCCGCGGCACCGTGTATTGCCGCAAGTGCCAGCGCTGAGGCGACCCCGCTGGCCGGCGTTGAGCCGCCGCCTGATGATCACGGCCGGCGCCTTCTTTGCGGCGTTTGCGCTGATCACGGTGCTGGTCAGCATGGGGGCGTTTGACGGGGCGAATCTGCGGCTGACGCGCTACCTGCAGGGGCGAGGCAGCAGCGCGCAGGACATCGGCCTGGGGTTGTTTTCTTACCTGGGCAGTATCGAGGTGACGTTTACGATCGCGGTGCTGCTCGGCGTCGCGCTCTTCCGCGGTCTGCGGCTGCTCGCCGTGCTACCGGCGGTCCTCGTCCTGATCGCGTCCGGCCTCGAGATCCTGCTCAAGAGCGTCGTCCCCGCGGTGGAGCCGGGCAGGGCGTTCCAGCGCTTCCCCCACGGCCTCCCCTCGTTGAGCCACGACGTGGGCGCCTACGCGTTCCCCAGCGGTCACGTGCTGCGGGCAACGATCGTTTATGGGCTCGTGCTCTACCTGGCGGAGCGCTGGGAGCTGTTCGGCCGCGACAGTTCCCGGCTCAGTCCGGTGCTGGTGCTGGTGGTTTTGCTCGTCGGATTCGGTGTCGTCTATCTTGGCTGGCACTGGGTCTCGGACGCCCTCGGCGGACTCCTGCTCGGACTGACGCTGCTCTTTGGCCTGATCGCCTACCTGGAGCGCAAGCGCACCGTCAATCCCGGGCATCAGTCGGACTAGCCAGCCCCGGGCAAACGCCGCTCGCCCAGACATCTCATCGCTCATGCCGATCGCGCGCTCGGGATGACGCGACGCGGTGGCGGGATCGCCCCCCAGCGCCCGTCCTTTCGCCGTTCCAACTTCCAGCCCTCTTCATGCACCTTGC
>Ga0209156_10001262_pt1 | contig 20784 bp, 16 predicted proteins | sample GraSoiAngelo_124_FD_185881 | JGI IMG/M metagenome (GOLD analysis project Ga0209156, IMG submission 185881) | Grasslands soil microbial communities from the Angelo Coastal Reserve, California, USA - 14_0927_05_20cm (SPAdes) (version 2) | ecosystem: Environmental > Terrestrial > Soil > Grasslands...
TCCGGCTTGCGCGAGCTTGCTTGGGGGTCTCTAGTTTTGCATGCGTAATTTGGATGGCGAATTATCCAGACGCAGTCTCGCTGGTTCATTGTTAGTTGCTCATCCCAATATGCTCGATCCGAATTTTCGGCGAACCGTGCTCTTCATTTCCGCGCATGATCCAAACGAGGGTGCTCTGGGCGTGATCATTAATCGCCCGCTCGATAGACAAGTGGCCGATCTGGTGACGGAGGTGCCGCGAGCGAGCCTTGCCGAGGTCCCTGTTTTTCTCGGCGGACCGGTTGGGAAAAACCAACTGATGTTTGCGACGTTTGAATGGGAGAAAGGCGAAGGGCTCAAGCTCAATCACAATGTTGGTTTGGAGGAAGCAAGTGATGCGGCTGGTCAGAAAAAACCAGTCACAATCTGTGCCTTTGTGGGTTATGCGGGCTGGGGAGCGGGTCAGCTTGAAGCCGAGATGAAGCAGAAAGCATGGCTGCTGCAAAAGCCCAGCTCCTCCGTGCTCCAGCTTGATCGCCTGCCGAAACTCTGGTTCGACATCATGCGAAGTCTGGGGCCCTGGTATAAAATGCTGGCGGCGGCACCCGACGATCCGTCATTGAATTAGTGAATGGTAATCGGTGATAGGCGGTTGGTAGATTCAGCTGGTCGCGCGTTTCGACTCGCTTTATCCCTATTCACAAATCATTTATCACCATTCATTCTCTGGCATGATTATCGGTGTCCCCAAAGAAATTAAGGAGCAGGAGCAGCGCGTCGCCTTGCTGCCCTCGGCTGCAAACCAACTTATCCGGCACGGTCACTCGGTGGTGGTAGAAAAAAATGCAGGTGTCGGCTCTGGTTATCCGGACGAAGAATACATTAAAGCCGGAGCCGAAATTTGCGATCAAGCGAAAGAGGTTTTCACCCGCGCCGACATGATTGTGAAAGTGAAGGAGCCGCGGGAGGCGGAGTTTTCTCTGTTGCGCAAGGGGCAGATCCTTTTCACGTATTTGCATCTCGCTGCGAGCAAATCGCTCACTGAGGCATTGCTGAAATCGGGCGTGACTGCGGTCGCTTATGAGACGATCCAGATTAATAATCGTTTGCCGCTGCTCGAGCCGATGAGCGAGATCGCAGGCCGCATGTCGGTAGTGATGGGCGCGAATTTTCTCGCCAAATACAATGGTGGGAGCGGGGTGTTGCTTGGCGGTGTGCCGGGAGTTTTGCCGGGACGAGTCGTCGTGGTCGGAGGCGGGACTTCCGGCGTAAATGCCGCCCGCATGGCGACCGGTCTCGGCGCGGATATGACAATACTCGATGTCGATCTCGAGCGGTTGCGCTATCTCGATCTTGCAATGGGAAACACGAACACGCTCTATTCGAGCGAAGCAAACTTGCACGAGTTGGTGGCAGATTGCGATTTACTGATCGGCGCTGTGCTATTGCCCGGAGCAAAGGCTCCAAAGTTAATCACGCGCGCAATGTTGAGAAAAATGAAACCAGGCAGCGTGCTTGTGGATATCTCGATTGATCAAGGCGGTTGTGCCGAGACTTCGCGACCAACCACGCACCTCGATCCGGTTTATGTCGAGGAAGGCGTTACGCACTATTGCGTGGCGAACATGCCCGCCGCTTACGCGCGCACCGCCACACAGGCGCTTACCAACGTTACCTATGGTTACGTGGAATTGCTCGCCGATTTAGACCTGGAGGGCGCATGCAAGAAACAACCGGCCTTGATTGGCGGAATCAATACGCGCGATGGACGACTCACGTGCTGGGCGGTGGCGGAAGCGCATGGCCTCAAATACGAGTCCCCTCTTTAATCCACGATCATCAGCCATTTGCCGCTGAAAACGAAATTCCGATAGGGCCAAAAACTGCCTTGCTCCGATTAATCAATTAAACCAATATGCCCTTTCAACTACCACTATGAAAAAATACATCTGCATCCTGGCCAGTGCCGCGCTCCTCGCGGCGTGCGAGCAAAAGACCGAAACTACCGAGCCTGCGGCAAGCCCAGCTGCCACCACTCCGGCGACAACGACTGAAACAACCAGTCCGGCTGCAACCAGCCCGGAGTCGACGAGCATGTCACCTATGGAGTCCGGCACGTCGCCGGCTGAATCGCCAAGTCCTTAAGTTTCTCAGGCAGCTTCCTTTGCAGAGCCTTCCTCCGGGTGTTTTCGGTGGAAGACTTTTGCTTTACGGGAGAAAGCCCCCGTACCATTGCGCATTGCCCGATCGACAATCATTATGCCAGGAGCACATTCACTTTCTTTCCCCGAAACGCGACGCTTAATGCGCACTTCGGAGTTTGATCATGTGAAAGAAAGGGGCCATCCGGCGCGCGGTAAGTGCATGGTGCTCGGCGCTCTCGCGGTGCAGGGTTCTGGCGCGTCGCGGATCGGGTTTGTGACGGGCCGACGCCTCGGAAGCGCAGTTGTTCGCAATCGTGTTCGACGGCGTCTCCGGGAAATTGTGCGGAAGCATCAGCATGATTTGCGGGAAGATTTTTGGATTGTGCTCATCGCCAGACGCGATGCCGCAGACGCGAGTTATCTCTCGTTGGAAGATGAATGGTTGCGCCTGGCAAAGCGCGCTTCTATCCTAGCGCTCTGATGCTCGGTTTTGTTCGTTTTTTTATTCGCGTTTACCAATGCACGCTCTCGCCGCTCCTCACGTTGATTTGCGGCCCCGGTTCGGGCTGTCGATTTACGCCCACCTGCTCAGCGTATTTTTTAGAAGCGATTGAGACGCACGGCATTGCCCGTGGAAGCTGGCTGGGATTAAAGCGCCTGGCGCGGTGCCAACCCTGGGGTGGTTGCGGATATGATCCCGTGCTGGCGCGAGAACCGGAGGGGCGTAAGCTTGCAACTAGCGGGGGCAAGGAAGCGGGTAAGTTCAAAACTTGCTCCACATCCAATCGGCGGAGTCGAACTCCGCTGGCCGGGCAGACTGTTCGCCGCAGCGAATCCATGCCGTGGCGGAGAAGTCTGTGTTCGGACGCTTGTGAATAGCCGCTTCGGCAAGATTTATGGATCGAACTGCATGGATTGTCGTTACCCTTTGCGTGATTGGACTGATCCTATGGGAAGTCTATCAGGCAAAGCAGACGCCGCCGATACCTGCACCGATCAATGTCTCGCCGAGGCGGGCTTCTCCCACAGCGACGATCGCTTCCCCGACGCCGCCCGCCGCTCCTGAAGTTGCGCCCAACGCTGCCGAACCGGTTCCGAGTTTTCCAGAGAAAATCGAAACACTGCGCAATTCGGACGTTGAGCTGCGCCTAACAAATCGCGGTGGTGGAATCAAGGAAGCGATCTTGCTCAAGCAGGTGGCCGAAAAAGGGCAACGTGTCGTCTTGAATTCAGCAGAAAGCGCACCGATCGGCGCGATCACTGAGCAGCCGTCCGCGTCCGCGCTTCCCGAGTTCACCGTGTCTGCCGAGTCGGATTCCGCGGTGCAATTCGAGCGCACGACCGCCGAGGAGATCACCATTCGGAAGAAATTCTTTTTCCAACAATCTTCGGAGACGAAAGATAATTTTGTCGCCGAAATGGATCTCGACCTTGAGAATCGCGGCGCGAGCCCCTATCGAAACTCAGGTTATTTTGTTGCGCTTGGGTCCGCTGCTCCGATTCACCCGAAAGATTATCCGTCTTACACGCGGCTGGTTTGGTGCATCGATGGAAAGGCGAAGGGCATCGACGTTGGTTGGTTTGGTGGCGGCGGCGGATTTTTCGGCATGGGCCAGCGCGCGGCGCGGCCTTTTTATCAGGAAAATATCGCCGGGGCGGAATGGGTTGCGGTGAGCAACCAATTCTATACGACATTGCTGGCTCCTCTTACGGCCAAGGTCGATGCCGTTTGGGGCCGGCGTTTCGATATCCAGCGCTCGCCCGACCAAAAACTGCTCGGCATTGAGGGAGCGCTCAGTATGCCCGGCTTTCAGTTGCAGCCCCGGCAAACTTACAGCGCGCGCTTCGAAATCTATGCCGGCCCGAAACTTTACCATCGTCTCGCGCAACTTCCGCACAATGAAGCCGAGGTCATGGACTTCGGAATGTTCAAACTGGTGTGCCAGTTTCTTCTTAACTTCATGAACCTGCTGCACAGTTGGCTCGGAGATTATGGCCTCGCCATCCTGGCTCTCACCACCATCATCAAGCTCACGCTCTGGCCGATTCAAAACAAAGCGAACCGTTCCATGCGCCAGATGGCTGCGCTCTCGCCGAAAATGCAGGAGCTGAAGGAAAAGTACAAAGATGATCCGACCAGGATGAACCAGGAGGTGATGAAGCTTTATAAGCAGTACGGAATCAATCCCGTCGGCGGCTGTTTGCCGATGATGATTCAGATTCCGATCTTTTTCGGTCTCTTTAAAATGCTGGGTCAGGCGGTGGAATTGCGAAACGCAAAGTTTCTTTGGGTGAAAGATCTTTCGCAACCAGATACCGTGGCGCACCTGCCGTTGCTCGGCTGGCCGATTAATATCATCCCGCTTTGCATGGCCGCCACGCAGATTTGGCTCATGGCTATGACGCCAAAGACGGGCGACCCCACGCAACGCCGCGTGATGATGTTCACGCCGCTGATCTTTTTATTTATCTGCTACAATTTTGCGGCAGCTCTGGCATTGTATTACACCGCTCAAAATCTTTTCAGTATCCTGCAATTTTATCAGAACAAAAATCAACCCATGCCGAAGCTCGAAAAAGTTGCGCCAGCCGGAAGACGGAAACGATGATGACCCCAAAGGAACTCCTTGACACCATGCTCGGCTATCTCGGTTTCGTTGTGCAAATCGAGGAAGCCACGAATGAAGGCGGCAACTCGACGCTGCAGATTTATACCGAGGAAAGCCGCCGCTTGATCGGGCGCAACGGCGAGACGCTCGAGGCCATCCAGTTTTTGCTTAATCGGCTGCTGCAAGCCAAAGACAAGGATGCTGAAAAGGTGATCGTCGATTGCGAACACTACCGCTCCATGCGCGAAGATCGCATCGTGCAGCGCGTGCGAGAATTGGCAGATCGTGTGCGCATCTCCGGGCGTTCGATTCAGCTCGAGCCGATGAATTCTTACGAACGGCGTCTCATCCACAACGCTTTCAAAGACGATTCCGAGGTGGCGACCTGGAGCCCCTCCGATTCCGCGCGCATCAAGCAGATCACGTTACTTAAGCGCCAGGCCAAGAAAGAACCCGCGCAGAAGGGATAGGGCGCGCGACCGTCTGCCAAAAGGCTGGATTCGCTGCGCCGATTTCTTGCCGGTGGGGCGAGACTCTCTCGAGCCGACGAATTCAACCTGCACTAAATCGCGCGGCTTCCTTTTGTTCTCCGGCGCGTATCTCCGGACGCCAGCGAAACTTTTGCAGAAGCGGATTCGATTTCCCTTCGGCGGCGTCCGCGATGATCTCACCTATTACTGGCGCGAACTTGAATCCGTGTCCGCTATCGCCTGCGGCGACAATTAAACCCGGCCGCTCGGGATCGGGCGCAATCCAAAAATGTCCGTCGTTCGTATCGCAATACATGCAGACGCGTGAGTAAACGATCGGCGCGTCGGCGAGCGCAGGAAATGTCGATGATAAAAACTCGCGCAGGTTCTCTTCTTCTTCGGGTGTGACAGCGCGTTTCGGAGATTCAGGAGACATCTCGCGGCCGGAACCGTGGTTCGCAATTTTCAACACGCCCTCGCGGCTTAGCGGGAAACCGTAATAGCCGGTCGTTGAAATATCTGCGCCGAAAACCGGAAAACGTTGGGGCGCGAAGAGTTCACGTTGTCGAGGTTTTAGGTGAAAGACCGGTTGTCCGGTTGCGCGAAGAAATTTTCGTGTAAACGGCAATACATACGGTGTCCACGCGCCGATTGCCATCACGACAGCGTCGCCTTGGGCCCGCTCTCCGTTGTCGAGCACGATTCCTTTGACACGATCATCGCCTTCATTCAGTTGAGAAAATCTAGCGCCTTCGCGTAGTTCAATGCCGAGCGATTTGGCGCGCTCAATCAGTGTGGCAACCACGCGACCACTTTCTGCATAGCCTGCTTCCAGCTCAAGAATGCCATCCTGATAAAGTTCCGGATTCCAAGCGGGGAAACGCCTCCACATTCGCGCCGAGTTCATGCGCTCAATCCTGTTTCCGCGCTGTTCGAGTATTTTCAGACTTTCGTATTCAAAATCGCCCGGCTTCATTTCCCGCTGGCGCACGAACATCACCCCGACCTCGCGATACAGCTCGACACCAAACTCTTTATTCCACTTGCGCCAGAGTCTGATCGAGCGTTCGGCCAACGCACTATATTCTTCATCTGCGCCATAAGCCGCGCGGACGGCTTTACTGATATCGGTCGAGGCGGCCAGCGGATGCGGAAGTGGCCCCGGATCAAGGAGAATAACTCTGTGACCGCGTTTCTTTAGTTCAATCGCAGTCGTAATACCGTTAATTCCCGCGCCAACGACGATTACAGTTGCCATCTTTTAGCCATCAGCTCGCGAAAAGATTCCGATAGTATCGGTACCATTCACTCTGAAAGCGTTCAGTGGGATCGTACTTTCTTTTCAGGTTGAGAAATTGTTTGAATTGGGGGTAGCACGCTATCAGCTGCTCCGGCTTCGCGAACTTATGGTAGGTTAGGTAGTAACTTCCGCCGCGAGCTATGGCCAAATCGATCAAGCAGCGAAAAGAGCGCGCAGACGCTTTGATGCCGTCTGGTTTATGAAGTGTGAGTAAGTTGAAGATGATGCACGCGTAAGATTCTTTAGCCCAGGCCAAAAAGCTCTCATCGTCTTTTTCGATTAATCGGACTGTACCGTAGATGACGATTGTGCGGTTCGAGCGCAATAGTTTTGCCGCCTGCGCTAGAAAGTCGGGAAGATCCGTGCGTGGAACGTAAATCTCGGTAATGATGAGGCTCGATTCCTCGCCCCCGATTTGCTCGCGGAGCTTCTTCGCATAATTTGGCAGATAGGCGCTAAGTTGACTTGTGTCAGACCAATACGTCTGTCCGTTTGTCGACAAATAGTAATCGCTGTAATGTTTGAAAGCCTTTTCGCGGTCCGTGTAAGCAAGCCGCAAGAGATCCAGCCAGTCATCATTGCGCAACTTCTTTTCGGCGACAATCGGATCATGTTCGTCGATCGGCTGGTAACAAGAAAACACGCCGCGCTGGAGAAAGTCCGGCGATTTTTCATCGACTGAAAATTGAAAATCGCCGTAAAGAAACTCTTGCGCTATCCGTTCTTCAAAACGCTTGGGCAGGTCGCCCGCGTGAATTATCTCGACCACACGTCGCAATTTTTGCCGGGGAACAAGCCGAAGCGTTACGCTGTCGATCAATCCAAAAAGCCCGTAGCCACCGATTGCCACTCGGAATAATTCGTTGTTTTCATCGCGCGAACAGCGAACCGATTTCCCATCGGCGTTAATCAAAGTGAATGATTCGATATTGGAAATCAGCGGCTTCATCGCCAGTCCGCGCCCGTGCACGTTCGACGAAAGACTGCCCCCGAGCGTGAATGTGTCGGCGCCCGTTTGCTTTTGCGCGATACCCCATTGCTTTGCGTTCTCCTGTTGAGCGTCCAGATAAGTGCGAATCAATTTCGGCCATTGGACGCCCCCCTCCACTTCGATCAAACCACGTTCTTGATCGAAAGAAATCACGCGAGCGAGCGGACGCGTATCGATGCAAATGCTATCCGTGGCAAATTGCTGCCCACCCATCGAATGCCGGCAGCCCGAAACGGAAATGGGCAAGCCTTTTCGCGACGCGGAACGCACAATCTCTGCAAGTTCCTCTCGGGTACGCGGCATCAGCAGTTCGCGAACGCGAGTGCGATTGAGCTGTGAATGGACGTCATTGATCCAAATTTCTCTCTCGCGCGGCGCTAGAATGCGCGGCGCAAGCGCGAAAAGCGCCGCCGTTCGTATGAACTCACGCCGCGTCAGCATGCGGAAGCTTAATCAAGTCAGTTAAACCTCAGCGAGGCAAATCATCTCGCCTTTTGCGATAGGTTCATCGGCCAGCCCGGAATCCATTTGGCGCAAATCATCGTGATCAAAGAACCGAATCACTCGCCACGGGCGCGCAAGTTCAACAACTTCACCTCGCTCAGTCCCCCAAAGGAATGGTTCGCCGCGTGTACGCAACCACCAATCAACGAGTTTACTTTGCGAATCAAAACGAAGAAGGCCGCCACCCTGTTTTTCCATGAATGTAAATGCAAACTGGCTGCCCGGCGCGCTCAGACTGCACAATGTTCTCATCAAGGACGAAACCTTGTCTGCCGGCAGGTACATTAGGAGACCTTCGGCGATCCAGAATGTGCGTTGGGTCGGATCAAAGCTGCTTTTGATCAACGCTTGTCTATCGAGACCGGTGGCACTCAAATCAACTGCGACGAAATGCAATCGTTCAATACCGATTTTAGGCAGGGCGCGCAATTTGTGACGCTGTGTCGCCGGATGATCGATCTCCCAAAATTGCACACCCGGAGAATCCTGATGTAATTCAAAACTGAGCGGATCAAAGCCTGCGCCGACGACCACGACTTGTGTCGCTCCATTGGTAAGCGCTGAGCGCGCGAGTGTGGCGATACATCTCTTTCGCAGGATGTAATGCAGCAAGATTCCTGGGATCGTGATGCGCTCGATCAACTTCGCAACTGGTCGAAACCAGCCCTGTCGGACGATTTTCAAAAACAAGCGCGTCTGCGGCGAATACGTTTCCAGCATCTGAGCGCAGAAATCTGCCGAAGCCTTCGATACGAGACCCGAGTGTTTTGAGTCGTGGCGCAGAAGAACCAGGCTCGCGGCAATGAGCAGCGCTGTGTGGCTAGCGTGTTCGTTTTGCATGCAAAATGAGCCGGCGCTTAATGACAAAATCGAAAACGATCTGCCGTTGCGTTTTGCCGGATTCGGCGCGTCGGTGCAGCTCTCAGTGGATAGGACAGCTGCGTTATGGCAACGACGCAAGACGCGCCGACCGTCTTCTACTGACGACTGCTGGCAACGTCATTCGGATCCACCGCTGCTTTGGCTTCGGCGGCACGAAATTCGCGAACGTGATTCAATTCATCTCGTGAGCCGCTAGCCTTTGCGGTTTGTACGGCAAGCTTCGCGTAATAGCGACTTGCATTTTCCTTGTCCCCATTTTGCTCGGCAGCTCGCGCCGCTCCATATAATCCTCTGAACCGTCCCGGATAGATTTTGAGTGCAGCTTCAAATTCCCGCTGTGCTTCCTTTGATTGGCCCAGTTCGAGCAGCAGACTGCCGAGTTGTTCACGAATAGGAACAAATGCGCCCGGAGAAACCGGATGCTTGCCCAGAGTGTCTTCGGCATCGGCGGCCCGGCGCAACGTCTCAATTGCTTCGTTCTTTTTGCCTTCGCTTGCTGCCACCCAAGCCGAAGACGCTTGCATCTGCAGATCGAGATGGTTCTTAAAATAATCAAACTTTGGATCCTTCGTCGCGTCGCGTAATTCCCGCATCCGCGCGATCGCTTTCCGCGCGCCGTCGAGATCGTCCGTATGCGCTCGTCCGAGCGCGTGACCATATTCGATCAGGGCCTCCATGAATGGGAACGAAGACCAGTGCGGGACGTCCGGAACGGTCAATGCCGCCGCCGCCGCCCAATCATTCCGCTCGAATGCGTAACGTGTTGGAATGGCGGCCAGGGCGTAAGCCGCGCTGAATTCCAGCTCCGGATTTGTTTTCCGCACTCTGGCGGCAAGATCGACAATCTTCTTCGCCTCAGTGTCCTGGGCTTCCTGCAAATAAGCGTAAGCCATGTAATCGAGCGCGTGTAACTCTTCGGCTTCGGTGGCGTCGCGACGGCGCATAGCCGCATAAGCGCGCGATGCCTCAGCGGAAGCTTGGTTGGCAGCGATGGATTCATCCCACATTCCCAGACGAGTGAAGATGTGCGATGGCATGTGCAGCGCGTGAGGTACCCATGGCGCGATGGAATCGTAACTTCGGGCGGCGGCCAGTCCGCGCTGGGCGAGCGCGGGATAATCGTAGCAGTGGATCAGGTAATGAACGACGCCGGGATGATTTGCGTTTTGTTTCCAAAGCTTTTCCAGGATGGCGGCTGCTTCAAGTTGCTTCGACAACCTGGTATCGCCGGGCGTGGCATAACCCACTGCCAGGACCGCGAAAGCGTGGAAGGTTTGGGTTTCGAAATCGTCCGGATACTTGTCGCGGGGCTGGCGCATCGCTCTTTCGTAGGCAATCACCCGATCGCGCGGTCCGACTGGCCCATGACACGATTGTCCAACCGCACCCGCTGTCGAACTGTCCGGCGTATTGTAATAGACGTTGAGCGCCGTAATGAACCCTCGCTCGCGGTCTGTCCCGGCATTCATCGCCATTGCTTTTTCAATGGCAGCTTTGCCCGCGCTCATTTCCTCCGGAGTGGGTGGCGTCCAAATCGGATGCCACCACGTCATGGCGATTCCCCACTGAGCCATCGCACATTTCGGGTCCTGCTCGGCCACCGACGCGAAAACACGTCGCGCCTCTTCGTAGAAGAATGAATGCAACAATGCCACGCCACGGGCGAATTCAGATTGGACGGCAGGCACGCACGATACGGGGAACGTCACTTTCCCCGCGGCGCGCAAATCGCCCGGTGCGGGAACAGTTGCGCATTCGACGTCGCGTACCGCGAGAAGACTACTGGCCAATCCGATAAGAAAAAATATGCGACGGCAATGGCGAAACATTCTTGAGGCTACACTTGTGCTTGTCCGGCAAATTCGCAAATGCCCCTGGCGGCTACGAAGCAGCCGTTCCTCGGATTTGCGAGTTCACTCAAACTCAAAGATGATTTTGCCACTGCGCTTGCCTTGCGCGGCGTGAGCGACCGCAGCCTTCGCTTCGGTCAAGGGATAAGCTTTCTCAACTTTCGTTTTCAGCAAACCGCGCTTTGCCATTTCAAACAGCGGCCGGAAGGCTTCCATGCGCTCTTCCTTGCTCGCGCTATCGTACCATTTGTTGATCCAGATGCCGCGGAAACGAAGGCCCTTGAAAATCAGCAGACCGTTCGGAATCTTCAGTGGCTGCAAACTCATCGCGCCAAAAGTAACTAGGGTTGATCCAGGTGCGAGGCAATTTGCCAGACGCAAAGCGCTTTCGCCGCCCACGGCATTCAAGCCTAGAGGAATCGGCGCGCCGTTCGTCGCGGATTTCACTTCGTCGCGAAGCTTTTCACTATCAACAAGAACGACGTCACCACCTTCGGAGCGCAGTTCATCGATCAATTCCGCGCGGCGAATAACGTTTACCGTTTTGTGACCCAATTCGCGCGCGATTTGAGTTACTGCACGGCCAGCCGCAGAATTCGCGGCATTTTGGATCAGCCAATCACCTTTCTTTAGATCGACATAATCATGCAGTAAACGCCAGGCTGTCATTGGATTGATTTTCAACAGGGCTGCATGAACTGGATCGATCTCCGGCGGAACGGCCACAAGCTCGCTCGCTTTCACAGCAACGGCTTCACGCCAGGTACCAAGATTATGCGGCAGGATAACCAGCGTGCCGGCAGGGATTGTCGTGCCGTTCCCGCCAGCATCGACAACTACTCCCGCGCCTTCGAATCCAGGTGTCGCCGGAAGTTCCGGTCGCACCGGATATTTTCCTTCGATCTGGTTCAGATCCGCGGGATTGATCGGCGCGGCGCGCATTTGCACTAGCACCTCATCCGGGGCAGGTGTCGGCCATGGCCGCGATTCTATCCGCAACACGTCCGCTGGATTTCCGTGCCTTTCGTAAACGGCTGCGTTTATAGTTTTGCTCATCGTGCGCTCGCCACGGCATCCTCACGCTTCCGCAAGCAATCTGCAAACCGGCGCGCGGATCGCCCTGTTTGGCCTTGCCATTAATGTGTTGCTGGCAGCCGCAAAAATTCTCGCCGGTTTGGTCGGTCACGCCTATGTGCTGATAGCAGATGGAATTGAATCGGCGCTGGATGTCGGCGGTTCAATCGTCATCTGGGGAGGATTGACAGTTGCCGCACGGCCGCCTGACGCCACTCATCCTTACGGTCACGGCAAGGCCGAGCCGATTGCCGCGGTGGTCGTTGCCGTCGGCGTGTTAACTGCCGCGCTTGGTCTTGCCATTCAAAGTGTGCGCGAGATTTTTCTGCCGCATCATGCGCCAGCCCCTTACACGCTCGCGGTCCTTATCGTTGCGGTGATCTTAAAGGAAATTTTATATCGATATGTGATCCGATTTGGCCGACAGATGGAAAGCACCGCAGTTAAAACTGACGCCTGGCATCATCGCATCGATGCCATAACTTCCATTGCCGCATTTATCGGTATCTCTGTTGCGTTGATCGGCGGCGAGGCATGGCAAAGCGCGGACGACTGGGCCGCGCTCTTTGCTTGCGCGCTCATCGGCGCGAACGGCTATGGCCTGTTGCGTCCCGCCTTGTTCGAGATCATGGATACCGCGCCGCGTGGTAAGATTGTCCGGTCCATTCGCCGGGCCGCCAGATCCGTCCCTGGCGTAATCGAGGTTGAAAAGTGCCGCGCCCGCAAAATGGGATTAGATTTTTATGTTGATCTTCATGTCGGAGTGGACGGCAGCATTTCCGTGCACGAAGGGCACGAGATTGCGCATCAGGTTAAGAGGGCAATCCAGCAGAGCGACTCGCGCATTTCTGATGTGCTAGTCCACATCGAGCCCGGGCAGAGCCAGTAGCGCGGTGAGCGGCCGAGGTGGATCGCGCGGTTCCGTCGCGCGATGTTAATTGTGACGGCGAAGAGCGCTATGTTGGCGTCGAGCAAGAAACGCCTCGATCCACCTCACATCGATCTTCCCACCGGGGAGCGGTTATTATTCAATGCTGCGCGCAACACCGAGAATTCCGTTCGCCAAAATCTCTCGTCCTCGTACGATCTTTCTTGCAAATGCAATCAATCGGGGGATGGCCCCTGGATGTTTTAAGAAATGAAGCGTCAACTTCGTGAGGTCGGTCCGCTGCCGTTCCATATTGAACAGAACATTCGCTGGAGCCGGGAAAGGCTTGCTTGGCGTGTCGCTAATCACGCGAAGCGAAAGGAGCGGAATAGCGTGCTCGGCACAGGCGCGCGCAATAAATTCCGTTTCCATGTCCGCCGCGACCGCCCCCGTGGTTTGCGCCATCCTGTCCCGTTCCTCACGCGATTCGATCATTGATGGCACAGTCAAAAGATCGGCGATATGCGCCGGCAAGCCTGAGAAGAATGAGCGCACTTCACTGAGTCGAACAGTCGAGAAATTTTCTGCGACCAAGAGATCGCCGACGTGTAATTGATCGTTAAGCGCACCCGCAAAGCCCGCGCTGATCAAACAACCGAATTGCCGATCTTGAAGAAACTTCCCCATCCGTTGCCGGCAGACCTTTTCTCCGACGCCTGTATGAAGAACCTCAATCGTGCGATTCCGAAATGGTTCGCGAGCCCTGATTTCGGGGGTATCGATCTGGCCGCGGATCACCTTGACGCCATTGCGGTTGGTTCTGGATTTTTTGTGGAGCCGGCGCAGGAATCCTGAACTTTCCGCGGGCAAAGCAAACGTGACTGCAATCATCGCCTCATTTGGCTTTGTAACGATTCTTCGCGATCAATATTGCTCTGCCGGGGACTCGACGATTTGCACAACGAAGCTCTTCTTCTCTGTTGTAGCTGGGGTCGTTGACCCCGGTGCTCCCTCTGTTGTGGCCGGGCTCGCTGATCCCGACGCTCCTCCAGCAAGTGAAGCAATCAAGGCGCGAAATTCCGATTCGCGATTCGGTGGAAGATCGACAAGCACGCCAATGCGATGCTCGTCTGGAAGTCCTTTCGTCGCGGAACCGCCCAGCCGCCCAGCCATCGCGACAACTTCCTCCGACACGGCATCCAGTCGGCCGGGTGCCACCGAAATTGTGATGTCGCTTACGCCCAATGAAGGCAGAGGCGTGAGCGCTGCCGTGGCGGCGTGCTCAAGTGATTTTGTTATCTGCCGCCGTGTTTGCGCCTCAAGCAGGGCCCGATTCGGGTTCTTACTTTCATGTCTGGCGATTAACCAGAGACCGACGCCAACATTGACGGCCATGAGAGTGATAAACACCGCGCCGATCCGGAGCGCCATCTTGCGACCGCGCTCCGTTACGTCCGGCTGGGTTGACAAGAAAACTTCGCGAGAATCGCCGCCCATACCCGCGTAAATTTGTCGCGCGATCGCCAGCTCGCGTTGCAATTGCCGGTCTGAAATCAGCTGCTCCTCCAGAGCTGCGCGTTCCGCGGCGGGCAGTCTGCCATCGAGGTAATCGAAAAGCTTATCGGGATTCATTATTGGCGATCGGGAAAGCGTGACGCCAGACGCGTTCACACGCAATCGCTAAGTAAGACGGAATTCTTCGTAGTTGTTGCGATTGCTGGCCGCGCAGCACAGCAAATAGACAGCGTCATTTGCTCTTTGTTAGGGTGGAAATACAGTCGCTCTGGTGGCCGAAGACCGTCAGGCAGAGGCACAGACGCCGCGACGCGGGTGGCGTCGCGCAACGACGGCGCTTGCTTTGTGCGTGGCGCTTCTCGCAATCTTTCACCGTCCAATTCTGTTAGCGATCGGCCGGCAGATCGCATTGCGTTACGCCGCCCGAGAACACTTGAAGGCCGATTTTCGCCTCGAAGGCAATCCCTTTAGCAATCTAACGGTGCGGAATCTTCGCGGTTTTGCAGTTGGACCTTCGGGAATTGAATCGATCGATATTGACTACCTGTACATTGATTACAGTCTGTTTGGACTCGCGCGACACGGTCTCTCCCATTTTCTGGATAATGTAGAAGCGCGTTCAGCGCGCATTGTTTTAAATCCATCCAAGGCTGCGCCGAAACCGCTGCCACCGAAGTCAAAACCGGAATTGCCGAAGCTGTTCCCGGAACGACTCCGATTGGCGGACGCAACTCTAGTCATCAGAAATCAACCGCACGATTTCATAGCCGAACATGTCGATCTTGATTTAAGTCCACGCAGTCCAGGCGACGTGCGGATCGAGAATTTGCAACTTCCTGCCGGAGACAGTTGGCGAAAAATTTCCGGGCAAACTTCTTACACGAATAAAAACCTGATCGTTCGCGATGTTCTGCTGAGCGACCAGGAACAAATTCATCTTCTGAACGTCGATGCGTCGCAAATCGACGCCAAGACTCTCGGGATCAATCTCAATTGCGCCATCGGCGGAGGCCAATTGTCAGCGTCGACTACACTAATTGAAACAAAATCTTCACTGGACACAAAGCTACATTTTGCGGCTGAAAAACTTGCGGCGGAATCGTTGAACAAGTTTCTCGTTTTCCCGGCCGGATATCTTTCGGGAGAAATTGACCACCTCGCTCTCGATGGAGCCGGCGTGATTGATATGCCGCGCACCTGGAGCGGAACGATGTCGCTGCAGATGAGCGACGTGCATCAGTCACAGATCGATTTCAATAACGGCGTTGTCGAAGTTTCCGCGGGGCAGGGCAAAGCGGTGTTGCGGTCAGCAGACATCATTCAGGACAAGAACGAGTTTCACCTCCGCGGAACGCTCGAATTGCCTTCCGTCGTCGAGGATTTTAGCCGCACGCCAGCGAGTCTCGAAATTTCGGGTACGGCGCCTGATCTCCAGCAGCTGACTGCGGGAATGCCTCTGCAATTGACCGGCTCGGCTAAATTTATCGGCAAGATCGACATCGCTAATGCGAAAATCGAAGCAAATCTCGGCGTGACTGCGAATTCGGTCGGCTTCCCGGAGGGAACAATTGAGAAACTAGAGGGCACTCTTAGAGCATCTAAGGCAATGCCGCCGCCGAATACAGCCGACACGGCTGCCGCTACAGCTGCAAGGAAACCGTGGTTCGCAGATTTGCGCACCGCCATGGAGTTCGGCTTATCCAACATACGTTACCGTGATTACGTTATTGATTCAGCCGAAGGATCCCTCAACGGCAGTGATGACATCTTGGGGCTCGACCGGTTTAATCTGCGGCGAAATCAAAATGAACTAACTCTTCGCGGTCGATACCAGCTTCCGAAACAGTTTAGCAGAGCATCTTCACAACCCGCGGCGCTCGATGTCGCCTTGAATGCGCCGGAAGCTGGTGACTTTTGGGTTTCAGATTCTCCGAACAGAGTGAGCGGGCCGTTGCAAATGGCAGCGCAGATTGAATGGAAACAAGAGACTGCCAATGGCCAAGTGTCGATCTCTGGATCGAACCTGAAGATGCGGGATTTGGTTTTCCGGCAACTCAACACGCAGTGTTCGATTTCGAACAGCATGATCTATGTAAACGATTGCAGCGCGACTCTGAACGATACTGATTTCTTTAACGCGACCGGGACTCTAAACCTGCGACGGCCCTATCATTACAATGGCAAGGTTTCCGCGCGTGTGGCGAATTTATCGACGCTTCAGCCATTGCTTCGCGCTTCCGGCAATGAAAATGCGCTGGCGGGCTCATTCGCATTGGATTGGGAAGGGAACGGCAACGCGCAAACATTTAAGAATTCAGGGCAAGTTAAGTTCGCTTTGCAGAAGGGACGTTACGGCGATTTGCAATCGCTTCAGGCGAATATCGACGCGTCGTATTCGCCCGACGCTCTCGATGTGCCGATCATCTTTTTCGCAACCAGCCATATGGATTTTCAGGCAACTGCCCAGGCAAAAGGTGAGACGCTTGAGATTAGCAAGATCCAACTCGATCAAGGACAGGCGAAATTTGCGTCCGGCTATATCTCGATCCCGTTTGTGTGGAGAAACCTCGGGACGAGCGTGGCGGTCGTTCCCTCCAACGGTAAAGTGTCTGCGACATTTCAGTCCGATAACCTCGATATAAAGAAAGTTTTCGAAGACCTCGGGGTCAAACCGATGGCATCTGGGATATTCAACGCGACGCTCGACGCCCAAGGAACAATTGCTGACTTGAACGCGCGCCTCGACCTGCAGATGCGCGATTTACGCAGCGAGCGATGGCCGAAGCTTGAACCAGCGACGTTTGATCTCAATGCGAAAGCCGCCCACGATCAGCTCGCCATCTCGGGAAAGCTGCAACAGACGCGGATTCAGCCGCTGGAGGTGAGTGCAAGCCTTCCGTTTGACATACCGAAAATTGTTCGCGCCCGGAAATTGCCCGACGACACACCAATCACCGCAAAAGCCCGGCTTCCCCGCAGCTCGGTGAACTTTCTCCGGCAATTCGTGCCCGAAGTGCAGCAACTCGACGGCGACCTTGGGCTCGATGTCGATGTGCGGGGAACGATCGCGCGACCTGCGTTGAGCGGATCTGCCGATATGACGATTAATGTGGCGCGGCCGAGCAATGTAACGCTGCCTGCGTTAAATAATTTCAAAGCGCGACTCAATTTCACGGGCGATGCGCTAACGATTCAACAATTCGGCGGAGAACTTTCTGGAGGGAAGTTCACGGTGGCGGGCGGAGTCAGATTCCCGAAATTGACAGAGCCGACGCTCGATCTCCAGTTAAAGGCGGATAGCGCACTCATCGCCCGCAATGACACGCTAACGGCACGTGCGAATGCAGACATTAAAGTGACGGGTCCATTCGCGAGCGCAAACGTCACCGGAGACATCGCGATAACGAACAGTCACTTCTTGAAAAATATTGACCTAATCCCGATCGGTCTGCCGGGTAGACCGGCGCCGGAACCGCCCTCAGCGCAGCCGGAATTTTCTTTTCCGCAACCTCCGCTCCGGGATTGGAAATTCGATGTAGCAATTAGAACCAAAGATCCCGTCCTTATCCGTGGCAATCTGGCGACCGGCGGAGCGATCGGCGATCTGAAGCTGACCGGAACCGGCCTGCACCCGGAATTGCAGGGTACGGTGCGGCTCGAAAATGTGGAAGCGACGCTGCCATTCAGCCGGCTTCAGGTTTCCAACGGATTGCTTTACTTTGATCCGAGCGATTCGATGAATCCGCGAATCGATCTGCAAGGCACGTCTGTCATCCGCGATTACACGGTGCGAGTTTATGTTTATGGAACTGTGCGTGAGCCACAGGCCATTTTCACGAGCGAACCGCCGCTGGCGCAGGAAGAAATCATTTCTTTGATTGCCACCGGCGCCACCCGAGAAGAATTATCGGGAAATAGCAATGTGCTGGCCGGACGCGCCGCAATGTTGCTGGTGCAGCAACTCTACCGGAAAATTTTCAAGAAAGGCGAGCCGGCCCAGAGTAACACAGTTTTTAATCGCCTGGATGTAGACGTGGGCACGGTCGATCCTCGGACCGGTCAACAGCAAGTTAGCGCGCGCTTCAAGGTCAACGATCAATTTGTCATCGTTGGCGATATCGGAGTCGGCGGCGATTATCGCGGGATAGTAAAGTATCTGATTCGGTTTCGCTAAGATGCAGCGCAGGGTCTTTTTCTGTCTCGGAAGCATGGCCCTTGCATTTGAAGTCGCGGCGCAAAGCGTGGACGTCGCACGACCCGAAGAGACGCAAAAGGCTCGGCAAACGGTCGTGAAACAGCAGGAAAAGCGCGCGCAACAGGCGAGCATCATCGAATTTCGCGGCCAACAGGCTTTCGACGAAAAGCAGTTACGTTCGGCCTTAAAAGAGGAGATCACGACGATTGAGGACTTTGGGTTAAGTCCGGCACGGGCGGACGATCTCGCATTTTTTCTCGAAGTTTTTTATCGGAAACATGGCTACGCGGACGTGAACGTGCATTACGCGATCGAATCGCAGAATCGCTTACGTCTTGATATTACCGAAGGCCCGCGGATGACGCTGGGGACGGTGACCTTTGATGGAAACGCACGGGAGCCAGCCGAGAAGCTCTTTGAGTATGTCGTCGGGCCGACGCGCGAGCGCTACTCAAAGCTTGAAAAAAAGCTGCCTTTCGTTGCGGCTGACATTCAGGAGGGAACCAACCTGGTGCACCGCTTTTATGTCGCTGACGGTTTTTTGGACGCTGTGGTTGACCCGCCGCGCTACACCTTCAATCGGCAAAGCAATCAGGTAGATGTGGTCATCCCGATTCACGAAGGGCAGCAATATTTCTTTGGCAGCCTTTCATTTGGCGGACAGACCGTTTACGACTCTGAAACCCTGCGCGGACAGATGCTCGACCTCCTGCAACAACCTTACACCGACGCGCGCGTAGCTGATATTCCGCGGCGCCTACAAGCATACTTCAAGGCACGCGGTTATTACGACGTTAAAGTCGCTGCCACCGGCGCGCCGGAAGAGGCAGTGAATGGTCGAGTGCCGGTGCAAATCACCATCGCAGCAGGACCGATTTACCATTTCGATGGCGTTACGGTGAGCGGTCTCACCCGTCTGCATCCGAGTTATGTCATCAAACGCTTCAGCAAGCTGGAGGGCCAGACGTACAGTCCGGACGTCCTCGATGATCGATTTCGCACGCTTATGAAAACAGGACTGTTCAATCTCCTGCAAATCAAACCGGTTCCCATCGATGGGCATCTATTGCGTCTCGATGTCTCGGCAGAGGAAGCCAAGAGTAAGGAATTCGGTTTTTCAGTCGGATACGGCACCTACGAGGGCGGAATTCTTGGCGTGCAATTTCGTGACCGCGATCTTTTCGGTTACGGTCGACCGCTAACCACATCGGTCGAGGTATCTCAGCGCGGATACAAAGGGGAGATTTTGTATGAAGACCCGTTCTTCTTTGACACGGATTTTGCTTTCAAAGCTCGGCTTGCGGCTCTCACTTTCGATTTCCAAGGCTACTCAAAATTTGAATTGGGTGGACGACTCGAACTGACGCACAAAATTACGAAGCATGACGAGGCAGGCCTGGTCTTCGCCGTTCGGCATGTCGACATAACCAGCGCCGGGATCAAACCTGTGTTCTTGGGCGACCAAAATTATTTGGTGAATACTCTTGGGTTCACGAACACGTTTGATCCGCGGGAGAGCCCATTGGTGGCGCCGCGCGGGTTTGTTATTAATAATACGTTGGATTTGGCTTCGAACGCGTTTGGAAGTCAGATCGAATTTCTCCGCGGCACGATTCGGGTTGCTTACTACCTTCCTTTTGCGCCGAAACTAATCACTCCGGGTGTGGTGGAATATCAATCGGGCACTCCCTTGCAGCGCTGGTTCCGGCAGTCGTCGATCGCATTTGGTGCTCGTGCCGGCGTTCTTCATTCACTCACTGTGAGCGGTCCGGCAGAGGCGACGGCAATTCCCATTGACGAGCGTTTTTTTAATGGTGGCGCCTCAACCGTGCGAAGCTTTGGCGAACGCGACCTCGGCCCACACGACCCAAAAGGAAATCCTCTCGGTGGCGAATTTCTCACGGTGTTTAACATCGAGTACACTTTCCCGCTTCTTGGTGAATTGCAGGGCGCGGTTTTCACCGACGCGGGCAATCTACTGCCGACATCGGAACAACCTGGTCTCAACGACATGCGTTATGCTGTAGGCGCAGGGCTGCGATATAAATTACCGATTGGTCCTATCCGTCTCGATTACGGAGTCAATCCCGATCCGCATCCCGATGAGGATTTCGGCGCGTTCCATTTCAGTTTTGGCTTTGCTTTTTGATGGCAACGTTTCTGTCGACGGCTTTCTCCCAAAGCATAACCGCCTGGTGGTCTTATCTTGAGGAATGAAAGATCGACGACCACTTGGCGATGTTCCAGCGGAGGAATTCCGAAAGCAATTGCATGAGCTTGCCGATTGGATTGCCGATTATCGCGAACATATCGGTGAGCGGCGGATTTCTCCAAATGACGAGCCCGGAGCAATCCTGGCACAGTTGAATGCAACTACACCCGAGACGGCTGCGCCGCTTAACG
>Ga0209156_10001266_pt1 | contig 20759 bp, 25 predicted proteins | sample GraSoiAngelo_124_FD_185881 | JGI IMG/M metagenome (GOLD analysis project Ga0209156, IMG submission 185881) | Grasslands soil microbial communities from the Angelo Coastal Reserve, California, USA - 14_0927_05_20cm (SPAdes) (version 2) | ecosystem: Environmental > Terrestrial > Soil > Grasslands...
CACGCGGCGTCGCTCCTTCAGGGTTTCCCCCATTGAGAAAAATTCTCGACTGCTGCCACCCGTAGGTGTCTGGGCCGTGTCTCAGTCCCAGTGTGGCTGGTCGTCCTCTCAGACCAGCTACCCGTCATCGCCTTGGTGAGCCGTTACCTCACCAACTAGCTGATAGGCCGCGGGCCCCACAAGAAGCGTCAGGTTGCCCCGACTTTAATTTTGAATGGATGTCCACTCTAATCACATGCGGTATTAATTCGCCTTTCGGCGAGCTATCCCCCACTTCTCGGCAGGTTGCCCACGTGTTAAGCACCCGTTCGCCGCTAGACTTCCTTCGGTATTGCTACCAAAGGAAATCTCGCTCGACTTGCATGTCTTATCCACGCCGCCAGCGTTCGTTCTGAGCCAGAATCAAACTCTCCGTTAAAAACGGCTCGGTTCCCGTGAGGGAAACCGAAAGTTTGAAGCCCCGCGTGAGCGGGACCGATCTGACTTTTCATTCCTGAAAGATTGTAACCGCTGCCGTTAGCTGCGGCCTCTCTTTCAGAGTTTGTCCGATCTAAATCTTTGATTTCAAAGAAGATCGACAGATAACGCACAATTCAATGTTTGCTGACTTTTCCCATCGACGGATTTCACCAATAAAATCCGCGACCAAACTGTCAAAGATCGTACTTTGTCTTCGGTACAAGGCAAAGCCCGACCTCGTCATCGATCTGACCGAAGTCGGCTCGACCCTGAGCCTCGAAGAACACCAGCTCCACGCATGGGCTGGTCCGCTTTTCGCGGGACTCATAAAATAGCCTAGCGCGGCTATGCGTCAATGAAAATCCGCAAATCTTTTGCAAATTTTCCGGTGCTGTCATCCTGCAAAGAGGAACCGGCTAACGCCCACAAACGAGGACGCACGCACTAACGTGGTCACGCGCGAACCAACAGTAGAACTGCCGGGACAGAATCTCCGGGGGATGAAAGCAACAATTACACTTCTCCTCGCCATGTGCGTCGCGGGCGTCGTTCGCGCCGATCAGACGACACAGTCGGTCCAGCAAGCCTTGAAAGACCAGGGCTTTTACTACGGCAACGTTAGCGGCGACAAAAGCGCCGAGACGACCGCGGCCATTCGGCGTTACCAAATCCGCAATGGGTTGCAAGTCACTGGCCAGATCAACCCAGAGACATTGAAGTCACTTAACCTGAGTTCGGGTTCGAAGTTGGCTTCGTCATCGCAACCCGCTTCGAAGCCTGCCGTTACTCAATCCAACAATGCTCGTCCTGCTGAAACGCCACCGATCGACCAGAATTCATTGCCGCGGCCGCCAAGTGCGCCGGATCGCCAGCCCGACACGAATCCAACTTTCCCGGGTGCGCCGTATCAATCTGCGCCGCGTCGAATCAGCGAGCGCATCGTCATTGGCGAAGTGCAGCGTGAATTGATGAGTCGCGGATATTATCGAGGCTCGATTGACGGGCGCTATGGACGGCGGACAGCGTTCGCACTAGGCGCGTTTCAATTGCAATCCGGGCTTCCTCCGACCGGCCGGCTCGACATGCCCACGCTCAACGCGCTGGGCCTCTCGAATGCGAATATGACCTACGCGCAGTCACCGCCTCGCCAGTATGAAAACTGGGTGCCAATCACGAAGTTCAAGCACGGCAAGTGGAAAGTGAAGTGGAAGAAGCTTCACCGCGGCGAAAACGATGAGTACGGCGACAACGATCTAGGCAAAAACCGTGGCGCATGGTGGGACGCCGAAGATCGTGATGAGTAGCCACTACCGGTCGCGCTGTAGCGGCGGTCTCCGACCGCCGTTCTCGTGGTCTATCGCGGTTTCTTAATCACGTACTTGACGTTGAGAGCAGGTGGATGGTTTCCATACGTCCTTGTGACTATTCCACTTCTCAACGCGCCAATTTTCTCCATCGCTTTTTGGGAACGGATGTTCTTTTCTCCGACAAAGAACACCACGTTCTCAACAAACTTGAACGCATGATTCAGCATCAAGCATTTCATTTCGAGATTGTGCCGACCGCCCCAGTACTTTCGTGCCAGGAATGTCCATCCAATTTCGATTTCAGATCTCTCCGGATCGTAACCATAAAACCGACTCGATCCGATCATCTCTTGACTCTTTTTATCTATTACCACAAACGCGCCGCCGGATTCCAGCGCTTCACTGAAGAAGACTTTGAACACCTCTTCTTTGTAGCGATCGTGCTCTGGATGCTGTTTCCAGATGAGCGGGTCGGACGCGACTGCAAAAAGATCATCCCAATCTTCAGGCCTGAGTGGGCGGAGCTCGATAAGCTCACCTTTTAGGTGTGGTTGAAGATCAAACGACATTCCTGATCACGGTTGGCGTTGTCCTACAGCTCCCGTTCAAAACCATGTTTGGAGGAAGCTGGCGAAGTTCGGCAGGAGGTCGCCAGCAGCATGAATGAGCATGACGGTGAAGAGATTTTTCGTTCGCGCCCAGATCACACCGAATGTGATTCCACTTATTGCGAGAATAACGACGGAATAGGCGACCGCGTCGAGCGGACTTGGATGCGGGGCGAGTCCTTCTAATTCGCCAGCCTGCCGAAAAATAAAACCGGGAGCGTGCGCCAAACCAAAAATCAGGGACATCAGCACGATGCCGCTTGTCTCGGACCTGAACGCAGCTGCCAGTCGCGACTGAACCAGACCGCGGAAGAAAAATTCTTCCACTAATCCCACCTCAAGCAAAAGCCAGATGAAGCAAAGCGGTAAGCCAACAAGCAGTTGAGAGGTTGTGAAATGTCCATTCCGAAACGCAGCGCCGCCGCTGCTGACGAAGAATGAAAAGCAAGCAACGCTCCGCCCACGGCAAGGACGACGGGCAGATGACTACGGCGGAGCGCACATAAGCCCTCGCGTTGAATCCCGAAATCGCGAATTCGATAACCAAAGCCGAAGCGAAAAATGGCGAAAGGGAAGGCAACAAAAACGACGAGTTTCTTTGCGAGGCTGATCAAGGACTTGACCCGCAACGAATCGATCCAAGAAGAGGGGAGATGCTGGTCAACCCATTGCGGGCCGCCGATCAAGTAAAGCGATAACGCGACAATGTATGCACTCAGGACAATGATTTCGGATGCGCGCGGTTTGTTAGAAATCGAGAGCGGAACAGCACGGCGAGTTGCGATCCAGGCTATGAGCGGCAAGGCAATTCCGAACACGACGAGCACCACCACGGCTGCGACGACGTCGAAACTTTTGTTGCGCAAAAGCGTCGCAAACGCGCATGCATAAAGAAGCAAGCCGCCGATCAGAATGAGATTCCGGGAAAAAAGCCGGGAGCTACTTGCAGCGTTTTCCATGTCGAGTGGTTGGATGCAGCAGATCGTCCTGTGGATTCAGAGGAAGAAAGTTCGGCGGTGCCCGCGGCGTTGAGTTGCAACATAGAGGTCGTCTTCGTTCCGCATCCGAAGAAAAGCTCTACGAGGAACGATTCGCTTGCCAGACCACTAAGTCATTCTCCTTCAATTTTCCGAGCTTATCCGAATGGCGTAACTCGAGCTGATAATGCTTGCCATCGATCTCGAAGTCCGTGGGATCAATGACGCCGGTGCCGGTAGTCCACGAAACTACCTTCTCAGTCTTTCCTTTGCTGACCTTGAAATCGTAATAGAGAAATCCTCTTGGGTAGACCGGCAGGGTATTGCGGTGTTCTCCCACGTACTGAATTGTGAAATCCGGGAATTCAATTTTCTCGCCCAGCCGGTATTTCACTCGCGTTCCGTCAGAGCCCTTCTGTTTCAGATGCGGCATCTCCGCAGCTGAGCGGACCGACAAAAGCTAACAGACCGCTAAAGAGAAAGATGAGAGGCGAATTATTTTTCACATGCCGGGATTTTTCGAACTCTTTTGGAACACCGGAACCGCCTTATCTATCGTAACCCAGGGCAATCTATCTTCCAGCCAGATGGCTTTCTGCGGCGCAAACGGTGCCGGATCGTCGAGCGACGCGATCGTCACGTCGATGATTTCTGAATCTTTCGTCTCCTCAAAAAACAAATGAGTGCCGCAGCATGCCGCAAACGAGCGAATCCGATTCGCATGCGCAATCTTGCGCGGTTCACCCTTCGTCATGCGCACATCTTCGCGTGGCACTGATCCCCAGGTGACGTAAGGCGCGCCAGCGCTTCGCCGGCAATCGATGCAATGACAATCGCCCAGGGAAAACGGGATGCTCCTCAGCACGTATCGTGTCCCGCCGCAAACGCATCCACCACTCAACTCCATCTTTTTGATTCGTCCCTCTTCATTCATCTTTTATCGGTCATCCGCATCATACTATTTCCTTTTCGGAACTTGGTTCTGCCCTAACGTTCAACGAGTGGGAAGAGTAAGTATGCAGAAAGATGACAGCAGATCTTATTTCGGCGCGAGAGAATTCACTATCTTTTCAAATCGCGGGTCGCCTCGCAGCGGGCTCCACAGCGGGTGTAATTTCAAACGGCCATAATTGATGTAGCTGGGCATCGATACCAACTTCTGCACTAATTCAATGGCGCGATCACGTTCACCGCTCCAGGTGTAAACCTGGGCGAGACCTTCGAGAACCAGAGCGCCATCGTAAATGTCCTTCGAGACTGGCATCAGATCGATGGCGTGTTGCGCTTCACGGATAGCCAATTCCTTCTGACCTAATCCCGCATCGACTTGAGCGAGGACAGCTATCGTCCGCGCGTGCTCCGGTTTAACGATCAATCTCTGCTCTAAAATTGCGCGACATTCGCGAAATGCAGCGGTTGCGCGGGCAGCATCACCTTTTGCCCTCGCAATCATCGCTTCGAACCAAGTCTTGGGATAATAGAAGCTGAAGTCGATGTCTTGAAAGTCCTGCCGGGGTGAAGCGGCAAGCACGCGTTCAGCCTCAGCGTAGTTGCCATCGATCATCGCGAGCATGGCGCGGGCAGGCGTCTGTCCACCCGCAACATCCATTTCCGGCCCCTTGGCTAGGATCTCCCGCAGCGGTCCAGAATTGCATGTCCCGTAAAACGTAGCCGAGGCTCGTCGGAATCGGACAATTGGAATTTGCTCGCCGGCAGCAAGTACGTCGTCATAGACGTGAATCGCTTCAGGAAACCGGCGTTGGAGCACGTACGTGTCGGCCAGAAGATTATAGGCATTTGGATTTCGCGGATCGAGCGCGAAAGCGGTGGAGAAATCACGTTCTGCCTCGAAAAAATGGTTGCGGCGTCGGTTGATGTAGCCGGAGAGGATCAAGAACGGCGTGTTGTTTGGCAGACCCGGCCGCGCGATCGCGAGTTCTTCCTGGGCGCGGTCGTAGTCCCGCTGACAGCGAAACAAATAATCGGCCAGTGCGAAATGCGCCTCAGCTGAATCGGGACGAAGGCGCAGAGCTGCCTTCACCGCGGCGTCCGCGAGAGAAATGCGGTCCGGGGTTGGATCGAGATCGAAAAAGTAGAGCAGGTCGTTCGCCCGCGCGGCATAACAATACGCGGAGACGAAGTTCGGATCTCGTTGAATCGCTTCATCAAGCGACTTCAGCGCCTGGAGCAATGCCGCCCGCACGTCTGTCGCATTAATATAACTATCGATGATCGCCTTAGCCTGAAGATAAAGTTCGAACGCGACCAGATCTTGCGTGGGACGCTCTTCGATTTCCGCCTTCTGCTTCGGCGAAAGTTTCGCTTTCAGTTGAGTGACAATTGATTGCGCCAGGTCACTCTGGATTGCGAATAAGTCGGCCGCAGTGCGATCGTAAGTCTCCGCCCAAATGTGAGCGTCCGTGCGCGCGTCTATCAACGTCGCATTGATGCGAAGGCGGTCGCGCGCGCGTTGCACCGAGCCTTCCACGATGTAAGCGACGCCGAGCTGCCGCCCGATTTCACGCAAATTGCGTTCGGCTCCAGTCTCGTATTGGCGCACGCTCGTGTGACTGATGACTTTCAAGTCGGAGACCTTGGCAAGATTGGTCAGGATCTGGTCCTGGACTCCATCGGCGAAGTAAGCGTCGTTCTTGTCTTCGCTCAAGCTTTGGAAAGGTAGGACCGCGATAGATTTATCCTTCTGAGGTGATGTTGATCTATTTCCAGCGGTGTAACCTAGGAAAAACAAGCCCGCCGACATGACGACGCCGATAACAACGATGTAAATCCAGGTGCGACTCGTTGGTCGCGCGGAAGCTGGCATGGCATCGGCCTCTTCGGTACGCTTCAACCCCTCAGGTGTGATCTCAAACGCCCACGCGAAAATAAGCGCGAAGGGGAAACCGATGATAGTTAAGACGACGATCAGTCGGACGACCCAGTTTGGAACGTTGAAGACTGGAAAAACCTGTGCGATTCCCTGGGCAAGGGCCCAGCCCGCGACGATGTAGGCAACCGCGACCTTATAAACATTGCGCCGCTTCAGTTCGGCGAAGAAGTTGCCCGACTTCATCAATTTGGTCTTGTGCCACAGCGTCAGCGGGAGAGCAAGAGACTGCCGGCATCAGGTCGGTTTGTGAGATTTACCGGATTTGGTGAAAAGAGAATTTAGCCGCCGGATATCTCAGTGCCCTCGTCATTAATCTCCAATCGCGCTTTGGTCTTCGATATCCGAAGCTATCTCATATGAGCGAAGAACGTATTGAACAGACCAAGTCAGTCGTTGACGCCGCCGGCCATATTCCGGCTGACAAGAAAGCTGCGCTATCAGCGGCGTTGTCGAAGCTGAAGCCGGAGGTTGCGCAGATTTCACAAACCCACCGCGAGCATGCCGAAAGCATCGCTCGTCTGGTCGAGGCTTCGGCGCACGAAGCGACTCGCCCGGAGAAACGTCCGGAAAATCTCAATCGACTTTCGAACGAATTGAGACAGTCCGTGGAAAACTTCGAAGGGTCTCATCCGCGGCTCGTGGCGTTTGTGACTGAATATTCCGCGCTATTGAGCGCTTTAGGGATTTGAACGCAGAGCACACTCTCTTCGTGTAGCCAAACAGGTTCTTCAATTCGAATTTTTATCCCGTTTTCGCACCGGGCGTTTCGCGTGTCGAAAGTGACGACGATACTGGCCAGGTGGAATTTTTAGCGCGCGCTGAAAGACATTGCGCATCGAATTGACGTTTCCAAAGCCACACTCTCCCGCGATCGCTTCCATGCTGTTCTGACTTTCTTCCAGTCGCCGGCGAGCAGCTTCTATCCGCAGACGCTCCACAAATTTTGCGGGCGTGGTCTTCATCTCCTTAGTAAAAACCCGGGCGAAATTGCGGGGACTCATGGCGACGCGTTCCGCCAGCACCGGCACGGTTAGCGGTTTGTTCAGGTTGTCGAGCACCCACGCCTCGAGTTCGCGCAGCGGTTGTCGATCGGTGACTTGTAAAGATAACGCGGCGCTGAATTGCGATTGTCCGCCTGGCCGGCGCAAGTAAAGCACCAGGTTGCGTGCTACCTGCAACGCCAGGCGTGAGCCATAGTCTTCTTCGACCAGCGCCAGTGCGAGGTCCATCCCCGCAGTAACGCCCGCCGATGTATAAACATTTTCGTCCCGGATGAAGATTGGATCGGGATCAACGTGCGCGCGCGGAGCTCGCCTGATCAAAACCTCACACCAGTTCCAATGCGTGGTGGCGCGCCGGCCGTCCAGCAAACCGGCCCGGGCCAAAAGCATCGCGCCGGTGCACACCGAGCCGACGCGGCGAATTCTGCCGGCAATCTTTCTCAGCCAGCGCAGTACTTCTGGATTGATTTCGTCGCGTTCGATCGAGTTCCCACCCGCAACAAGCAGAGTGTCGATCTGTCCGCGCAATTCGCGGAATGTCTTATGCGCGGTGATGCGCACGCCGCAATTGGCCACGAACGAGCGGTGAGCGGAGGTGGTTACGACTTCGACCGAGTAGATCGGCGCCGATCCTGGATTTTCCCGACAGTACATTTCCGAAGCGCGAGCGAAGACCTGAAGTGGTCCAACCAAGTCGAGGATCTCGACCTCAGACGCGGCAACAAAAACGATTCGGCGCGTCATCCGAGGCGGACTTTGATTCATCGACTCCTCACTGTTCTGAGAAATGTCTTTAGACAGAATTTGCAGAATCCTCAGAATCGATTGCTCTAATTTGGAAAAATTCTGTTCATTCTGTCTTCATAACTTCTCCGTTGCCGCTACAAATTTATCCGGAGCTGCGTCGAAAGTTTTCTTATCGTTGTCAGAACAAAAATAGTAAGTCTTGCCGTTGAAAACAGATTTCGGCGCGGACTTCGGATCAACATTCATTCCGCATACGGGACAGAGCGGATGGTCGGCCGTTGAGACGGGTGCGCTGGCGTAAACTCGATTCGAGTCCGGGTTCATCCAGCCTTCTCCCTGATATTCCATGTTGTAGGCAGTTTGCTTCGCCACCTCGCGGCCGAAGTAGCGCTCGACCACGCGCAGCGCGAGATCTATGCCGGACGAGAGTCCACCGGCAGTCGCAAGATTTCCATTCTCCACGAATCTGGCACCGCGTTTGAGCTCGATGTCGGGAAACTCAATCGCAAACGTCTTGAACGCGCCATGAAACGTGGTTGCGCTTTTTCCGGACAAGAGGCCGGTTTTCGCCAGGACAAATGCGCCGGTGCAAACCGACATGGTCACGTCCGTGTTCTTAGAATTCTCTCCAATCCATTCCAGCATTGCCGTGCTCGGTTCACTTTGCGCGGGAATCACGATCACTTTAGGCGGCGGTGCATTTTTCAGCGTGTAATCGGGGATAATCTTCATCCCGCCGCCGGCACGGATCGGAGAAGTCGATTCAGAAACAGTGTAAAGGCGGAACGGATGATCCTGGCGGCCGGGAACCATGACATCCCGAAAAACTTCCCAAGGCCCGCAAAAGTCGATAACCACTGCGCCTTCTGAAATAAGAAACGCAACCGGAATGCTTCCGTTTGCCGGAGGCTTGAGCGGATTTGCTTCGGCTGCATTTGCCGAAATCTGGCCGAGAAACCACAGTGCAATTGCGGCTATAAATCCGATCTTTGTTACACGGTCGAGTAATTCTCTTCCACCCAAGGCATTGCTTAATCCATTCATGAATCTATTTTGACAGAACAGAGCGGCTGGCAGCAATGACAAGTATCACCATGTTTCTGCCAATTGAAATTCTGTCTGCCGATGCGCTGAGGACTGTGCACCCTACAGCATCTGGATGCCGCGATATCGATCTTCAGGACGGATGCAACCCGCTTGTGCTGGTAACGCGAAGCGCTGCCTTTGTATCCATGGAAGGCAGATCCACGGCCTGGAGCACGAACTGCCAGATGGCGATGATGGCGCCGATGATCAAAAATGGATAGATCAGCACCTCGAGCAAGTTGCGACTTTTTTCTTCCGAGCGCATCAGAAGCGCGTAGGTAGATTCGTGTTGGTTTTCTGGCTCATCGATTGTTTTTGCTAGTTCTTTCATGCAGCGAATTTCAAGCGCTGCCGATTGGCCGCGATGACAATGATCATCAAGTTTCTGCCACGTCATTCTGGTTGGACTGGCGCGGGCGCTCTACCGGGGATAGGCCGATCAAATTTACTTCACCAGCGACACACGAGACAGGGGATTGCCATTTAGAAAGATCGTCTCAATTGCGTCATACGCGGCGATGCTTTTAAGGGGATCTGCACGTAGAAGCAGAATGTCGGCGCGTTTTCCGATTTCAATCGTCCCGCGATCTGACAATCCAAACGCCCCTCGCTGTGCTTGTCACTCGTCACTGCTGCCCCTACTTTCTGGCTTTCGCTTGCTTATTAACGTCCGGCGCAGCAAATTTACGCGCCGAACAGCAAAAACTGACTCCGGCGTAATGAACAAAATTGATTTCGCAGTCGGCATTGGCGGTGAGAACGGCCAGGGGATCGCTTCCACTGGGAACATTCTCGCGCTCATCTTTGCGCGGCGCGGGCTGCATCTCAACGCCTACAACGCTTACCAGTCGATCATCCGCGGCGGCCACACTTTCCTAACAATTCGCGCGAGTAACGGGCCGGTCCGCAACATGGGCGACCAGATCGACGTATTTATTCCGCTCAATCAAGATACAATGGATCGGCACCTGCATCTGTTGAAGAGCGGCGCATGCGCCATTTACGACAAAGATAAAGTCACGCCCGGGAAGGCGGCCGACGGCGTCCAACTCTGCGCCATGCCGATGAAGGAATTGACCAAGGGCAACAAGCTGGCGGTCAACACTGCTGCCCTCGGCGCGACGCTGCAATTGCTCGGGATTGAATCGGAACCGCTTGAGACAGTCATCTCGCGACAATTTAAGAAGAAGGGCGACGCGGTTGTGGCTGAAAACCTGGCCATCGCTCGCGCAGGTTACGATTATGCGGCCCAAAATTTTGCGGCTTTTTCCTGGAAGGCGCCGCGAGGAGCCAAGCCGCTCGGAATAATTACCGGTAACCAAACCATCGCCATGGGCGGAGCGGCCGCCGGCGTGAAATTTTACGCGGCGTATCCGATGAGCCCTTCCACCGGCGTGTTGATGTGGATGGCGGCGCACGCGCGAGAGCTCGGCATCATGGTCCGGCAAGTCGAAGACGAGATCGGCGTGATGAACATGGTGATTGGCGCAGCCCACACCGGTTGCCGTGCCATGTGCGCAACCAGCGGAGGCGGGTTTGCACTGATGAGCGAGGCCGTCGGGATGGCGGGAATGATTGAAACGCCGATTGTTTGCATCGATGTGCAACGCGCCGGACCGGCGACAGGCGTGCCAACCAAGACCGAACAAGGCGATCTCTGGCAGGTGCTGGGCGCCGGCCAGGGCGATTATCCGCGCGTTGTTGTCGCGCCGACGAACCAGTTGGATTTATTTCATACGATTCCGGAGTTGTTCAACCTTTGCGACAAATACCAATGTCCTGGTCTGGTCTTGTCCGATCTTTTGATTTCCGAAGGAACCACAAGCATCGATCCCGATGATCTGAACTTCCAAGTTAAGATCGACCGCGGCGAATTGATTCTGCCCAACGGCAACGGAAACGGCGCAAATCCCGCCAGCGGCTACAACGACAAGACGTATCTGCGTTACAAGAACACGCCGAGTGGAATTTCTCCGCGCGCGGTCCCGGGAGTGCCCGGTTACATTTTCACCGCAGCGACCGACGAGCACGATGAAGACGGCACGCTCATCAGTGATGAATTCACCAATCCGCAGAAGCGGCGGATGATGGTGGAGAAACGCGCCCGCAAAATGCAAGGCGCGATCAAGGACATCGCGCCGCCGAAGCTCTTTGGTCCTGAGAAAGCCGACGTCACACTGGTGGGTTGGGGCTCGACCGCGGGCGTAATCCGCGAAGCGGTGGAAAAACTGGCGGGCGAAGAAGGCATCGTGGCCAATCAGCTCGCCATTAAATGGATTGTGCCGCTGCACGCGGCGGAGATCAGCGCCATTCTCGGGCGCAGCAAAAACGTGATCCTGGTCGAGAATAATCAGAGCGGCCAGTTCGCCCGTTATCTCCGGAGCGAAACCGGTTTCGCCGCGCACGGTCACATCCGCAAGTACGACGGCGAGCCATTCATGCCGCACCACATTGTCGAAGCAGTGAAAGCGCAACTGGCCGGCCAAACCCGCCTTTCTGTTCCTGTCCATGAGGTTAACGCCTAACGAACCATGACCGCACCCGTTGCACCGCCTGCCACAACCGAGCCCGGTCAATTAACGAAAGAGACTTACCGCGGCCGGATCCATCCTGATTGGTGTCCCGGCTGCGGCGATTTCTCCGTGCTCGCCGCGCTTCAAACGGCGCTGTTCGAGCTCGGGCTACAGCCGCATCAGGCCTGCGTCATCAGCGGCATCGGCTGTTCATCGAATCTGCCTGGTTACGTCAACACTTACGGAATGCACACGCTCCATGGCCGCGCGCTAGCGGTTGCGACCGGCGTCAGACTTGGCAACCACGAACTGAAAGTGATTTGCGCTGGCGGCGACGGCGACGGTTACGGAATTGGCGGCAACCATTTCGTTCACACCATGCGGCGCAACGTTGACCTCACTTACATCGTGATGGACAACCAGATCTACGGTTTAACTACCGGCCAGTGCTCGCCCACGAGCGTCAAGGGAATGAAAACCAAGAGCACGCCGCACGGAAGCGTTGAGAATCCGATTAATCCGATCCCGATGGCAATCGTTGGCGGTGCCACTTATGTGGCGCGCGCGTTCAGCGGCAAGCAGAAACACATGGTCGAAATGTTCAAGGGCGCCATTCAACACAAGGGCTTCGCGCTGGTGGACGTGTTCAGTCCCTGCGTCACCTACAACAAGGACAACACCTATCAGTGGTTTAATCCGCGCGTGAAAATACTCGAGGAACAGGGCCACGACCCGACCGACTTCCACAAGGCCATCGAGCGCGGTTATCAGTGGGGCGACGAGATTCCCATTGGATTGTTCTGGCGTCGGACCGACTTGGAAAGCCTGGAAGATCTGGAGCCGGTGTTGCATACATGTGAAGGCCCGCTCGCCTTCCGCCCGCTCGGCATTTCCCCCGAGCAGGCGAAAGGCCTGATCCAGGAATTACTGTAACCGCATCCCAGGGGGCGCGCTGTGGTTGGCCAGCACTGTCGCAACGCGTCGCTCTGCGAGCGAAGTCTACAAGCGACTGTTGCAATCAATGATTGTTAGCCACCTTGATCCAGGGCTTCTTCAGTTCCTAGGCTATCGCGTTCTCCGCTCAGTTCGCCCTGCGGTGCCGGTGCACCGGAGCGCTGCTCGCCCGGACGCGGCTCTGCCCGCGTAAGCTTTTGTCCCCGACGTGAGAAGCCCGGGGTTTCGACAGCGACGCATATGCAGCCGGTGCCTTCGGCACAACCCTGGCAGCAATAGGTCTCGCCGTCGTGCGTATATCCTTCGCCAGGCCACTCATTCTTGACCATTGTGCAACCGGGACACCCCGGCAATGGAATCGAGTTCACCAACGAATCGCTTTCATCGATTTCTTCAGCATAAGTTTCCTCTCCATCTGGTGGACCGCCTTTCACAAAATAGAAATCGATTCTAACGGCACTTTTGCGCGGCTGGTCGCAGCACGCGCCAACCAGCCCGCGTGCCATCCGCGTAATCCGTGGTTAGCCTTCCGTCCGAAAATTCGTGTCTATTCGTGGTTACGAAGTCTTCGGGGTTTTTTGGAACGACGGAAGCGACTCGTCGATGACAACCCAGGGCAATTTATCTTCGAGCCAGATCGCCTTTTGCGGCGCAAACGGTGCCGGATCGTCGAGCGATGCAATCGTCACATCGATCGTGTCCGAGTCTTCGCTGTCCTCGAAAAACAAGTGCGTGCCGCAACAGGCAGCAAAAGAGCGAATCCGATTCGCGTACGCAATCTTGCGCGGTTCACCCTTTGTCACGACCAAGTCTTTGCGCGGCATTGTTCCCCAGACCACATAGGCGCACCCGCGCTTTTCTGGCAGTCGATGCAATGACAGTCGACAACGGAAAAAGGCCGACTCTTCAACACGTATCGTGTCCCGCCGCAAACGCATCCACCAGTGATGTCCATATCAAACAGAACTTAGCATCACGGCGTCGGGAAGGTAAGAACCTCGTTCTCGAGGGGGAGCTGGTTGCGGTGAGGACCAGCCCGCGCGGTTCCGATCTGCGCAGGCGCTCCGGCGGCGATGTCGTCGAACGGGTTGGTGACCGTGCCTGTCGTCGTGAATGACGAGAACACGAAGGGCACGCCGTTAGAGGCGAAGGGCAACGGACCGTCCTCGATCCCGAAATGCAAGTGGGGCGCGTCGGAGTTCCCGCTGTTACCCACGAGCGCGAGCACCTGACCGCGGTGGACCTTGTCGCCTTTATGCACCTTCAGGGTATTCGGTTGGAAGTGGGCATAGAAGGCGAAGTGGCCGTGACCGATGTCTATGATCACGAAGTTCCCGAGTTGCTGCAGCAAGTCATAGCCCTGGGGAAAGTTAGGCGGCGTCTCTTCGGGTCGGCCGTCCTGGAGGTTTACGACCGTACCGTCGGCGACCGCGAGCACCTTGGCCCCGACGTAGGCATAGCTCGACAGCTGGTCCCGGGGACCGGCATAGAGTTTGTTTTCAGGGTCCAACTGGGCGAAGTCGATCGCGAACCGCTCGAAGGCGACGAACTTCCCGTTGATAGGCAGCGTGGCGGTCCGGTGACCCGACGGTGGAGAACAACAGCCGAGAGCGTCGACCCAGCGTGGCCCTTCGAGCGGCGGCCCGATGACTACTGCAGGAGTATTGGTCGCCTCGGTGCGCCCGCTCACGATTGTTGACGAATTAAGCGGAGGCGTACCAGTGGCAGGCGCGAACGTGACCTGGAACCGGTGCGTCAACACCTTGGGCAGGGTGGCATCTTTGGCGAACTTCACATCGAGGAAGATCCGGGTCAGCTGGAATGGTCCCACGGTTCTGGTGTTTCCGGTGGGAAACCCCCGGATCGTCGCTTCGAGGTCGGCGCCTTGGAGCGTGGCCACGATCGCGTCTCCAGACTTCGTGTTAACGCCGGCATCGCCTTTGGACGCATCGAGCGTCTCGAGACGATCGAGCATCATGGCCGAAGACGACACGTTCATGACCAGAAGCTCGTAGACCAGGTGGGTCTTGTCGTCGGTGCACAAAACGGGCTGAGGTGACGCGATGGGCCAGGCCACCAGCGAAGTCCACGCGATGGGCATGTCTGGCTGCTGAGGCTGGGATGCCGCTTGTGCTGAGAAGCAAGACGCGAGAATCACGGCAATGGCGATGCAAGAGCTGGAAGATTTCATTTGCGTAATTTTATAAGAGCAGAGCGCTAAACGAATCAGTTATTTGTAAGTGGTCTTCTGCTTGGGACGCGGACTAATCACGTCATTTAGAGTGCACCGGTGCTTCGCCGGCAATCAATGCAATGACAATCGACCAACGCAAAAGGCCGACTCCTCAACGTGTACCGTGCCCCGCCGCAAACGCATCCACCGGTGAGTTCCATATAAATTGTTCAACGAGAAAGCTTGGCCGCCTCCATTCGATACTTCGTTTTTCTGGCGATCCGAGCTTTACTCGCTCTCGACGCTCGATGAGTTTAACAGAAGTTCGACGTCTTGATCAGCTCAAATGCAAAATCGGTCGTTGAACGACTCGGTAATTGAGTTGATCCGGTATCAGGATTTGTGACGAAGTTTATTTTGATTCTGCTGATCGCGCTGGTTTTCGAAGCCATCGGGGTAGTGTTTCTCAGTGGCGGCCTCAATCAAATTGGGGAACCAAAAACAATCAATGCCGCAGAAATCATGTCGTTAATCAAACGTGGCGCGACAAACAAAAACATTCTAACCGGCGTCTTCTTCGAAGCCATTTTCTTTGGCTTCCTGCTTTACTTACTTTCACAAAAGGATGTCAGCATCGTCTGGCCGTTAACGGCTCTTGGTTTCATTATCACGAGCCTGGCAGCCAAAATTTTCCTTAACGAGGAGATATCGAGTGTTCGCTGGGCCGGGATTTGTCTGATTGTGTTGGGCGCCGGCCTGGTTACGTGGAGCGGAAAGCAGAAGGAGAGAGGGCCGGAAGAACAATCGCCGGCCTCAACAGACTACGGTGTTCGATGACCGCGCCTTCTTAATTTTTAATTGAAACTCACTCGTTGCCCAAACTCGCTAGCCGCTACCCTCGCGACTAATGCCAGTCCGGCTCGGACCCTTCTATGTCGTTTATCCCATTCGCTCCATTCATCGCCGAAAGTACGTCGGAGAGTCGGCTCCTCGTACAACACAACGAACAGGTGAGTTATGGCAAAGAACAAACCTGTGTAGAGCAAGATCGATAGCGACTCGTAAAAGAGTGCCGCGCCGGCTTAGGCTTCATCCTTCTTACTTCTTAATTCATACTTGGCTTCGGGCGTGCCTTTCCCGATGTCGCCTGCAACTCAGCGGTTGATTGTCGGGCTCGGACGAAAAGCTGACGGCGTTTCTTGAACTTGAAAGTCAAGCCCACCGCGCGTAAATCGACGCGACCCGTTTCTCAAGCAGAACCTCTGAACATCAGCAGAACCAAAACGAAAATCATCTATGAAAACAATCATCAAAACAATCTATCTTGCAGTTGCCGGAGTTTCACTCGCCTGCTTTACGGGTTTTGCTCCGAAAGCTTTCGGCGTTAGCCCGCCGCCAGATGGGGGGTATCCCAACAAAAACACCGCCGAGGGTCACGATGCCCTCTTCAGCCTCACGAACGGCACCTCCAATACGGCCAACGGTCATGCGGCGCTCAAGGCCAATACAAATGGCGACCGGAACACGGCCAACGGAGCGCTCGCGCTCTTTACCAACGTGACCGGCTCCGAGAACACAGCTACCGGTTACACGGCACTCTTTTTCAACAGGGGCTCTTGGAACACGGCCAACGGTATTGGGGCGCTCCACAGCAACGCAACTGGAACCAACAACACGGCCAATGGTCAACGGTCGCTCTATGACAACTTAAACGGGTCCAGGAACACCGCTAACGGTAGTGGGGCGCTTGGTAACAATACAATGGGCAACAACAACACCGCCGACGGTTTTCAGACGCTCGGTAACAATACAACTGGCAGTTTCAACATCGCCCTGGGTAATAATGCCGGCAGCGGCGTCAGCACGGCTGATGACGTTATTTGCATCGGGGCCGCGGGCGCGGACGTGAGCCACAGCTGCTACATCGGCAACATTTTCAATCAATCGTCTCCTTCAGGGCTGGCAGTCTTCGTTAATTCGGATGGCAAGCTGGGGACGATTATGTCGTCCAGGCGGTTTAAGGAAGACATTAAGCCGATGGACAAAGCCAGTGAAGCTATCCTGGCACTTCAACCAGTGGCATTCCGATACAAAAAGGACTTTGATCCGACAGGAACAGCGCAATTTGGTCTGGTCGCCGAGGACGTTGCCAAAGTGAATCCTGATTTGGTTGTGCGCGACAAAGAAGGAAAACCCTACAGCGTACGTTACGATCAGGTAAACGCGATGTTGCTCAATGAGTTCCTTAAAGAACGCAAAAAGGTTGAAAATCAACAGGAGACAATTGCGCAGCTAAAATCTGACGCGACAAAGCAGGAAGCCGCCACGATTGAATTGAAGTCAACGGTCGCTCAGCAACAGAAAGCGATGGAGGTCCTCACGGCGCAGCTCAAAGAACAGGCGGCGCAAATCCAAAGAGTGAGCGCACAGCTTGAACTGAACAAGCCTGCACCCCAAACGGTTTTGAATAATCCGTAAAGCTGCCGAGCTCACGATCACGACTCTTTGGCCCGGCAAGACGCTCGTCCCATTCACTCGCAAGGATCGACTCCATAAGTGCTCTTCGCTTCTTCCTTCATCCTTCTTAATTGAAACTCGGTCGTTGCCCGCACTCGCTCGCCGCTACCTCGCGGCTTTACCTTCTATGTCGCTTATCCCAGTTGCTCCATTCTTACTTCGCTTCGGTAGTTGCGGGCGCAACAATTCCCGACCACGACAAGAACCGACCGGGCAGATAAACCAGGCGCTGGTCACACTGTTCAGCGTGGCCTCCACCACCGAAATATCCTCTGGCTTTTTCGCGGTGGTGAACTCGCGCAGCGAGCAGCGCCCTGTAGCCCTGCCTGTCCTCAGGCAGGGTGAGCGAAGCGAATCAGTGGCATTCACACCTCACATCGAGCATACCAAGCTAGTACAGGTACTTTGCGCTAGAGGGTGTTGTTGTAAGACGAACCCGATAAAAAGCGCAGCGTAAGTAACTGCACGGACGAGAACGAACATGGTTAGCTCGATCATTGTAGCCGTGGTCGCTGACCGCGGCCATTCCCGTGTAGAGGCGCAGTCCCAGCCGCAAAACAAAAATTCCTGCGCGTGATGACACGCGCCTCTACGTCACTCAACTACCGGCCTCTTCTTGCCGCCAAAAAGGCCTAACGAATTGACCTTTTGCCTTCGCTCGCCACAGGAACGCAAGTGCGACGAGGAAACAAATTGTGATCGTCACGACCGACGCTTCGACGCCAAACATACCGCCAGACAAGTAGGCCGGTCCGGTGACATTTGCCTTTAACAGGCCCGGGGAGCTCGTCCCTGACACGGCTGCACCGAAAATTCCGCCCTCGGTAAAATTCCAACCAAAATGCGCGCCAATCACAAACCACAAGCGACGCGTCACCATGTAGGCAGCCGCCAGAAAAACTCCCGCTTCAAGAGCGATTGCCACGCCTGCTTGCAAATTGGCATTCTTATCCAACAAATGGGCGGCGCCGAATAACAAAGCGGAAATAATGAGGGCGAGCCAGCTGCCAAGTGATTCTTCCGTGATCCGGAAAATGATTCCCCGAAAGAAAACTTCTTCCGAGACGGCGGCCACCGCTGCTGCCATGACATTTGGCCACAATACAGTCCACGAATCCACGCCCACGACTCGATAAACACCGAGCAGGGAGAGGACGCCGATTGTCAGCGCAAACATGGTCGCCCCGAGAGCGACGCCGGTGACGAGACCCGGCAACGCGCTGCGGGCATGCAGCTCAGAGACCGCCCGCTTCTCAAACCAGCGGACGAAACCGCAATAAACGAGTAAGACCGCAACGACCACAACGAGCGCGGGCAAGCGCGTGACCGCAAAGAAATATTTGATATTCGGATTTCGCGCGGCGAATCCGGACCCAATCTGGATGATTGCGACAGTCGCAACAACGAAGACGGAGCCAAGCAAAATCCGCACGATAGCGAGACGCCGAAACCGGCTCCAAAATCCGGGCTGACGCGAAATGCTCTGCCGCTGCGGCACGGCTTCTGGCATCTTTTGAGATTACCGGACGCGTCTTGTGCTGGTCAACAACGCCACGTAGGCCGCTAGCGTCGAACTATATGAGCTAGTCCTTTTCTCTTTCGAGAAAAGTCTGGTCAATTGTGAAACGCCTGGCCATACTCGGCAACTTTCTGCAGGCAAACAACGGAGGAAAAATTATGATTCACTTAATCTGGTACATTGTTGTTGGGTTGATCGCGGGCGTTATCGCGAAATCAGTGATGCACGTGCACATGACGATTTTCTGGACAATCGTGCTCGGCATCATCGGATCGATCATCGGCGGGGCCGTTACCCACATGTTTTCGCACCCGACAACCGGACGATTTCATCCCGCCGGCCTCATTTTTTCCACACTTGGCGCGATCCTGGTTCTCTACGTTTGCATCAAGCTGAATATCCGTTTTCCCCGCGTTCTCTAAGGGCAAGTTCGAGCACGGTTTCGTCTCCGGCGGCGGCAGTCTCTTGTGGAAGAAATCCGATAGTCGCGTTCCTCTCGATCGCGATCGTTTCCTTATCGGGCGAGACATCAACGAGGAGGAGCGCAAACAAAGTTGACTTGCCAGCCCTATTGGGGCCAACCAATCCGATCCGATCGCCGCGATTGACCTGGAGCGACACGTCGTCAAAGAGCGCCCGGCCGGCGAAAGATTTTGAAAGTTGTGAAACGGTCAGCATTGCGGAAAGCGCGCAGTGTCCCCTCATTCAACGCCCGGCGCAACCGTCACTTGCTTGCCACGCCATAGCCTTCGGCGACGGCGGGTCCCGACGCGAGTTCGGATTCAGGGCGGGCAGATCAGCGGAATCACCTCGCGTTTGTTTCGCCGGTAAACGCGAAAATCCTTGTCGGCTGTGATCACGCGGTGGTGCGGATAAAGCTCGCTCATCCGGATCAGACAAAGATCGGCCAGATCGGGTTGCCGGTCGGCATAACGTTTGGCCAGGTACGCCAATTGCGGCAGATGATCATTGCAATCGAAAGAGAGGCGCACCAACTCGTCGCCGATCATCTCCAGCACGATTCCCACGTTGTTCAGATGGAATGCCGTTTCTGCTAACACGGCTTCGCAAGTCAGGAGCGGTTCCGTCACTTCTTCAGCCACGCGCGTGGCCCAATCGTGGTGCATGTCGCGGCTTCGGGCGAAGGCAACCAGGAAGCCGGTATCGGCGATACCCTTCATTTAGTTGAAAAGCCTTTTCGCTCAGAGAGATCACGGGGACCGCCGCGAATCAGGCCCGCGAGCCGCATGAATTTTCGCGACTTACGATCGCCGGCGCGCGCCTGTTCGAGGTGCGAGCGGATGAACTGGCCTTGGGACACGCCCATTTGCTCTGCGGTCCGTTCGATCCATACCGCCAGCTTTTTTGTCGGACGAAAAGTAATTGTCTGACCCATATGACAAAAATGTAAACAAAGAGCTTCGAACTGTCAATGGATCAGGACTGAAAGTTAATCAGATTCGCCGCGATTGACCTGAAGCGAGACGTCGTCGAAAAGCGCCCGGCCGGCGAAAGATTTTGAAAGTTGTGAAACGGTCAGCATTGCGGAAAGCACGCAGTGTCCCCTCGTTCGATGCCTGGCGCAACTCGTGTCGCACGAGCAGACATCGCTTTATCCTAGGATCGTCGACGTGAAAGAACTCCAAGTCTTCACTTGGCCTGCCCGAATTGATCGATGTTTGACGAACCGAAATGGAATCGGCAGCATTCACTGCGATGAAAATCCGCGCGATGATCAAGCTCATCGAGGAGGATGGTTGGTATCTGGATCGAACGCGCGGTAGCCACCGCCAATATAGGCATGATCAGAAAAAAGGTGTGGTCACTATTGCGGGAAAGCCCAGCGACGATCTTGCGGCGGGGACGCAAAATAGTATCCTTAAACAAGCAGGATTAAAATGAGCCGCTACTTGATCATCATTGAAGAAACTGCGACCGGCTATTCCGCCTATTCGCCCGATCTCCCCGGCTGCATCGCCGCGGGCAAGGCGCGAGACAGCGTCGAACG
>Ga0209156_10001268_pt1 | contig 20737 bp, 22 predicted proteins | sample GraSoiAngelo_124_FD_185881 | JGI IMG/M metagenome (GOLD analysis project Ga0209156, IMG submission 185881) | Grasslands soil microbial communities from the Angelo Coastal Reserve, California, USA - 14_0927_05_20cm (SPAdes) (version 2) | ecosystem: Environmental > Terrestrial > Soil > Grasslands...
CCCGGAGACGACGTCGTCGTGGCGCCGACCGCCCAGTTCCAGTTCGCATCGGACGTTCGCGATGCGCGAAACCGCGCCGTCGGAACGAAGCCGGTCTGGTCGTCCGAGGCGCCGATCGACGAGCACGGCCTCTTTACCGCGCCGGATAGGGCCGGCGTCTACTACGTTCAGGCTGCGATCGGCGAGCTCGCCGCGACCACGAAGATCACCGTCAGAGCCGGTGCGCCGCGCACCGTGCGCGTCCTGCCGGCGACGGCGAATCTCAAGCCGCGCGACACCGTCGCGTTCTCCGCGACCGCGTTCGATGAATGGGGCAACAACGTCCCGGTCATACCGACCTGGCACGTGACCGGCGGCGGAGGGACGGTCGACGAGCAGGGCATATTCACCGCAAGTACATCCGGCGTCTCGACCATCACGATGGACGTCGATGGGATCACCACGTCGGCGACGGCGACCGCGCAGTGCGTCGCGCCGCGGACCGAAGTGGCGGGCGGCCTGACCTTCACCGTGGTCTGCGGCGCGTACGCCGATGTCTGGCTGAACGGTAACGGCCTCGACGCAGCGAGCGTCACGCGGACGATCGACGAGTCCGTCGTCGCGGTGGAGGCCGCGTTCGGCCGGACGTTTCGGCACCGTCTGAACGTCAACGTCTTCGCGACGAAGGCGGGCTTCGACGTCGGCTTAAAACAGCTGCTTCGCGTGGAGCCAACGCCATACGAGGAAGGTGTCTTCATCCCGCCCGCGATCGTCGCGATGGACTGGACCGGGGACGACGCTCCCGAGTCGATCGCGCGCCACGAGATAACGCACCTCGTCGTCGACGAGGCCGCCGGTCGTCGTGTCGCCGTACCGTACTGGTTGCACGAAGGCCTCGCGACATTGAACGAGTTTCCGGTGAGCGCGGATGCCGCGCTCGTCAGCCGGTACTGCACGGCATCCGCGGCGAAAGCGAGTCAGATGCCGACGCTTCCATCGATCGCCAGCGGGGCGGGATGGCGGGCGTACGTGAACGACGTTGGCGTGATCGCGTATTACTTCGCCGCGCAGGTCGCGTCGTTCGTCGTCTCGGACGCCGGGGGAGAATCGAAGCTGCTGGATAAGATCGGCGGTGGCCTCCCGATCGAGAGCGCCTACACCGCGGCGAGCGGGCGGTCCTTCGACACCTTCACCGCGGAGCTCAGCGATCGCGCGTTGGCGCTCGCGGACGGCTACCCGGGCATCGCGACCACCACACGCGACTCCGACGGCGACAGCGTGTACGTCCTGTACGGGCAGCCGCCGGACGCCCGCATCAACGTCAGCATCGCGAACGCGCGCTACGGGGGATCGGATTCGCCGACGACGACGCGTTATGGCTGCTCGATCGGCATCCTCGGCAGCTCGTGGCCGCGGGGAACGTATCTGGTGACGCTCAGCGGACCCGCCGGCCGCGCGACCGCGAAACTAGTGCGCTAACGCAGCCAGGGCGGCGCTTCCCAGCGATCCGGGAGCACCGTGACTTTGACCGGCATCTCGGCCGCCGTCTCTGAGACCGACTGGATCTGGTTGATCAGCATCGGTCCGTACGGACAGAACGGCGTCGTCAGGACCATCTTGATCTCGGCCTCCTCGGGCGTGAACACGACCTCGCGGATGAGATCGAGATCGATCACCGAAAGCCCGATCTCCGGGTCGAGCACCGATTGCAGCGCGTTGAGGATCTTCTCCTGCTTCTCGGCCTCGGCCACGACGGGTGTCGTCTTCTTTTCTTCGCTAACTTTCTCTTCGGTCACTTGTTCTCCTTTTACCGCCGCACCCAGGCCACCACGCTAAGGACCAGGGTCAGCAGAACGCTCAGCACGATCGAGGTCGCCAGCGGCGCGTACACGGTCCATCCGTCACCGCGAACGGTGATGTCTCCGGGCAGCCGGCCGATGAGCGGAACGCGTTCGGCGACGACGAGCAGGAGCCCGAGGAACAGGATCACCGCGCCGACGAGGACGAGCACGCGACCGAACTGACTGGGCTCCATAGGCGTCAATTGTCTCACCTCAATGTCACAAGCAGGATCCGGTCATCGTCGGCGGCCGGCACACCGCGGCCATCGCGATTCGAGGTGAGGACGAGGAATTCGCCACTCGCTATTTCGAAAACGTCGCGTAGCCGGCCGTATTGATTCGTCAAGAGCTTCTCCTGGAAGAGGACGGTGTGCCCGTCCGGACCGAAGACGACGCGATGCAGGTGCTGACCACGGAGGGTCGCGAACAGGAACGATCCGCGAAGCGGCCCCGGCTTCGTGGCGAATGTCGCGCCCGACGGTGCCCATGTTTCGGTCCGTCCGCTGTCGATCAATGGATCGCGGAACCGAGGGTCGTTGGACGCGCCCCGCACCGTCGGCCATCCGTAGTTGCCGCCGGGCACGATGAGATTCACCTCGTCGTTGCAGCAGTCAGGGAAGAAATTCGACGGGCCATGCTCGGTCTCGTACAGCGCGCCGGTGTCCGGCTGCCACGCGATGCCCTGAACGTTGCGGTGTCCGAGCGACCACACCGCCGACCCGGGCGTGGGATTGTCCGGCGGGACCGAACCGTCCTTGTTCAACCGCAGGATCTTCCCCGCGAGCACGCTCGGGTTTTGTGCGTTCGCGCCGTCTTCCGCATCGCCGGTCGTGATGTACAGCTTGCCGTCGGGACCGAACTTGAGGCGACCGCCATCGTGAGTGTTATTGCCAGGGATCCCGTCGAGGATGATCGTCTCTTGTGTCCCGAGTCCATTTTGGTCGCGCATGCGAACGACCTTGTTTCGAGTCACTCCGTTCGGCGGCCCATAGCTGTAGTAGAGGTAGACGAATCCGTTTTGCGTGAAGTCGGGGTCGAGAGCGATCCCGAGAAGCCCCTTCTCGCCGTCGCTGCTGGTGCTCGCGGGGAGAGTGGCCCACGGGTCGGGACGAAGCCCGCCGCCCGGGCCGAGCTGAACGATCCGCACGCGACCCGCGCGCTCGGTGACGAAGAGCCTGCCGTCCGGCGCGAGGTCGACTGCCCAGGGCGCTCGCAATCCCGACGTCACGAGCTGCACGTTCTGGACGACCGCCGGGCCGATGCGGGGCGAGGGGGTCGGACTCGGGCTCGACGTCGGAGGCGCCGCGGTCGTCGGGATCGGGATCGTTGTCGCGCTGGGGGCTGGCGACGATGCCGCCGGAGATGCGCACGACGCGAGAACAAGAGCAACGAGCGCAACGGCGGCGGGTCCTGTCCCGGGGTCGGGGTCGCGCGCTCGCCTACCGGTCCGCTGCGCCGGCGCTGCGATCGATCCGCGTGCGACGCGGCCGGTCAACGGCTCGCGCGCAACCCGTTCCCCCGTGCCACCCGGCGCCGCGTCATTCCGCTCGTCAGACCCTCGCCGCCCGCCACTCACTTAATTGAGAAGGAGGCATCGGCGCGGCGATGAGGTAGCCCTGGGCACTCGAGAAGCCAATCTCGGCGAGCTGCGCCCACGTCGCCTCGTCCTCGACGCCCACGGCCGTCGCCGCTATTCCGCGCTCGCGGGCGGCATCAACGACCGCGCGAACGTATTGGAGCGCTCGGTGATCGCGGCCCATGCGCGACACCAGCGCGCGGCTGACCTTCACGATGTCCAAGCGGAGTTTCTCCACCAGATGGGCGTCCTCGTCGGTGGCATCGTCGAGCGTGACCCGGATCCCCTGGTCGCGCATCAGGTCGAGAATCGGGATAGGCGGGTCGGGATCGCGCGCGAGCGCGCGTGATGAGACCTCCATGATGAGGAGCTCCGGTCCGCCGGCGACCTTCAGGGTGAGCTCCATGAATCGGCGAAAGTGCGCGTCGTGAAGATTGTCGACCGACAGGTTCACGGCCACGGGGATCGCGGCCCCGTCGCGCCGCCAGACATTCGACTGGAGAAGCGCCTCCCGAAGGACCCAGAAGGTCAGCCGGCGGATGAGCCCCGTCGCTTCGGCCTCCGGAATGAACTCGAGCGGAGACACGAGGCCGCGCTCGGGATGCCGCCAGCGCACGAGAGCCTCGACCCCGGTCAGACGGCGGCTCGGCACCTCGACCATCGGCTGGTAATGAAGGATGAGCTCGTTTTCGCTGATCGCGCGCTCCAGCTCGAAGCGCTTCACTCCTGACCATCCCAGAGCGTGCCACTCGTCGGCATATCCAAGCCGAGATGTCGATAGGTCCGCTCGGTCGCCACGCGGCCGCGCGGCGTGCGCTTGAGGTACCCCTCCTGCAGGAGATAGGGCTCGTACACGTCCTCGATCGTCTCGGAGTCCTCGCTGACCGCCGCAGCGAGCGTCTCGAGGCCCACGGGCCCGCCGCCGAACTTGTCGGTGATCGCACGAAGGAGGCTGCGGTCGCGGTCGTCGAGACCCGCGTCGTCGACCTCGAGCGCGGCAAGGGCTTCACGCGCGACGGGGAGGGTCACCTTGCCGTCGTGGCGGACCTGGGCGTAATCGCGGACGCGTTTCAGCCAGCGATTGGCGATCCGCGGCGTGCCTCGTGCCCGCACTGCGATCTCGTGCGCGGCCGCGGGCTCGATCTCGACCTTCAGGATGCGCGCGGACCGGCGGACGACCTGCTCGAGCGCCTCCGGCTTGAAGAGGTCGAGGTGGTAGATGGCGCCGAAGCGGTCCCGGAGCGGGGCCGACAGCCTGCCGATGCGCGTCGTCGCGCCGACCAGCGTGAAGCCTGGCAGCGGAAGCCGCAGGGTGCGTGCACCTGGTCCCTTCCCGAGGATGATGTCGAGATGGAACTCCTCCATCGCCGGGTAGAGAACCTCCTCGACCACGCGCGGGAGACGATGCACCTCGTCGATGAACAGCACGGCGCCGTCCTCAAGATTCGTGAGGATCGCTGCGAGATCGCCGGCCCGTTCTATCGCCGGTCCGCTGGTGATCTTTATCGGAACTCCAAGCTCGTGGGCGATCACGTTCGCGAGCGAGGTCTTCCCCACTCCCGGCGGACCGTAGAGCGCGACATGCTCGAGTGGCTCGTGCCGCGCCTTCGCTGCCTCGATCACGATGCGCAGCTGACCTTTGACCTTGTCCTGGTTGATGTACTCGTCGTCGGAGAGCCGCTGCGGCCGTAGCGATGCCTCGAGGGAGCGCTCCTCGCCGGGTTGTGCGATCGGCGCCGCGTCGCGTGGGGTGCGCTCTGGCTTCCTCAGCGCGGCCACGAGCCGACGATCTCTGCGATCCGCTCCGCGGCCCTCGCGAGCGGGACCATCTCGGACTCTGACGAGCTCCGAAGCTTCAGCTCGACGACGTCCGTTTTGAGATTGCGCGCGCTCACCGTCACACGGAGCGGAATGCCGATGAGATCCGCATCGGCGAACTTCACGCCGGCACTCTCGTCGCGGTCGTCGTAGAGCACCTCGACACCGCGGATCTCGAGGTCCCCAACGAGGGCTTCCGCCTTCGCACGGACCGCCTCGTCGTTGACCGGCAACGCGAGGAGGTGCACCTGGTACGGCGCGACCTGGGGAGGCCAGACGATGCCCTTGTCATCATGGTGCGTCTCGATGATCGTCCCCACGGCCCGCCCGACACCGATCCCGTAGCTTCCGCCGAAGAAGGGCTTGGACGTCCCGTCCTCAGCGATGAAGGTGGCGTGCATCTTGTCGGAGTAATAGGTGCCGTACGCGAAGATGTTGCCGACCTCGATCCCACGCTTGATCTCTAGCCGCCCCTTTCCGCATTTGGGACAGATGTCTCCCTCACGCACGTCGTGGACGTCGACGGTCTCCCCGACGAAATCGCGCCTGGCCACGACATCGCGCAGGTGGGCGTCCTTCTTATTCGCGCCGGCGAAGTAGGCCCGACCGTCCACGCGTCGGTCGACGAGGATCCGGGCTTTTAACCCGACCGGCCCGATGAAGCCGGCGACCGCCCCGGCCGAGCGGAAGTCCGCATCGGTCGCGAACTTCACTTCGCTCGTCCCGAGGACTTTCCGCAGCTTGGCCTCGTTCAGATCGCGGTCGCCTGGGAGCACGACCGCGACGACGTTCGTCTTGGCGTCGCGCATGAGGAGCGTCTTCAAGAACGCGGCCGGTGGGGCTTTGAGCGAGGCTTCCAGCTGCTCGATCGAGGTCATTCCCGGGGTCGCGACTTCTGACGGCGCCGGAGTGTTCTCAGCCGCGACGAAATTCTCGATCCGAGCCTGTGTCGTGGCCCTCTCGAGGTTCGCGCGGTAATCGCAGTTCGGGCACACGGCGATGCGGTCCTCCCCGACCTCGGTGAGGACCTGGAACTCGTGTGCGATGTCGCCACCCATCGCCCCCGTGTCGGATTCAACGCTTATCGCATCGAGGCCCATGCGCTCGAACGTGCGCGCATACGCCCCATGCTCGGCGGCGTAGCTCCTTTCGAGACCCGCCTGGTCGACATCGAAGCTGTACGCGTCTTTCATGACGAACTCGCGCGCGCGCAGAACGCCTGCGCGGGGGCGCGCCTCGTCGCGCCCCTTCGACTGGAAGTGATAGACGATCTGTGGCATCTGCTTGTAGCTTTGGATCTCCTGCATCGCGTGCAGGTGCACGAACTCCTCATGCGTGTAGCTCACCATGAACTCGCGGCCGTTGTGGTCTTTCGTGCGGAAGGTGATCGGCTCCAGCATCTCCCACCGGCCGGTCTGCTTCCATGTCTCCGCGGGCGTGAGGACGGGCATCTCCATCTCCTGGGCCCCGATGCGGTCCTGCTCTTCGCGGATGATCCGCTCGACCTTCTTAGCGACGCGGAAGCCGAGGGGCAGCCAGGTGTAAAGACCGGCGGCGAGCGGCCGCGCGATCGCGGCGCGGAGCATGAGGCGATGCCCGGGGGTCTGAGCTTCCGCAGGCGCTTCGCGCAGGGTGCGGCCAAAGAGCTTGGATTGCTTCATTGCTTTGCTCCGAGGGTCATATTTGGGTGCGGCCGAATCGCCGGCGCGCGGTAGCGCGCCGGCTATCGCGGGATTCGGTACGTGGACCCTCGATGAAGCGCCATTTCGCGCAAGTGTATGTGCCGGGCCGACAACCCGACGACGCGCCGGAAAGATCGGAGATGCCGAAGCTGGATTCCGGCGGCGAGCTCAGATCTTGGCGTGCTCGAGAGTGTCCCAGACGCGCGTCTGAATGCGAGGCGCGGCCTTGGTGGCGGGGCTGACCCGTAACGCGATGATCTCGCGCTGGTCCTGCCACCGTTGCGCCAGCGCCTGGATCATGGCGAGGCCGGCGGTCCGCATCTCGCCGGCCTCCCACCCCAGGATGTCCGCGCGCCCCGCCTCGAGTCGCCGATGGAACTTGTCGAGACGGACGTAGTCCTCGCCGACGGGCCAGCGCTGCTGGTTGAGATCGATCCCGAAGACGAAGACCGTGTCGATGAGCTGCGCGTCGCGAAAGTCGTTTCCGCGGAAATCGTTCTTCGGTCGGACGGGGTCGATCCGGGTCGAGCCGGGGCCGGCGGGCCGGCCGGTGAACGTCACGCCGACGACCTTCCCCGCAAAGCGGCATTCCACGAACTCGGCGCGGGCCGGGGTCCAGCCGTCCAGCCGCGCGTCGTCGAACGAGCACTTCTCGAAGCGCGTGCCCTCCGGGCTGATCTGGCGCAGGTCCGCCCCGTCGAACTTGCAGGAGGTGAATGTGCTCCGCGGTCGCGTCACGAAGAAGGGTGCGAACTTCTCGTCGAGACGCAAGCCGCGGAAATCGCACGCCACGAAGTTGCCGACGGCAAGCTGGAACTTGTCGAAGCGCGCCTTCCGAAAGTCGACGTTCGCGAGTCCGGCGCGCCCCACCGAGACGACGCCGCGCTGAACGTCGTCCGGCTTAGGTGCGCTGTCCTGCTGGGACACTGCGTCCGGGGGTCAGCTGTCCTTCGTGCGAGAGCTTCGGGGCCTTCTGCGAGTAGGGCTCCTTGCCGTTCTCGACGAGTATCTTGTCGATCTCCGCAAGAAGGCCGTCCATCAGCTGGTCCTCAGGGAACGTGCCGACGACCTTTCCCTTTCGGAAGATCGCACCCTTCCCCACTCCGCCGGCGATCCCGACGTCGGCGTCCTTTGCCTCGCCGGGTCCGTTCACCTCGCAGCCCATGACCGCGACCTTCATCGGCACGGGCAACGCGCGCAGGCGCTCCTCCGCGACCTTCGCGAGCGGGATGAGGTCGATGTCCGCACGTCCGCACGACGGGCACGCCACCAGCGTCAGGCCCTGATCGCGCAACCCGAGTGACTTCAAGAGATCGAATGCCGCCTTAACTTCGACGACGGGATCCTCGCTGAGCGAGACGCGGATCGTGTCGCCGATCCCCTCGTAAAGGAGAACGCTCATCCCCGCGGCGGAGCGGATAGAGCCGGAGAGCGCGGTTCCGGCCTCGGTGACGCCCAGGTGGAGCGGGTACGGGACCGCTTTCGCGAGGCGACGGTACGCGGCGATCATCACGGGCACCTCGAAGGCCTTCACGCTCACGACGATGTTGTCGAAGTCCAGATCTTCCAGGATGCGGATCTCCGAGAGCGCCAGGTCCACCATGCGCTGCGATTCGTCGCGGATATCGCCCGGCTGGCGATCGCCGATCGAGCCGTGGTTCACGCCGATCCGGATCGGCGTCCCCTGCTCCCTCGCGCGCTTGACGACCTCGCGCACGCCATCCTTGTTGTGAATGTTTCCGGGGTTGAGACGCAGCTTGTGGACCTTCGCGTCGAGCGCCATGAGCGCGAGCCGGTAGTCGAAGTGGATGTCGGCGACGATCGGCAGGATCGATCGGCGGACGATCTCCTTTAGAGCCTCGCCACCGCGCTTGTCCGGGACCGCCACGCGCGCTATCTCGCAGCCGGCCTCCTGCAGGAGCTCGATCTGGCGGATCGTCGCATCGACGTCGTGCGTAAGGGTCGTGCACATCGACTGGACCGCCACGGGTGCGCCGTCGCCGATCGCGGTACCGCCCACCCACACGCGCTTCGACTTCCGGCGCGGCCGCGGAGACGCGCGGTCCTCCGGGAGGTTCAGATCGACGTTCATGGTGCTCATCAATCCAAGTGTAGGAGTCGTTTTTGCGCCCGAGTGCCCCTACAGGTGGCCCCGTGGCCTCGTCCCTCGGCGCTGGACCAGTAGGAGGGCGGCGATGAGAGACGGCCCGTTGATGACCCCCAAGGCCAGGGTCAGAAAGAGCGTCCCGTCGCCGCGCGCGAGGTCGAACACCGTTCCCATTGCGATCAAACATGTGGCGATCAAGGCCAGCCTGCCCGCGGTGGCTTTGGAGTGGACCTCGTCTCGCTGGTCTCTCAACGGCAGACCCAGTCCCCACATCAAAGTCGTCACCAAGGCAATTCCGAGGATGCAGGTCGCGAGGCCCGCGATCGAGAGCAGTCCCGCCAATTGTGGTTCCGGCCGCTTGAAATCACCCATGCCCCCGCTGGCCCAGATGATCCCGAGTGGGATCTCGATGAGAGCGCCGATGACCGCCAGGGCCCACACCAACGCGACCACCACACGGGTGACCAAATTGGTTGGGACACTCATGACGCGAGTGTAGGAACGTAAATGCACCGGTTTGCTCCGCGATAGCGTCGTGTGGCGCTCGGTCGACCGGAAAGAGCGGATCGCCCAGACCGTCTGGCCCTGGACGGTCGTGAACGACGACGAAGACGAGACCGTCTTGTACATCCCGGCCGGCACGGTGGGCAAATGACGTACCGGCGAACGAGGCGGTCCGGGGGATCGCTTCATCGTGCGGTGGGACGGCGGTCACGCCGACATAACGTGGAAACGCACCAACGTCGTCCGGTTGCACCGCTCAGGAGATCCTTACTCGCTCTGGCTCGCCTTCGACACGCAGACATGGGATCTGGCGTGGCGATATATCAACCTCGAGGACCCGTGGCGTCGCACCCCGATCGGGTTCGATTCGCGGGACCTCTACCTCGATCTCGTCGCCGGACCCGACGGCCACGACTGGCAGTGGAAGGACGAGGACGAACTTGCGTGGGTCGTCGAGCAGGGTCGCCTCGACGCGGCACGCGCCGCCGAGATCCGCGGCGATGGCGAGCGGGCGATCAAGGCCGTCCGCGAGATGGGATCGCTCGACGAATGGAAAACGTGGCGGCCGGATCCGCGCTGGCGCATTCCGACCGTTCCCGACCGGTGGCGCAAGTACGAGCCCCTAGGGAAAGATGAGGCCGCCGCGTTCGTCGAAGGAGGTCCCTTCGGCCCAGATGACTTCCCAGGCGTTTCCCTCCGGATCCAGGAAGTCGAATCCGCGACCGCCGAAGGAGAGGTCCTTCGGTTCGCCGAGGACGCGGATGTCGTCGAACCGTTTCATCGTCTGGTACGCCGCATCCACGCGGGCGGCGTCTTCGAGATTGATCGAGAGAACGAATCCCTTGAAAGCGCCCGGCGCAGGTGGGGCGCCCAACTCCTTTTCGTAGTTCGTCGCGGGAAAGAGCCCGAGGACCGCGCCACCGGTCTGAAACGCCACGAAGCTTTCGTCGCTGAACTTCGACTCGGGCCAGCCGAACTGCCGGTAGAAGCGTGTCATCGCGGGCATATCGCGCACGGCGACGGTCACGAAACTCATTCGCGCGGGGATCCGACCAGAGCCCTTTCCCGGTGGGGTCTCATTCGCCTGATCGGCCTCGGGCGGAGGCTCGTGCAAGAACTTGCCGACGTCGGCGCCTTGCGCGGGGGGCCTTGGATCGCTCATGCGCTCGCCCCGGTGTACGAGCGCAGGCCAAGCCGCCAGAACGACGAGGCGAGCACGAAGGCGACGGCACTCCCGACGACGAGGAGCAGCAGGCCGAACGGATCGAGCCGCCCGGCGATGACCTGTGCCGGCACGGTCACGGCGATGCCGATCGGTACGGCGCTCGACAGCGTGAGACGGAGCCATCCCGGATACACATCCACCGGGAACCTCCCCGCGTCCATGAACGACCAATAAAGAGCCATGAGGTTATCGACCCGCACGAACCAGAACGCGAACGTCGAAAGCGCCACGAGCAGCGCATAGATGAGCACGAAGCCGCATATCAGCGCGATCGGGAACCCGATCGCCTCGGCGAGGCCTATGGCCGGAATCCGCGAGAGGCCCACCGCGACCACGACGGCGCCGAGCGCCATCTGAGCGAGCTGCGCCACCCGGAAATAGCGGAGCGTCACCTGGAACTGAGGCGATGCCGGTTTGAGCAGCGCGAAATCGAGCGTGCCGAGCCGGACGTTCTCCAGGAACTTCTCGAAGCTCGGTTGAAGCGCGAACTCACCGAATCCCTGCACCAGATAGAAGCACCCGAGCAAGACGAGCATCGCCCCGAGGTCCCAACCGTTCAGGACGGTCGTGTAGCTGAAGAGGATGAGGACGGCCCCCACGCTCGTCGCGGTGACCACGGCCGTTTCAACGATCTCGAGCACGAAGTTGAGGCGGTACTCGAGCTCGTATTGGAGCTCAGCTCGGAAAAAGAGACGAAGCAGTCGTAGGTAGCGTGTCATCAGGCGCCGACCCCGCTGTACTGACGCACCCCGGCGCGCCACACGCGTTGGAACGCGACGAAGAATATTGCCAGCCAGATCGCCTGGCCGGCCATGAGCAGGAGCGCGGTCGACGGACTCACGCCGCCGCGCAGGATCTCGGCCGGGACACCGAGGACGTAGCCGAACGGCAGGGCGAGCGAGATCGCCTGCAGCGGCCCCGGAAGAAGCGCGAGTGGCGCGATCTGGCCCGCGAAGATGAACGCGGCGCGATCCCAGAAGGTCGAGACGGAGTGCACTCGCGTGGTCCAGAACGCCGTGGTCGCCAGGACCCAGCCCGAGAGAAAGCTAAGCGCTGCGGCGAGCATCACGCTTGGCACGAAGAGCAGCACGTGCGCCGGCGTGGTCCGAAAACGCGCATCGAACGTGATGGAAATGAACACCAACACGATCGACAAGGGGACGATCTGCGTGAGCTTCGCCACGAGGTTCTCGACGACGGCGTAATGGATCGGGTGGAGCGGCCGGAGCAGCTTCGGCGACAATCGGCCGAAGCGCACCTCGTACTCGAACTCGTACGCGTTCCAGCTCGCTGTGAGACAGCTCACGAGCGACAGGCAGATGTAATAGGCGGCAAAGTCGCGGACGTCGTAGGTGCCGATCTGTCCGCCCTGCGCGTTTGCGACAGCGACCCACGCCGCGAGGAAGATCACCGGTCGGATCACCGAGAACAGCATCCAGAGGAGCACCTGCACGCGGTATTGCGACGCGGCCTGGAGCTGGGCGACCAGAAGAGCGCGGTAGGTGCGGATCACGCGCTCACCGTCGCCTGCTCCGAGGTGAAGACCCGGTCGATGACCTCTTCGATGGGTGGATCTTCGACCGAGATGTCCGCCAGCCGGTCCCCGAGATCATTCACCAGCCGAGCCGTGCGCTCGGGCGCCACCTGCCGGTCGACTCGAAGCATTACACGGCCCTCGTCGCGCGAGACGACGGTGCCGTATGAGTCCAGATCGGTCGATGGCGCGGCGCCGTCGTGCAGCGTCGCCGTGATGATCTTGTACGGCGCCATGCGTTCCGCGAGATCGGCGAGGGGGCCGTCATAGAGCAGACGTCCGCGGTGGATCACGATCACACGCTTGCAGAGCGCGACGACGTCGTCCATGTAGTGGCTCGTCAGGAGGATCGTCGCCCCGGTCCGCCGGTTGTATTCGGCGACGAAGCGGCGGATGCGCACCTGCATGGAGATGTCGAGTCCGATGGTCGGCTCGTCCAAGAAAGCCACACTCGGCGAGTGGATGAGACCGGCGGCGAACTCGACCTTCATGCGCTCGCCGAGGGAGAGGTTGCGCACCGGCTTATGGACGAGCTCCTGCAGCTCGAGAAGCTCGGTGAGCTCGTTGACGGCCGCGCGGAACCGGTCCTCCGGGATCCGGTAGATCTCCTGCAACACGCGGAAGCTGTCGGCGGCTGGGATGTCCCAGACGAGCTGCGTCCGGTTCCCCATGAGCAGCGTCATCAGCCCCAGGTAGGCGTTCTCGCGGCGCCAGGGAACATAGCCCAGCACCTTCGCGTCGCCCGCGCTCGGATACAGCAGACCGGAGAGCATCTTGAGCGTCGTGGTCTTCCCCGCGCCGTTCGGCCCGAGGAAACCGACGATCTCTCCGGGATCGATGCGGAACGTGATCCCGGCCACTGCGTTCACATCTTTGCGCCGGCGCTTCACGAACGACCGGAGCGTCGCAGCGAGGCCTTCCTCGCGCTCCGTGACGCGGAACGTCTTGCGAAGCTCGCGGACGTCGACGACGGCTTCGGTCATTCGGGCATGATGACCCCTTCTCCGGCGCGCCCGAGTGCATCATTTGTTTAGGGACAAGAGGAGGCCGAACATGACTGACCAGCGCGTGATCCCGATGCTCGCGTACGAAGACGCGAGCCGCGCCGCCGACTGGATCAACAAGGTCTTCGGCTTCCGCGAGGCCGAGCGTTTTCATGACAGCGTGGGTACGGTGACCGATGTCGTCCTGGACCTGGATGGAGCGACCGTCATCGTGGGTCATCCGAGCGACGCCTATCAGGGACCGCGGCGGCACGCCCAGGCCTGCGCCCTGGCCCGTCAGTGGCTCGAGACGTCGTACGTCGTCGACGGCGTCGTCGTCTACATCGACGACGTCGACACGCATTTCGGCCGTGCGAAACGCGGAGGGGCGAAGATCCTGAGCGAGCCGGAGACGAACGAGCGCCAGCGCCAGTACCGCGTGGAGGATCTCGAGGGGCACCGCTGGATGTTCGCCCAGCGCCTCGGGAGCTAGCCTCCCGCGGCGCGGCGGATATCGGCGACGCTCACGACGACGAGCAGACCGAGCAGCAGGACGAATCCGACCGCGTGGATGGCGGCCTCGACCTGCGGCGAGAGCCGGCGGCGCAGGACAGCGGACAGCAGTACGAAGAAGAGCCGTCCCCCGTCGAGTCCCGGGAACGGGATGATGTTCAGGACGCCCAGGTTCACCGAGATAACTCCGATGAGCTTCAGGAACGCGGCGGGACCGAGCTGCGACACCGCCGCCGTCACGAGGAAGATCTGGATGGGCCCGCCGACCGGCGGCGGCCCGGGCTGACCCGCGGGTCTATTCAGGAGCTGCGCGGGGAGGTCGGCGATCTGGACGACCACATCACCGGTGAGCCGGACGGCTTGGGCGAACGCCTGTGGCAAGGGGAGCGCGGTGGGCGGCGTCGTCGCCTCGGTCAGCTTCACCCCGAGCGGACCCTCGTTCTCAGGAGGCGTGGGCCGGGGGACGAGGATCAGCGGGCCGACGGTGCTCCCGCCGCGTTCGATCACGATGCTCACCTCTTTGCCCGCGTGACCGTAGACGTACGTCTGCAGATCGCTTGTCCTGGTGATCTCCTTGCCGTCGATCGACCGGATGAGGTCCCCCGGTTGGATCCCGGCCGCCTCCGCCGGCGAGCCGGCCGCGACCTCTTCCACCTTCACGGTTCCCGCCGGCGCCTCAGTGCCGATCGCGAACGCCCCGGTCAAAACGACGACCGCGAGCACGAAGTTCATCGCGACGCCCGCGGCGAGGACGATCGCCTGTGCCCACCATGGTTTGGACGTGAAGGATCCCGGATCCCCGGCGCCGTGCTGCTCGATCGAGAAATCGTCCTGTCCGAGGATCCGCACGAAGCCGCCGAACGGGATCGCGTTGATGCTGTAGTCGATCCCGCCGCGGCGGATCGCTGCGATGCGCGGCGGGAAGCCGAAGGCGAACTCGAGCACGCGCATCCCGAGCAGCCGCGCGGTGATGTAGTGACCGAACTCGTGCACCGCGATGATCGCCGTGAACATGATGAGGAAGAGCGGTATGGCCAGCGGGTTTTGGGTGAAGAACTCGATGATCCCGCCCATCAGGCGACCGCCGCCGGCGTGCTGAGCGACGCGCGTACCGCTGCGTCGATCGCGACGATCTCGTCGAGGTCCGGCTCGCGCGATCGTTTCGCGCGGGCGCCGAGCTCTGCGCCGCGCTGTAGGAGCGGCGCGATGTCAGTGAAGGCGATGTCTCCGTGGAGGAACCGATCGACGGCGAGCTCGTCGGCAGCCGACAGGCCGACCATCGCCCCGAGATCGCCCGACCGCGCCGTGTCGAGTACCACCGCGAAGCAGGCGTACCGACGCAGGTCGATCTCGCCGAAGTGGAGCGTGCGGTGGGCGCTCCAGTCGAACCGCGGCGCGGGCGACGGTGCCCGATCCCACAGCAGCGCGTACTGGATCGGTAGACGCATGTCGGGTTCGGCGAGCTGCGCCTTCACGCTCCCATCAACGTACTCGACCATTGCGTGGACGATGCTCTCAGGGTGGTAGACGACGTCGATCTGCTCGTACTCGAGGCCGTACAGCCACCGTGCCTCGACGACCTCGTAGCCCTTGTTGACGAGCGTGGCCGAATCGATCGTGACCTTCGGCCCCATCTTCCAGGTCGGATGGCGAAGCGCGTGCTGCGGCGTAACGCCGGGAAGCGCTTCGAGGGGGACCTCGCGGAACGCACCACCCGAAGCTGTCAGCGCGACGCGTCGGACCGCCGAGAGATCTTCACCTATGAGGCATTGCCAGAGTCCGTTGTGTTCGCTATCGACCGGCCGAAGGCGGTCCCCCGCCCCGCCTGACAGGCGCCGGATGAGGTGTCCGGCGGCGACGAGGACCTCTTTGTTTGCGAGGGCAACGCGCTTCCCGTCCTCGAGCGCGGCGATCGTCGCACGGAGCGCCGCCACGCCGGGCGTCGCGACGAGGACCAGATCCGCGTCCGAGTCGGTGGCCAGGGCGACGAGGGCGTCCGATCCCAATGCGGTGCGCGCGGTCGGGAATTCCACAGCGAGCTCGCGGAGATCGTCGGCATTCCGATTCGCGCCAAGCGCGACGACCCGCAGCCTTTCTGGTTGGCCGCGAACGACGTCGAGCGCCTGGCGCCCGATCGAACCGGTGGCGCCGAGGATCGCAAGTCGGATCGGTACGGTCACAGCTCCATCATCCCAGAGCGATAGGCGTTGAGGGCGAGTGCTACAACGGGTGCGATGAGCAAGAGGCTGTCGATACGGTCCAATACGCCGCCATGACCCGGAAAGAACGTGCCTGAGTCCTTCACACCGGCGGCGCGCTTCAAGGCAGATTCAAGTAGGTCACCGCAGAGACCAGCGGGTCCGATCACGAAGGCAAGGGGCACGAGGAGTTCCGCTTGAAGGGCGGGGCTGAACACTTGCGTTCCAACGAACCAGACGGCGATCGCCGCGGCGACGAAGCCCGCCAGAGTTCCTTCCCAGGTCTTTCCCGGACTGATTCGCGGCGCGAGCTTCCGCCGGCCTATGACGGAACCGACCACGTAGGCGGCGATATCTGCGGCCCACGTCGGAAGCAATGCCATGAAAATCCATGGATAGATGTTGATCCGCAGCCAGGGCCACACCCGGGCGTCGGGCGCGATGAGCTCGCCGTGCCCTTGCACGTACGAGGTGAGATACAGGAGCGCGAACAGGCCGCCGGCGAGGGCGACGACGCCACCGACGATCGCGACAATGCGCACTCTCGCCTGAGGCAGGGCCGAGGCGAGGCGCCAAAGCTCGTACAGACCCAGGACAAATAAGATCGCAAGCACCACCGTAAGCCAGGGCCCGGCAACAAGACCTGACGCCAGGAAGATCGCCCCATAGACGAGCGCGGTGAGGGTGCGACGCGGAAGGTCGCGCACTACCTTCCGAAACGCCGCTCGCGCTCGGCGTAAGACGCGAGCGCGGCATCGAGGTCGCCAACGGAAAAGTCCGGCCACAGGACCTGCGTCGCCCACATCTCCGAGTACGCGACCTCCCAGAGAAGGAAGTTCGAGACCCGCAGCTCTCCGCCGGTCCTGATCAACAGATCCGGGTCCGGATGGTCGGGCGCATAAAGGCGCTTCGCGATCGCGCCTTCGTCGACCTCACCGGGCGCCACGCCGTCAGCGACCAGCCGCTTTACCGCATCGACGATCTCCGCACGACCGCCGTAGTTGAAGGCGAGCGTCATCACACCGCGCGTGCCACCGGACGTGGCCTGGACCGCGCCGGCGATCGCCTTTTGCAGACGGTCCGAAAGCTCACCGAGGCGTCCGATCACACGGAGCTTGACCTCATCCTCGACGAGGCTCTTCGTCTCTCGCCGGATGGTCTCCTCCAGCAAGGTCATGAGCCCGGTGACTTCGTCGGGATCGCGGGTCCAGTTCTCGGTTGAGAAGCTGTACAGGGTGAGGTACTCGACGCCGCGCTCGCGGGCGGCACGGAGCGTCTTACGGATGGTTTCGACGCCCGCGCGATGACCGGCGATCGCTGGGAGATGCCGCTGCTTCGCCCAGCGCCGATTGCCGTCCATCACGATCGCGAGATGCCTAGGGACGGCGGCGGTCAAACGGAGAGGATCTCCTTCTCCTTCGCCTGGCCGATCTCGTCGGCGGTGAGGATGTACCGGTCGGTGAGCTTCTGGAGCTGTGCCTCGATGCGCTTCACCTCATCGGTCGTCACGCCGGAGCTCTTCTCCTTGGACTTGAGCTCGTCGTGCGCGTGGCGCCGCAGCGTGCGGATCTCGACGCGGCCTTCCTCGACCTTCTTGTGCAGCTGCTTGACGAGGTCCTTCCGCCGCTCTTCATTGAGCGCCGGGATATTGAGGCGGATCACGGCGCCGTCGTTCCCCGGCGTGAGCCCGAGGTCCGAAGCGAGGATCGCCTTCTCGATCGCCTTGATGAGGTTCCGATCCCAGGGCTGGATCACGATCTGTCGCGGCTCGGGCGCGCTGATCGCCGCCAGCGACACGAGTGGCGTGGCCGCGCCGTACGCATCGACCTCGAGCTCCTCCACGAGGCTCGGGGCGGCGCGACCGGTGCGCACGCTCGCGAGCTCGTGTTTCAAGGCATCGATCGCCTTCTTCATCCTCGCCTCGACCTGAGGGAGGATCTCCTCGAGCGCCATTATTCGCTGTGCACGAGCGTGCCGATGTGCTCGCCTTTGGCCGCGCGCACCATGGCATCGGACTGCGAGATGTCGAACACGATGATCGGGATCCCGCGCTCTTCGGCGAGCGCTGCCGCGGTCGCGTCCATGACACCGAGCCGCTTTTCGAGAAGGTCACGGTACGTGAGCTCCTCATATTTCTTCGCACCACGCACGACCTGCGGATCCGCGTCGTAGACGCCGTCGACCCTGTTCTTGCCCATGAGGATGGCGTCCGCGTTGATCTCCGCCGCGCGCAGGGCCGCTGCCGTGTCGCTCGTGAAGAACGGGTTGCCGGTACCCGCTGCAAAGATCACCACCGAGCCTTTCTCGAGCTGGTGGATCGCGCGGCGGCGGATGTACGGCTCGGCGACCTCGGCGATGGTGATGGCCGACTGCACGCGCACCGGCACGCCGACCGACTCGAGCTGCGACTGCAGCGCGAGCGCGTTGATGACCATCGCGAGCATGCCCATGTAATGGCCGGTCGCCTCTTCGATCCCGTGCTCGGCGATCGTCGCGCCGCGGATGATGTTGCCGCCGCCGATGACCACGGCAACCTGAACGCCGAGGTCGCGGACCTTCCGGATCTCCTCGGCGAGGTAGCGCGTGTATTCGGGAGAAATACCGAATTTCTGCTCGCCGAGCAGCGCCTCGCCCGAGAGCTTCAGCACCACCCGCCCGTACTTGGCCTTCGTCTGGACGGCCATCGGCGGCAGTCTAGGTCGGTTCGCCGTTTGACTGACCAAGCTCGAACCGCTTGAACCGTTTGACGCGGACGTTCTCGCCGGTCGTGGCCGCCACACCCGTGACAAGCTCGCCGATCGTCTTCGAAGCATCGCGGATGTAGGCCTGCTCGAGAAGCTCGTCCAGGTCCTTCGGGTCCATCGCCGCGACCTGCATCGCGATCTCCTTCGCAAGCTCCCGGAAGTCCGGGTTGCGGGCGACGAAGTCGGTCTCGCTCGAGAGCTCGACCATCGCGCCGATACGGCCACCGGCGTGCACGTACGCCTCGACGACGCCCTCCTTGGCCTCGCGGTCGGCCTTCTCCTTGGCCTTGGCAAGCCCGCGCTCCTTGATCAAGGTCTTCGCCTTGGAGAAGTCGCCCTTCGCCTCGTCCAGCGCTCTCTTGCAGTCCATCACGCCGGCGCCGGTCTCCTCGCGGAGGCGCTTGACGTCGTCCTTTGAATTCGCCATCACTCGTCCTCTTTCTTCTCCACCGCGGCCTCGGCCTCTTCAGCCGGCTCTTCGTAGCGCTGGCCGCCGATCGGGTACTCCTCATCCTCTTCCGGCTCGTACACGCGAGGGGTGCGCTTCGCGCGCGGCACACCGAGGCCACCTTCGTATTGCTCGGCGGTCGTCGACGGCGCGTAGCCCATGTCCTCGGGCGTCGCTTCCTTGCGCGCGGCATCGAACTGCTGGCGCCCCTCGAGGATCGCGTCGGCCATCTTCTGGCAGATCAGCTTGACCGCGCGGATCGCGTCATCGTTCGCCGGGATGATCACGTCGATGAGGTCGGGGTCGCAGTTCGTGTCGACCATCGCGATGATCGGGATCTCAAGCCGTCGCGCCTCCTCGACCGCGATGTGCTCGCGGTGCGGATCTACGACGAAGATCGCCGTGGGCGGACGGCGCAGCTCGCGCACGCCGGAGAAATAGCGATCGAGATGCGTGAGCTCATCGTCGAGTCGCTGTGCATCTTTCTTGGGCATCGTCGCGAAGTCCCCGCGCTCCTTGCGCTCCATCAAGTCGTTGAGGCGCTGGATCCGCTTTTGGATCGTGACGAAGTTCGTGAGGAATCCGCCGAGCCACCGCTGATTGACGAAGTGCATTCCGGCGCGCTTCGCTTCCTCGGAGATCGACTCCTGCGCTTGCTTCTTCGTGCCGACAAAGAGGATCTGCCCGCCGTCGGCGGCCAGGTCCCGCATGAAGATGTAGGCCTCCTCGACGCGCGACAGCGTCTGCTGAAGGTCGATGATGTGGATCCCGTTCCGCTCCATGAAGATGAAGCGCTTCATCTTCGGGTTCCAGCGGCGGGCCTGATGTCCGAAGTGGACTCCGGACTCGAGGAGCTGCTTCATCGTGACGACGGCCATGTATGTGTCTCCCTTGTTCCTCCGCCTGCAACATCACCGAGGGGGACCGGCAGGCGTGCGAAGTACCGAGCTTCGTGCTCGATCTCCATCAATTCTAGCTGGCTGCGGATGCGTCACCAGCCTGCGGGGCCTGTCAGGGCGGCTTCGCCGTCAGGGGCCCCTACCCCTTGGGCCGTGCCCTCGCCGCACCCTCCCCACCTTTCGCGTCGTTCGCTTTCGCTCACTCCGCGGGTGGGTCCCCGGGGCACCCGCGGCTCGTGCACAACCCGCTCGCCCTGCCACCCGCAGACTGCGCCGCGCCACCCGCAGCCATCGCGGTCGGCCGTCCTCAAGCTTTTCTGTCGATCGCACTCGCTTTCTTAAGTCTCTTTCACGCCCGGCATGTCTCATGCGGAGTACTACGGGTGACATGGCGAAGTACGACGAAGTTCGAGTACCCCGCGGCACCTCTCGCCGGTGGGAAGTGCTTATGTCCGATGACAGTGTCGGTCCCCAGGCGGGGGTCGACCGGCGAACGGCAAAGGACGTCCGGGCCGAGCACCGGGTGCTCCTTTCGTTCTCCGACGCCGACCTCGCCGCGGTGCCGCTCGTGGCAGAAGGGACTCGGCTCTCGCGCGCGGGCTGGTACCTCGATCTCCATGACCCGGCGAAGGCCGACTTCCTCGCCAGCGGAGACGAGATCGTCGAACCGGGGCAGCACATGGTCG
>Ga0209156_10001269_pt1 | contig 20721 bp, 24 predicted proteins | sample GraSoiAngelo_124_FD_185881 | JGI IMG/M metagenome (GOLD analysis project Ga0209156, IMG submission 185881) | Grasslands soil microbial communities from the Angelo Coastal Reserve, California, USA - 14_0927_05_20cm (SPAdes) (version 2) | ecosystem: Environmental > Terrestrial > Soil > Grasslands...
AGGTACAGCAACGACACGACCAAGAAGCAACCTCCTCCACCCGAGTCCGAAGACGCTGACTCTACGGCTGCGACCCAGCTCCGAGACGCTCGCCGAACCACCGGATGGATTTGCGCACCCGACACGCCGACAAGCGCCGAGGTCAAGCGAACTGTTGGCACCGCTGCTACCGGTTTCGACGAGCAGTGCATCGTGGGTAGGCGCCCGCCAATCCAGCGCTGGCGAGGGTGTCGACGAGCTCCGGGTGCGCACGCTCGCTAATCGGCTCGGCCGGGACGCCGTATCCGACGAGCGAGCGGGCGACCGCCTCGGCTGGCAGAGGCGAACTATCGCGTGACGGTGGCACGAAGAGGCGGGCCGGGTAAGCGTGCGAGGCGCGCCAGCCACGCTCGCCCTCGACGACCTTGCCCCAGAGCGACACGGTGCCGATCACGCGGTGCAACGCTACGCCCTTGAGAAGATCCTCGTAGGCGCTGAGATACCCGACGGCGGCTGCGGCGTCTTTCGCGGCATGGATGCCACAGTCGCACCCGAGCGCCGGTACTTCGTGGGGCGACTCCCGGCGAATTCGCGCGAGCAGCCGGCGGGGGCGGATGCAGCGGGCACGCAGCTCCGCCCGCGGCGTCCACACGGTGACGAAGGCAATGCTGCGCAGGCAAAGTTGTCGGGCGTCGTTTGCCACCACCAGCCACACGCGCCACCCGACAGTCGGTTCGATGTAGTCCGGTGCATTTCCACGCCTCATCCAGGCATCTCCTCGGGCACGAGGTCGGGCCTCCCCTCTTCCTCGTCGTCCACGTCGGGGGCATCTCGCGGAACGGGGTCTTCGATAGGTTCGACCGTGTAGGTACGGGTGGGAGGGCCGATTTCCACTACTACTGCAAGTCGGCCTTCGAAAACTCGCGCTTAGTCAGACTCAAGGTGAGCATGTCGCTGTCGAACTTCGAGATCGCCTCCGTAGGTAGCGCGACCTTGCGCTTCCACCACAAATGACCGCGTTCGAGCAGGAGATGCGTGAGCCGGTCGGCATCATCCACGACCACTCCGTCCACCGATCCCAGCTGGTGCCCGTCAGCCGAGTACACCGAGCTCGCGTGCCGCAACTCGATTTCGCCCGTCGGCACCCTGTCGTAGGAGATGGTCGCGTCCGAGTCGAGTGCTCCTGCGTAATCGCCGAACGCGGAAGGCGCGTAATTTGGGGAAACAACGATGTCCTTGACTCCGACGTCCCATTTCGGATCCTCGCTGCGCCGTTCCCCTGTGTGGAGAACCTCGTACTCGTGTACCGGGTCGAACCGTTCCACGTCCGCCGCAGAGCAGTTCAACGAGATCTCGCACTCACCGACCTTTTCGGCGCAGACGGCGAGCGAGAGCGGGACTAGGCGGGCATCGTCCGCGTGTTGTGCCGGCCGGATTACGACGTGCGTCACACGGTTCGAACCAGGGTCGATGACGACGTCCACCAAGTCCCGCATTGCGCCGTCTGCGCAACGGATCGATGTTCCGAGCTCGAGCTTCATTTTCTCGCCGCCTCGGTCATGGTCGCTCGACTGTCCACGGCGTGACCCCCAGCCGCATCGTCCCGAGCGGGTGAGATGACGATTGAGCTCCAAGAGGTCGAGGTCGACAGGCGGAGAGTCCGTTACCGCGTGACGGGGAGCGGACAACCGCTCGTGCTGGTCCACGGCCTCGCGGGATCCTGGCGGTGGTGGTCCCCGGTGCTCCGGCGCCTGGCAGCTCACCGGTGCGTGCACATCGTCGATCTTCCGCGGCTCCGCCCTCCGGTGCGCGCCGCACAACTGAGCGATTGGCTGGCCCGCTGGCTCGACGCGGCGGGCTTGGATCACGTCGAGGTCGTCGGCCACTCGCTCGGTGGCCTTGTCGCCGCCGAGCTCGCGGCTAGGCGAGCGGAGCAAACGCGGCGCCTCGTCCTGGTCGCCCCCGCTGGCATTCCCTGTGGTCGGGGCGTCCCTGGGCGTGCGCTGCCCTTGCTCGGGGCGCTCTATGACGTTCGCCGATGGTTACCGATGCTCGCAGTCGACGTCGCTCGGACCGGGCCGCTCGACCTCGCCCGCGGAATCGCGTTCGTCTGGGGCCGTGATTTGCGACACGAGCTGTCTAGCGTTCGTGCGCCGACGCTTCTCGTATGGGGCGAGCGCGACCGCCTCGTGCCGCTCCCGGTTGCGGAGGAATGGCGGCAGGCAATGGTCGACGTCCGGTTGGCGTACCTTCGTTGCGGACACGTTCCCATGCTCGAGGCGCCGGCGGAGCTCGCGGCTTGCATGCTGTCCTTCCTCGATGACGAGCTCGCCGACGAGTCCGGCAATTAGCTCGGGCCGCGTGTAGTGGACGGCGTGAGGCTCGCCGGCCACGATTCGTAGGCGTCCCCGAGGCAGCAGCGTTGCGACTCGCTCGGCCCATTCCTGGTCGACGAACGAATCCTTGTCGCCGTACACGACGACGGTTGGCTGCTGGATCCGCGGCAACCGATCCTCGATGCAATCGGCCAGGACGGCGCGGGAAGTCGAGAGCAGCACTCGAATCCCGGCCGACAGGTCGTCGCGCGCCGCGAGCGCCATCAGGGCAAACGGTTCGCGAGCCGAGGCTCGAAGCGCGCTCACTAGCTGATGACGCGCGGCGCGGCGAGCGGGATCGACGGTCGGCCCGATGAGCACCATCGGTCCCACCTGCGAAGGCCGGCGCGCGGCGAGTTCGGTAACAACCTGGCACCCCATCGAGTTGGCGACGAACAGCGGACGGGTCAGACCTTCAGCTTCGACCCAGGCACCCAACGCCACGGCCAGCTGGCTGATGCTCACCTCCCCAAGCAGCTGCGTGCTCTTTCCCTGGCCGGGGAGATCCGGCACGAACGCCGAGAAGGAGGCGGCGAGGGCTCGGGCCAGCGGAAGCATGTATGCCCCGGAGACGCCGAACCCGTGGACGAGTACCACCGGAGCGCCCTCTCCGACGAGGAGGGCGTGCATGCGCGACCCCGGAACGTCGCTCCAGACGCTTTGCACAGCGGATGCGCCTCGTGTGCTGGACATTTGACCGACAGCCGCCATTCGGCGAACATCGCGACCTCATCTCCGACGCGCATCGTCCGATCGGGGCGATGCCGGACTCGAGTCGGTTCGCTTTCGTAAGCCCACGTGGTGAAAAAACTGATCGTGGCCGCGCCTCGCGGTTTTTGCGCGGGCGTAGTACGCGCCGTCGAGACCGTCGAAAGCGCGCTGAGCATGTACGGGCCGCCTGTCTACGTGCGCCATCACATCGTCCACAACTCCCACGTCGTCCGTGAGCTCGAGGAACGTGGAGCCATCTTTGTCGACTCCGAAGAGGACGTGCCCGAAGGAGCCGTTCTTGTACTCGCTGCACACGGCGTCGCCCCTGGCGTCTACTCCAGGGCCGACTCGAGATCCCTGCGGACGATCGACGCAACCTGTCCACTCGTCAAGAAAGTGCACGCCGAAGCACGTCGCTTCGCCGCGGAGGGCTACCGCGTCGTCCTCATCGGACATGCGGGGCACGACGAGGTCGTCGGCACGATGGGGCAAGCGCCGGAGACGATCGTGTTGGTCGAGACGGTCGAGCAGGCCCGTGAGCTCGAGCTTTCCGGAACGCAGGGGATCGCCTACGTGACGCAGACGACCCTGTCGGTCGACGAAACCGCACGGATCATCGCCGTCCTGCAGGCCCGGTTTCCCTCGATTGTCGGCCCTCGCAAAGAAGACATCTGCTACGCGACGACGAACCGCCAGAACGCGGTTAGGGCTCTGCTCGGCCGGGTCGACGTTCTCTTGGTGGTGGGCTCCCAGGAAAGCTCGAACTCGAAGCGGCTTGTCGAAACAGCACGGGCGGCCGGGGTCGCCGCTTACCTCGTCGAAGACAGCGATCGCCTCGTCGAGGGCCGGTTCGACGGGGTCGAGATCGTCGGGATCACCGCCGGAGCATCGACACCCGAGGAGCTCGTACTCGGGGTCCTCGCGTGGTTTCGGGCACGTGGGGTGACCGACATCCGCTCGTCTGGCGCCTACTCCGAAGGTGTCTCGTTCTCACTCCCACGCGAGCTCGTCGCGCCGCAGGTCGGCGGCGCTTCGCTCGCTGCGACATAGGACGATCGATGGAGCGACGACGCCGGCCGGCATTCGTCAACTTGCGACGAGGTGGTCTCGCCGCGCCATCGCGACGGCCTCGAGCCGCGAGTGGACGCCGAGCGCCCGCAGCACACCGCGGACGTGGTTTCGAACCGTTTCGAGGCTGAGGTGCAGCTCGCGCGCGATCTGCTCCGTCGATCGCCCATGTTCCAGAAGACGTAACACCTCCGACTGTCGAGGCGTTAGGTGCGGATGCACGGGAGGTTCGGATTCTTCCTCGACATCCGAGAGTTGGCCGAAGACGCCGATCACGCGGTGGCCGCTGTAAAGGCAGACAGAGCTGACCTCGACCGACACGCGATCGCCGTCCTCGTCGATCAGGATGATCGAGCCGTCGACGTCTTCCTCGCCCACCATGTGCTTCGCGAACGCCTCGCGGGCCCGCCGTGTTTCCTCGGGGGCGACAACGGATGTGACCTGGCGGCCACGAACGTCTCCCACGAGGCGTAGCGCCGCGCGATTGAGCCAGCGGATGATGCCGTACTCGTCGACGACGTAGCTCGGCACGTTCACACGCTCGAGCGCTCCCAAAACGTCACCACCGATCTCCTTCAGGCGGGACACGAATCCGACTGTGCGCGCGAATCCGACGAGCACTCATCGTCCGTTCTGGGCGATCTTCCAGAAGTTCGAGGGCTACTGCGATGTCTTCGCGAAGTCGATCGAGGCCCTCGGCCCCGGCGCCGCCTTCGCAGCGCCCCTGAGCAGTAGCGATCACCCGGAGCGCCGCGACTAGGCGCACGCCACGTACCGCAATCTCACTCCTCACGCGCAGCGGGCCCGAGGCGCGCTCCGCCAGTCGGCTTCCCCGGCGTGGAGCACGTATTCGCGGCCATCGACCTCGAAACGAATCGCGCAGAGGGCCTCCTCTTCGACCCAGGCCTCCAAGTCGCGAAGGAGCACAGCGAGATCGGCGGAGCGCTGTCGGAGCCTTGCGGTCACGACGTTGACGTCCCGCCGTTCGTGCAGCGAGACCGTCCACCTCGGCGCAAGCCGGCGTGTGAGGCGCACGGCCGCAGCGAGGTCGGCGATCTCGAAGTGGACGACATCGGTGAGCTCCGTGATCCTCACTGGCAGTCTGCCTCGGCCAGGCGAAGGACGACCGCGAGGTCGTCTCGGATCCGCTCGAGTACCCGGAGCTGCACTCCAGCCGCGCGCTCCGAGTCGAGCAGGATCAGCGCGTCCTCGACCGCCCTGAGCGCGTGCTTGACTCGAAAGCGACGGATGTCGGCGACAGGGGAGGGGGAGAACGACCCGTCGCCGACTCGTCCGCCGACTCGGACCGGTTCGCCGGCCGCGAGGTCATGACCCCGTCCGTGAGCGTTCGACTCCACGGGACGAGAATCGCCGTTCCTCGCAGGCCGCCGCTTGACCGGCTTAGGTCATTTCGAGTCGGGGCGGCAAGCCCCTCAGGTTGACCTCAACGAGCCTGGAAGGACTGACGGCGTCGACCCGGACGGCGCCGTCAGTCCTTCAGGCTCGAGGTGCTCGCGGCGTCAAGACTCGCGCAGCCTGTGCCCCGCGTAAGCCACGAGCCCGTAGATGATCAGGACGTCGACCGAGAACATAAGGAGCGACCAGATCGGGAAAGCAGGAACGTAGTACAGCTGCCCGATCGCGTTGACGCCCGCGACGAAGACCCCGAACCAGCGCGCCATCTCGCTGCCCCCGAAGAGGCTGAACGCAGCGATAAGCTGAAAGACGCCCAGGAACAGAACGATCCAGCCCCAGGTGTTGAGGTCGCTGAACACGAACGTCTGGTTCGCGGTGTAGACCCGCGAGTTCGCGATCGCGAGGATGCCTTCGAGCACATTGAACGTCCCGACCAGCCCGAGCATGATCGCCGCGAAGGTGATCCAGCCGCCGCCGGCGACGTCGTACTCCTGCGTGTCGACACGTCCGACGTCATAGCTACGAGTGGCCATGCGTCTCCTTTCGTTCGTAACCGCCGTTAGCGAATCGGAGCCGCTCTCCGGCTACATCGTCCCGATGGGATGAACCCTCGTCCGGGGCCGGCTCGACCACGAGCGTAAGGCCGTCTATCCCACGCACTACCACGGTATCGCCGACGTCTGCGTCGGCAGTCGATCTCGCCTCCCAGAGCTCGCCGTTGACGTGAACCTGGCCCGTTGGATTCAGGGGCGAGGAAACCTGGGCCCGCTTCCCGACCATTGCCTCGGCTCCGGTCTTCGGCCGCCAGCGCCGCGCAAGGCGGCGACCCCAAATGACCTCTCCGATTTCGGCGAAGACACCACCAATGAGCACGAGCAGGTTCCAGGGCCCTGGAACGAAGAGGGCGAGCGCGATCGCCAGCAACAGAACCATCGCCTCGGGAGTCGACTTACTTGCGCCGGCCCGCGCATCGTCCGATCAGGACGAATCGGGCGTTCATCCCATCCGGACGATTCCCCGAGATCGGGGTCAGGGCATCCTTCGTTGCAGTTGCCATCCAACGAAAGGAGACCGAATGGCCGAATTAATCGCAATCGGGTACCCCGACGAAACCACCGCGGCCGACGCGGAGAGGGAAGCCCACCATCTCGCGGAGGAATTGATCATCCAGCCTGACGCGATCGCGTCGATCGTTCGCGACAAGGACGGCAAGTTCCGGGTTTCGACGAGTCACCACATCGTGGGCGCCGGGGCGAGCTACGGCATGTTCTGGGGGTTCCTCTTCGGGCTCCTCTTCTTCGTCCCGGTACTCGGCATGGCGGTCGGCGCGGGAATGGGCGCTTTGATGGGCAAGCTCCAGAAAGGCGGAATCGACAGAGAATTCCAGGATCAAGTCCGCGAGATGCTCAAGCCCGGAACCTCTGCGCTCTTCCTGATCATCGAGAAAGCCACGCCTGACAAGGCCATCGCCGCGATGAGCAAGTACGGCGGCACGGTGCTGAAGTCGTCTCTGTCGGAAGAGGCAGAGCACGACCTGCAGGACGCCCTGCACGGGCAGCAGCCTGTCGGCGCGGGCGCATAACGAAAGGAGGTCGCCACGATGTTCATGCGACGGCGACGCCCGCTCTTGCGCGCCGCGATGGTCGGCGGTGCGGGCTACTACGCCGGCAAGAGGATCCAGGAGGGCCGTGAGGAGGACGCCTACCGTGATGCTCGGCTCGACGAGCTCGAACCCCACGAAGCGGCGCCCGCACCCGCGAGAGGCATCTCGGACAGCTCGATCGAGCAGCTCCAGAAGCTCGGCCAGCTCCACGACCAAGGCGTGCTGACGGACGCTGAGTTCGAGGCCCAAAAGCAGAAAGCGCTGCAGGGCGTATGAGCATCCCGACACATACGGACGAAGGACTGACCCTTGGCCCGGTGCAGATGCTCGTCGTCGGCTTCGAAGGCGACCACTTCACGGGCGAGATTCGCGAAGAGCTCTCAAGGCTGAGGGAGAACGAGATCGCACGGCTGATCGATCTCCTCTTGGTGAAGAAGAACAAGGACGGAGAGATCGAGGTTCTGCAACAGAGTGACCTCGACCAGGACGAAGCCGAGCAGTTCGGAGCGATCGTCGGCGCCCTTGTCGGTTTCGGCGCCGAAGGCGATGAAGGCGTGGAACGTGCCGCGATCGCCGGCGCGCAGGAGCTCGAGGACGGCCACGTCTTCGACGACCACGCGGTCTGGTATCTCAGCGACGCGATTCCAAACGGGACCGCGGCGGCGGTCGCCCTGATCGAGCATCGCTGGGCGATCCCGCTCCGGGACAAGATCGCCAACGCGGGCGGCATCACGCTGGCCGACGAGTGGATCCATGCCGCCGATCTGATCGCGATCGGCCTCATCGGCTCGTCCGCCCGAGAGACAGCGCAGACCGAGGCTTAGGAGGGGCGACCGGCGGGGGGCCGCTCTTGAGCGGCCCCCACGCTAACCAACCGGTCGCGCCCGTTCAGTACTGCACGCCGCGCCAGATGATGCGCGCCAGCCAGACCGCGCCCGCTACCTTCTCCGCGGTCTGACGGCGGCGCCCCGACGTCTCGCGAACTCCATGTGAGGAAGAGTCGCCGATCGATCCGTCCCGGGCTTCATCCAGATGGGACGATTTCTCGGCGGTGCCGCGCTCGTAGCTTGTGGTTGGAATGACGGGAAAAGCTCACTTCACGGACGAGGAATGGAACCTTCTGCGCGAGGGGCCGCCCACGGCGGGGTTGGTGGCCTTAAGCGCGTCAAGTGGTGGAAGTTTCCGTGAGAGCTGGGCGATCGCGAAGGTGTACGCCGAGGCTCGAGAGGAGCGCGGCCCCAGCAAGTTGCTCGGCGATCTCGTCGCGGACAAGCCGAAGATGCAGCGCTTCGGCTCGGCAGACGAGGTCGAGCAGGTGGGCCTGAAGCGCCTCCGCGAGGCGGTGGCGCTGCTCGAGCAGAAGGCCAGTCCGGGAGAAGTTTCCGGCTACAAGCACTTCACCCTCGACGTTGCGCGGCGGGTCGCCGAAGCACACAAGGAGAAGGAAGAAATCGCGCGCGTCAGCGCCGCCGAACGTGGGGCGATCGAGAAGATCGCCGCGAGCCTGAACTCGAGTTAGCCCAACTCAGCGCTCGTCGTAGACGACCTCGGTTCCGGCGACGAGGTCGGGCACCCCGCGTCGGCGTTCGTCGAACAACACGGACGCGTAGCCGAGGAAGAACGGGACGATGGAGATCCACGTCACCGCTGCCCGGACGATCGCGCGCCCGATCGAAGGCGGCCTCCCGGTTCGATCGCGGACGCGAAGGTGCATCACGTGCATGCCCGGTGTCCGGCCCGCGCCGCTCCAAAACAGCACCAGGTACGTGCCCGCGACCAGCGCCCAGCCGGTCCCGAGCAGCGCCGCGGCGAGCCAGGTCGGGCGGAACCCTCCGACCAGGTAAGAGATCAGCGCGAGCAGCCCGGCCAGGACGACGAAGACGGAGGCGATTGCGAGCGCGTCGAGGACGAGCACGACGCCTCGTGTCGCGACACCCGCGAAACTCGACCGGTCCGACCGAGGGCGACGGCGGGCGCGCGCCTCGATTCGATCGTCCAGCTTGACGGCGCGGCGGCGGATGTCTGCCGCCAGCGCTTCGACCAGCCCTGTGCTTTGCTCCGCGATCGCTGCACGTACCTCCGGGCTCGCGACGACGTCCTTGATGGACTGCCGTACCGCGTCGCTGTTGACGAGCCGATCCATCGTCTCCTTCGTTCGCGGGCTGGCGAGGGCTTTCTCGACCGCCGAGTCGAGTGCACCGTTCTCAGCCAGCTTCACGGCCATTCGTTCGAGCACTTGGTGCTCTGCGACAGAACGCGCAAGCTCCTCCGGCAGGTCACTCGCCATTGCCCGGTCCGCCAGCTTCGAGAGCTCGGGGACGAGGTGTTCGTCCGCGGCGGCCTCGAGCGGCCCCCGCGACACGCGAGCGGCTGCGCGGGCGGGGAAGAGCGCGAGTCTTCCTGCGGCTCCGAAGCGCGAGCGGCCGTCCGCTCTAGCCACTCACTGCTCCGCAAGCCGCTCGGGGATGATGATCCGGGCGGCAGCTTCGAGCAGTGCGAGATGCGAAAAGGCCTGGGGAAAGTTGCCCAGGTGTCGGCCGGTTTCGGCGTCGAACTCTTCCGCGTAGAGGCCCAGCGGCGACGCGACCCGAAGCAGCCGTTCCATCAGGTCGCGAGCGCGCTGGAGCTCACCGATGGTGGCGAGCCCAGAGACGAGCCAGAACGAGCAGATGAGGAACGTCCCTTCCTTGCCCGAAAGGCCGTCGTCGGTCTCGTCGGTCTTGTAGCGTAGGACGAACCCGTCCTCCGTCAACTCGTCCGCGATCGCCAGCACCGTCGCCTTCAAGCGCTCGTCGCCCCTGGGGAGGAAGTTGAAGATCGCCGCCAGAAGCGTTGACGCGTCCAGTGCATCGCTCTCGTAGTGCTGGCGGAGGACGCCTCGTTCGTCGACGCCGTGCTCGAGGATGTCCTCCTTGATTTCGTCCGCGACGGCTGCCCACTTCGGCTGAGCCTCGCCGTCGCCGCGCATCTCCGCGAGCTTCGAGGCCCGGTCGAGCGCGACCCAGCACATCAGCTTCGACGAGACGTAGTGCTGCGGAGCGCCCCGCGCCTCCCAGATCCCTTGATCCGGCTCGCGCCAGACCCGCGTCGCGCAATCTGCTTGGGACTGAACGATCGGCCAGAGGCGCCGCGGAAGCCGTTCGCTGCGGCGCGTGTGCAGCAGGATCGAGTCGAGCGCACCGCCGTAGACGTCGTTCTGCCGCTGGTCGAAGGCCCCGTTTCCGATCCGGACCGGACGTGCGCCTGCGTAACCCGTCAACTCATCGCGCGTCGACTCGGTCAGATCGCGCCGGCCGTCGATCCCGTACATGATTTGCAGTGACCCGTCTTCCGTTGCCTCGACGTCGGCCACGAACTGCATGAACTCGTCCGCCTCCCAGTCGAGGTTGAGCATGTGGAGGGCCTGCAGTGTGAAGGTCGTGTCGCGGATCCACGTGTAGCGGTAGTCCCAGTTGCGCTCCCCGCCGGGCGTCTCGGGCAACGACGTGGTCAAGGCTGCGATCGTTGCCCCTGTGGGCATGTAGGTCAGCCCTTTGATCACGAGCGCCGACCGTTGGATCGGGTCCCGAAAGCGGTGGTCCGGGATCCGCGCACGGCCGAGCCAGGCGCGCCAGAACCGGGCCGTCGCCGCGATCCGCGCGGCCGCTTCCTCAGCTGTCTGCGGGCCCTTCAGATCCTCGTCCCACGACAGGGCGCAGTACGCGCGATCACCGGCGGACAACACGTGTCGCGCACGCACGCGGCTCTCCTCGATACCAAGGTGAAGGTCCGTATCGAGGCGGACCTTCTGCCCGGCCCCGGTGGCGTCCGCCGAGTGCCGGTCGTCACCACGGAGCGCCCACTCGGCAGGGGTGCGTCCGTAATCGAACGCCGGCTCACAGACGAGCTCGACTTCGACGTTGCCGTCGAGGCACTCGACTGTGCGCACGAGCATGTGCTCGGCGTCGTCGTCCGCCGGTGGCCGCGTGTGCGGCGTCACGACGTCCTCGCGCCCGCGCGGGCCCATCGTCAGTGCGTCGCGCACGGTGACCCACCCGTTCGGCGTCTTCCACGTCGTCTCGAGCACGTTCGTCCCCGGCACGTATCTGACCGCCGTCGGGTGATTGTTGCCGAACGGCGCGAAGCGGAAGAAGCCCGCCTCGCGGTCGAGCAGGCTGGCGAAGATGCTCGCGGAGTCGAAACTGGGAACGCAGAGCCAGTCGACAGCCCCGTCCGGGGCGATCAGTGCCCCGGTGTGGCAGTTGGAGAGGAAGGCGTACTCGGCGATCGGCGGGAACGGGGAAGGAGCGGCCGCGCTCTGCGGGCGTCTATCGGTTGCAACCTCAACGGCGGTCATCATGCGGACCTCCTCTCGTCTGGGCCCGCCGACGGGCGTTCGCTCGCCCGTCGCCGGGCAGCTGCCAACCTAGTGAGCCGGCCGGGACGGAGACATCGTCTCGATGGGGTGAATGTTTGGTCGATCGGCGCGCTCGGGGCTCAAACGGGAGCCGCCTGGACCCGCTGCCCTAGGCCTTTCTTTTCCCCGATGCTGATCCGCCCCCGGCCGAAAGCGTCGACGCGGCCCCATCGCCCAGGGATGTCCAGGAGCGCAATGTGTCCGATCCCGACCGGCGTTGCCGGATCGACGACGAGAAGGTCGCCGGCCGGCTCGAGGCCGAGCATCGTTCGCAAGAGGAGGAGCGGCGTTCCGGTCGACCAGGCTTGAGGGCTGCACGCCGTCGGGTACTGGACCGGGTACCTCGTCCGAGTTCGTTCGTAGCCGCCGAACGCCTCGGGCAGGCGGCCCTCGAAGAACTCCGCGGCGGCGAGGATGCCGGCTGCGATCTGGGCCGCTTCGTCCTTGAACCCGTACCGTCGCAAGCCCCACGCGATGAACGAATTGTCGAAGGGCCACACCGTGCCGACGTGGTAGCCGATCGGGTTGTAGCGGCCCTCACCCTCGGCAAGGGTGCGCACGCCCCAGCCGGAGTAGAGCTTTGCTCCCACCAGATGGCGTGCGATCGCTTTCGACTTCGCCTTGTCGACGATGCCGCTCCAGAGCAGGTGTCCGATGTTCGAGCTAAGGGCGTCGACCTGCTTCCCATCGGCGTCCAGGGCGAGGGCGTAGTACTCGCCGTCGGCGATCCAGAAATCACGGTTGAACCGTCGCTTGAGCTCGGCGGCCTGCTTTTCCAGGCGCTTGGCGAATTCGTCGTCTTTCCAGATCTCGCGCGCGAGCCGCGCGGCGCGGATCTTGGCGTCGTAGGCGTAGCCCTGGAGCTCGCAGGTTGCCCGCGGGAAACCCGCGAGCTGCCCGTCCCGGTATGAGATGGAGTCCCACGAGTCCTTCCAGCACTGGTTCTCCAGCCCGGTCTTCTCGTTCCGGCGCCGATACGAGATGTAGCCGTTGCCCATCAGGTCCGCGTACTCGTCGATCCAGTTCAGGGCGGCACGCGCTTCCTGCTCGAGCTCGTGGACGAGTCTGCGATCGCCGGTCCAGCGCTCGTACTCGTCCAGCAGCACGACATAGAGCGGGGTCGCATCGGCGCACCCGTAGTACGGCGAATGCGGCCGCTCCTCGAACGCGGGCAGCTCGCCGTAGCGCATCTCGTGGAGGATCCGTCCCGGATCCTCGTCACGGAAGTCGTCGACGCGCGTCCCTTGCCACTCCCCGAGCGCTCGAAGCGTCGTCTCCGCGAGCGACGGTGTGAACGGGAGCGCCTGCAGGCTCGTGAGAATGCTGTCGCGGCCGAACATGGTCATGAACCACGGCAGTCCGGCCGCCGGCAGGCTTTGCCGCCCCATGATCGGAGGCGAAAAGCGCAGCGCTGCGAGATCGACGAGACTCCGCTGGTACGTCTCCCGCAGTGCGTCCCAGTCGCACTCGAGCGTCGGAGCCTCGTCGACCCACCGCTTGAGGTTGGCCTCCATGTTCTGACGGCCCCGCGGCCGCGCAAACGTCGGCTGCTCCCGCTTCTCCCCCGTTCCCATGACGGCCGTGACGACGTCCAGGTTCGTCGACCATTCGCCGTCCGGCTCAATCCGCGCCTTGAAGGTGAGCCCGTCGCTGTCGACACGAGCCTTGGCGGTGGCCGAGATAACGGTCCCACGCGTGAACGTGTCCCGCTCGTAACCAAGGACAAGGCGACCGTCCTTGACACGTGCCGAATACGTTCCCTTCTTCTTCAGCGCGTCCTTGACCTCGAACAGATCGGCGAAGTCGGAGGCCGCGTCGATTCGAATCGTCAGGTCGACCGGCTTCTCGTCGTGGTTCAGGATCGTCAGCTCCTCGCGAAAGCCGTTGCCGACGGCGCGGCGCCGGATCACCGAGAGCTTCGAGTCGACGTACACGGTGCCGGTTCCGGGAACGAGGAAGAAGCGCGTTTCGAAGTACTGCATGTCGTCCGTCGAAAGCGGGGTCAGTCGTTGGCCGTTCACCGTCAGGATCCACTTCGAAAGAAAGCGGGTGTCAAAAGAGAACAACCCCGTCGGGTCGGTCAGCGATGCCTCGATGTCGCCGCGAGGGTCACTGACGACGAAGGTGTTGCCGTCGAGGATCTTGACGAGGCCGTCGTTCACGAGCTCCGCCCGACGCTCCCGCCGTTCTGGCGCCGGGGTCTCTTCGTCGGGGGGCCCGGAAAAACACGCTGGAACAGCGCCATCAACTCCATGTCGCCGTCGATCGCCACCTCGCCGCGAAGGAAAGCCGCCATCGCATTCGCCTGGCCGGCGGCGATCGCCTCGAACAAGTCCTTGTTCACACGGACCGTGCAGTCGGCCTTAGCGTTCTTCCGTGACACATTGACGTCTCCGTTTTCCAGCGTGACCAGCCAGCACTCGACCCGGGTTCCGTTGGTGAGCTCGAAGCTCACCGTCCCCTTTGCCTTCTCGAGCAGCGGCTCGTGGCCGCTCTGCGAGAGCGCGTCGAAGAACTCCGCGGTCGCATCGGTCATGCCGAGAGGACGCTAGGGGTATGACCGGCGTCTGCGTTCATCCCATGGGGATGAACAGGCACACATGGGTCAGCCGTTCCCGGGATCAGCTTCCTTGCTTGCTGAGGTTCTTGCACTCCTCGGAGTTCCTGAAGGCCTTCTCGAGCTCGCCCTTCGTGTCGAGCTGCTGGATGCTGGTGAAAGCCGCCCTCACCTGATCACCGACGGTCACCAACGTGGCGCTGACTGCCGAGACCGCCTTGAGCGCGCTACTCGTTCCGGAGACTTCTTTGACTGCGTTGTCGATCGTCTGGGCATCTGTTTTCAGCTGGCCGGCGAGGGTGTCGAGAGTCTCTCTTGCCTTCTTGCCCGACTCGGTATCGGGCGTGCCAAGACCCTTGAGGTCGCTCTCGAGCTTGTCCGTCGCCTTCGTCACCTCAGCGGAAGCAGATTTGAGCGAGCTCTCGGTCACGTTCCCCTTCAGAGAGGTGGTCTCTGCTCGCACTGAGGTCGACCAGGACGCCAGCGCGGAGCAGAGGCCGTCCGCCCAGTCGGCCGCGGACGTCGACTGGCTGCTGCTGCTCTTGCCGCCGCACCCGGCGGCCAGCGTCGCGAGCGCGACGACGGCGATGAGGCAAGCGCTCCCGCGGCGGGTCAGCGCCTCGCCCCTACGACGTCGACGGCTGGGGTGAACGCATGCAGTTCGTCCTGACCAGGCTTGATGACGCCCCATGACGATTCCGGAACCTCGTTCCAAGCACCGGGTAGCTCGTCACCCAGCGGCTCGGAGACGACGAGTCGCGACTCATCATTGAATTGCCGGAGGAGCTCGTTGCCGGGATAGAGAGCGCGAAGCGTGCGGACGTCGGTGCTGAAGAAGAGCGAACGCGACTTGCCCTCGCTCGAGTACCGAAAGACCCAAATGCTCTCGCCGTCGGTCGTCGCGATCGTTCCCTGGAACGGATACTCGACGCCACATTCGCGCCCGGCCGACTCGACGAAGCCGATCGCTCGCTCCACGGCCGCTGGTGGATTCTCTTCGAGGCCGAACGTCAAGGCGAGGTGGAAGAGAGTCTCGGAGTCCGTCGTGCCTTCGATTTCGGGATAGAGCTCCGGGTCGATCGCGAGCACGAGATCGCGCTTGACCGCGTGATACTCGTAGACCAGCCCGTTGTGCATCCAAAGCCAGCGTCCATGACGGAACGGGTGGCAGTTCGTCTGCTGAACCGGCGATCCGGTCGACGCGCGAATGTGCGCGAAGACGGTGGTCGCGGTCACGTGCTCTGCGAGCTCGCGGAGGTTGCGGTCGTTCCAGGCCGGTTCGACGCTCCGGAACACCGCCGGCGCCTCCTGCGCGCCGTACCACCCGACGCCGAAGCCGTCACCGTTCGTTTCCTCTGCGCCGAGCCTCGAATGGAGGCTCTGGACGATCAGCGAGTTCTCGGGCGCATAGAGCAGCTTCTGCAGGAGGACGGGTGCGCCCGAATAGGCAAGCCAGCGGCACATGCCAGCCACTGTGAGGCAGCGTGGATGGCCGAGCATCACCCGGATCGGACGACGACGGGCGTTGCCGGACTGGAAATCATCGCCTTGACGACGATAGGAAGGGAGCTTCGAAATGCTGCTGGCGAGCAACTACCCGTTCCTCGACATCATGTGGACGATGTTCATCTTCTTCGCATGGGTGATCTGGATCTGGCTCCTGATCCTGGTCCTTGCGGACAACTTCGGCCGGCGTGACCAGTCTGGCTGGGCAAAGGCAGGGTGGACGCTGTTCGTGATCTTCTTGCCATTGCTCGGCGTCCTCGTCTACATGATCGCGCGGCCGCCCGAAGAGGGCGCGCTGATAAGCCGCGGCGCCGGCTGAGCTGCGAGGACGCGGCGCCGGGCCCCCGCTTCACCCTGTCGGGACGATGCCTCGAGGCGCGACGTTCCGAGAATGTCGGTGGATGGATATGAGCCAGGCTGCCGCCGCGCCTTTGGAGGAGCAGCGCAGGCACCCGCACATGAGGCGCCTCCTCATCGGCGGGCTCGTGATCCTCGTGATCGGCGCAGCCGCCGACCTCCTCGGCTGGGACATCCGGAGCTGGCTCAACCGCCTGTGGGACACGATCAGCGAGATCTCGCTCGGGTACCTCCTTGGCGGCGTCGCGCTGAAGACGCTGCAGACAACGGCTACGGCGTTCGCCTGGTACGGGATCCTTCGCTGCGCGTATCCGACGACGCGCTTCCGGCTCGTGCTCGCCTGCTATGCGGCGTCGGTTGCGCTCAACGGGATCCTGCCGGCGAACCTCGGGACGTTCGCGCTGCTCCTGATGTTCACGACGATCATCGCCGGCGCGACCTTCTCGGGGGTCCTCGGCGCCTACGTCGTCGAGAAGATCTTCTTCACGGTCATCGGGGCCTTTACGTACCTCTACCTGTTCCTGAGCGTCGGTGGCTCGTTCGACATCAAGTTCGACTTCGTACACAAGCACCCGTGGGGCACAGCCATCCTCATCCTCGGGGGCGCCGCTCTGATCTATTCGCTCGCCCGCGCGTTCTGGCCGAAGGTCGTCCAGTGGTGGGACCAGGCGAAGGAAGGTGGGGCCATTCTCGGCGAGCCCAGGAAATACCTTCTCTGGGTGTTCGCTCCGTCGCTGCTCGGGTGGATCGCGAGCCTCGGCGTGATGGGCGTCTTTCTAGCCGCATACGACATCCCTGTCAGCTTCCACACGCTGATGCGGATCTGCGGCGGCAACTCGATCGCGAACGTGACGTCGGCCACACCCGGCGGAGCCGGCGTCAACCAGGCCTTCAACGTAGCCTCGCTGAAAGGCGTAACCGACCCCACGACCGCGACGGCGTACTCGGTCAGCCAGCAGCTCGTTACGACGGCGTGGAACATCATTTTCGGGGTCGTTCTGCTCGTGTGGGCCTTCGGCTGGAGCGGCGGCAAGGAGCTCGTAGAGACCTCGTACACCGGCGCCAAGGAGAAGGCGGCCGAGCAGAGAGAAGCACGCGCGGCGAGGAAAGAGGCGAAGCGGGCCGCCAAACATGCGTAGTCCCCCCACGTGAATTAGGGGCAGTGGGTGGGGTGGATCGAAGCCGAGCTAGCGCTGACCGCGCTCGCGGCGATGTTGTCACCGACGACGCTGACTTTCTCGGTCCTCGTGCTCGTACTCGGCGACCGGCCTCTGAGAACGGGCCTCTGGTTCTACGTCGGCGGGCTGGGGGCAACGCTGGGAATCGGGATCGTCGCGGCATTCGTGCTCGGCGACGCGGCGGCCGACCGCACGCCGAGCACTCCGACGACGGCAGTCGCGATCTTCGACGTCGTCGCCGGGGCTTTTCTGTTCACGTTCGTGGTCCAGGCGCTTCGAAGGCCGCCGAATCCCAAGCGGGCCGCGAGCATGCTCGCCCAGATGCAGAAGGTGGCGTCCTCGCCCGCCGTCGCGATCGTCGGAGCGGGTGCAGCGCTCGCAAACCCCGGCGCATTCATCCCGATCGCGCTCAAGAACATCTCGGAGCTCGACCCGACCGCGACCGACTACATCGTGAACTGGGTCTTTTTCACTGTTGTCTCGCTCCTCCCCCTCGCGGTCGCGATCGTGCTGCTGCTCGTCGCCCGGGAATGGGCCGAGCGTCTGCTCGAAGGCGTCCGCAGGTGGCTCGACGGAAACGCGCGGACCATCGCCGCCGTGATCATCGTGGCGCTCGCCGCATCGCTGATCCGCAACGGAATCGCTGGTCTGACGGCGTGATCGGCGTTGCGCCTCGAGGCGTGAGCGTCAGTTCCCGAGCTTCGCTTCGATCGTCGCGAGCCTCTGCTCGATGCGGCGGAGGGATTCCAGTGCCTCCGCCAGTTGGGCGGTCCGATCTGCGCCAGTGGCTCCAGCAGACTCGGCCTCCTCGGCCGCCACGAAGTACGAGGTGACCGTCGCGATCAGGAACGAGATGAATGTGACCCCGACGATGATCACGACGCTGCCGACCACGCGACCCCACGCCGTGTGCGGCACGACATCGCCGTAGCCGACCGTGCCGAGCGTCACGATCGCCCACCAGACCCCGGTGCCGAAAGTCGGAAAGTCTTTGTGGTCGACCACAGTCACCACGAATCCGGACAGCACACCCAGTCCGGTGGTCGCCAGCAAAAGGAACGGGAAGATGCGCCGGTTGGCCACGGCTCGCTTCGTGCGCTCGTGCCAGCTGAAGCCACGCAGGCGGCGCGGCCGGTCGACATCCATCGACGCCACCGTCGCAGAGGCGCCGGATGACAAATCGGCACACAACTGACGAGATGATGGGCATGACCAGCGAGGTACATCGTCAGCGAGCAGCGCGTATTAGCCGGGCGACGATGGGGGAGCGACTCGGGGGCTTTATCTACGGAACCATCGTCGCCCTTGCGGTCGTCGTCGCCGGCGCCCGCGCCTATCCCCAAGGCGCGGGGCACATCGCGGCCCTTGTGGCAGCCACGAGCGTTGCTTTCTGGCTCGCACACGTCTACTCGCATGCGCTCGCACACAGCGTCGCGAACGATCAGCACCTTTCCTTCGGCGAGGTGCAACGGATCGCTCGGCGGGAAGGCTCGATCATCGAGGCCGCGCTGCCGCCGTTCGCCGCGCTCCTGCTCGGCGCCTTCGGCGTGATCTCGACCCAGGCCGCCGTCTGGGTCGCTTTTGCTCTCGGTCTGGCCGTCCTCGCCGCCCAGGGACTCACGCTTGCGCGCGTCGAGCGTCTCGGGCCGCTCGGGACGCTCGCCGTCGTGGCCGGAAACGTCAGCCTCGGCGTACTACTGGTCGGGCTGAAGCTGATTGTCAGCCACTGACTGACCACCGGTGTCGGAAGGAAGCAGGAGCGCCGCGCCGAGGCCGATGGCTCCGGCCACGGCGAGCGCGATCATCGCCCACACGTACGACCTGTTTCCGGTGGCGACCGCGGAAACGAGGATGGTGCCGGCGATCGCGGTCCCGAGGGAGGAGCCCAGGTTCGAGATGCTGCGCGACAGGCCCGAGATCTCACCCTGCTGCTCCTCGGGGAAGCTCGATTGCACGATGTTCACCGACGGCGTCAGCATGATCCCGAGCGCGGCGCCGATCAGGAAGAGCCCTGGGACGAAGGCGACGACACTCGACCAGGCCAGGACCAGGCCGATCAGGAGCCCGATTCCGGCGATAGCGCCGACGAAGCCCGCCACGATCAAGGTCTTCTGAGCCCGCCTGGTCGCAAACCGCTCTGCGAGGAGCGACGTGACGAGCACGCCCACCGTCGCTGCCGTGAAGATGGCCCCGGTCTTGATCGCGTTGTAACCGCGAACCTCTTGGAGGAAGACGGCGACGACGAACGACGTGCCCAGGAGAATCAGCCACTGGATGTTCTGCGTGACGAGAGCGAGATTCGACGTTCGATTTTTGAACAGGCTGGTCGACAAGAGCGGCTCCCTGCCGGCTCGTTCTCTCCTGCGGATGTAGACGAAGAACCAGAGCAGGAAAACTGCACCGACCGCCGCGAGAATCGCCGCGAGAACGTTGTGCGTCCCGATCTGCAGGATCGCGAACACGAGGCAGAACAAGCCGACGGCCGAGAGAACCGCGCCGACCGTGTCGAAGGGTCGCTCCGGGTCGGGCGGGAGCGGATCGACGACGCCGCGCCGGCTCAGAAGGACGATTCCGCCAACGACGAGGGCCTGGAACACGAACGCAGCGCGCCAGCTGATTCCCGTCGTGATGAGACCTCCGATCAGCGGTCCGGCGGCGGCACCGATACCTCCCATCCCCATGATCGCGCCGAAGGCCTTGGCCCGCGACGTGAGGTCGTCGAAGGCGAGCGTGGTGAGGATGTATACGGGGGGAATCAGCAAGGCCGTCCCCACGCCTTCGAAGACGGAGTTGCCGAGGATCAGCACGCCGAGGCCCGGGGAAACCGCGCTCAGCACGGCGCCGATTCCATACAAGACGAGCCCCATCGTGAAGCACCGCTTCCGCCCCCAACGGTCCGTCAACTTGCTGCCGGGGATCATCAGGACTGCCATGATCAGTAGGAACAAGGTGATTGCCGTCTGGACGCCCTTGACGGTGGTGTTCAGGTCCTCGCTGATGTCATTGATCATCACGTTCATGTTGGAGCCCGCGAAGCTGCAGATGAACTGAGCCAGGGCGAGCGGAAGAAGGAACTTCCGCCGGGAGGCGACGCGGGGCGTCGACGCTGCCGCGTCGGCAGTCGTGACGGCCGATTCCGTCACGATCCAGCCGGCTGGAGCGCTCGTCGCTTCTCGCGCGCTACCTTCTGCAGCGAGTCGCCCGGCGGCGTTCCGTTCAGCAGGCGCCGCCATTCCAAGAGGACACGGTGGACTGCCGCCGCACCGACGATCGGCTCTGACGGAATCGGGAGCTTGTCGGGAAATAGAAGGAACGGCTGCGTCTGCGCGCCGCCGATGCCGCCGTGGAACGAAATCAGCTCCTCGAAGGCGCAACCCTCGTCGCGCTCGGGGTCGTAGAAGCTGCCGACCATGATGTCTGCGACGTGCTCGAAGCCGTCTGTGCGCAGTAGGTGCCGCGGCGCGTTGGGAGAGAAGTTTGCGAGCGGATCCTCGCCCTCGACCCGGCCGTCGGTCAGGCAGCGCGTCCCGTACCGGCCGAGCGCGAGGGGACCCGCGCGGTCGGAGCGGACGAGC
>Ga0209156_10001270_pt1 | contig 20713 bp, 15 predicted proteins | sample GraSoiAngelo_124_FD_185881 | JGI IMG/M metagenome (GOLD analysis project Ga0209156, IMG submission 185881) | Grasslands soil microbial communities from the Angelo Coastal Reserve, California, USA - 14_0927_05_20cm (SPAdes) (version 2) | ecosystem: Environmental > Terrestrial > Soil > Grasslands...
GCCAACAAGATCGCTCGCTATGACGAGCAGCTCAACCCCGGCGATATCGTGCTGAGTGGCTCGTTCACGCGTCCGACGACCGTAAAGCGAGGAGACGTGCTGCGCGCGGATTTCGGCTCCCTGGGGAGCATCTCGGTTCGCTTCGTCTGAAGGACGGAACGCTCATGCAACCGCGGGAAAACGCCTTCAAAGATGCGCTGCGTGCGAGCCGCCCGCAGATCGGCCTGTGGGTAGGCCTGGCTGATGCTTACGTGACGGAGCTGCTCGCCACCTCGGGGTTCGACTGGCTCGGGCTCGACGCCGAGCACGCGCCGAATGATCCGCGCAGCATCCTGGCACAGTTACAGGCCATGGCGCCATACCCGGTGCACGCCGTGGTCCGCACCGCCTCGGGCGATGCGACGCTCATCAAACAGTATCTCGACATCGGCGCACAGACCCTGCTGATCCCGATGGTCGAGTCCGCCGAGCAGGCGCAGCGCGTCGTCGCGGCCACTCGCTATCCACCTGCGGGCATCCGAGGCGTGGGCAGCGCGCTGGCGCGTGCTTCGCGCTGGAATCAAATCACCGACTACCTGCAGCGTTGTGCGCAGGAAATCTGTGTTCTGGTCCAGGTGGAATCCGCCGCTGGTCTCAGCAATCTTCAGGCGATCGCCTCAACCGAGGGCGTAGACGGGGTCTTCTTCGGTCCCGCGGACCTCGCAGCATCGATGGGGCTGCTGGGAAGGACAGCCGATCAGCGTGTGCAGGATGCAATCGCCCAAGGTATCAAGACAGTCCGCGGTGCCGCCAAGGCCGCAGGCGTTCTGAGCACGGATCCAACTGTCGCGCGGAAATATCTCGCACTGGGCGCCCGGTTCGTTGCAGTGGGAGTCGACACGACCTTGTTAGTTCGCGCAGCGAACGATCTGCGGGCCGCGTTCACGGACGCTGCGGTCGTGTCTCAGTCCTCCGTCCCTGACAAGTAAACGACCCCTGGATAACGCGACTGCGCAAGGTGCGGAGCCACGGCACGTAGGCCAGGCAATTGACGGCCTATGGACCGGCAGTAACATGAGCTGGATCGCGCGTGCGATCCAGGTCCGCTTCGGCCACCGCGCCGGTCGCTGCACAGCCCACAACAGGGGGGCGTGGACAGGCCTTGTGGCGCGTTCGATCTATGCGGCCGGGGGCCGACCCGGGCACATCGTGCACGTAGCGTACGGCTACGGATTGTTCACCGGAGGGCTGGGTTGCCCCTACGGCGCGGAGCGCCTCGGGTGCAGCGTGGTGCCGCCGGTCGGCAGGGCGCGCCGCGTCATCGATCGGCGCCAGCGCAACTCGCAAGGACAGCGCGACCGCCCGAGCGAGGATGCAGGTACTGTTCGCCCGGGAGCTTATACATGACGTGGTACGAGAGTGGCGGCGAGGGTACTCGCACGGCCCTGCTGCTGCACGGCCTGGGCGCAACGTCCGCGGTATGGAAGTCAGTCGAGCGGGCACTGCAGGAGCGCGGAAGCGTGCGCTGGCTGGCCGCCGATCTCAGCGGTCACGGCGGCTCGGACTGGCAGTCGTCTTACAGCGTCGGACAGCTTGCTGCGCGGCTGGCGGAGCTGGTGCAGCAGCAAATGATCGGCGAGTTTTTCGTAGTCGGGCATTCACTCGGCGCCTATGTGGGCCTGGCGCTTGCGAGCGCCTGGTTCGGCATACAGGTTCGCGGCGTGCTCGGCATCGGCCCGAAAGTCAGCTGGTCAGCCGCCGACCTACAGGCCGCCCGGGAGCTTGCAACACGCCCGGTGCGCTGGTATCCGACTGGCGAGGAGGCCTTAACTCGCTATCGACGCGTCTCGGGCCTGGGGATGGACATCGCCCCGGACGAGGAGTGGCTCGCGCGGGGATCGGTCCACGCAGAGCGCGGTTGGCGCCTCGCGCAGGATCCGCGCACCTTCGCCATGGCGGGTGCGCCCTTTGCTTCGCTTGTGGCGAGCGCAACCGTCCCCGTCTTGCTCGCACGCGGCGAGCGTGATCCGATGGTGTCTCTGCAGGAATTACGGATGCACGCGCCGCAGGCCTGTGATATCCCCGGCGCCGGCCACAACGCCCACATCGAAGATCCTGGGGCAGTGGTTGGGTTACTCGAGCACCTGGTTGCACGTGTCTGACAGCGCCATGGACACCGAGCAGGCCCAGGTCATCGCTCAAGCGTTCGATCCGAACCGATTGAACGCAGACTTTTATGAGAATCCGTATGACATTTACGCCGCGTTGCGCACCTTCGAACCCATGCATCGCTGTCCGGATGGAAGCTACTTTCTTAGCCGGTTTGCCGATCTTGACCAGGTCTACCGCGACCGGAGCCACTTCAGTTCCGACAAGAAGGCGGTATTTGGCCCCAAATTCGGCCTGGGCTCGCCACTGTACGAGCATCACACGACGAGTCTGGTATTCAATGATCCCCCGTATCACACCCGCGTGCGACGCCAGATCGTCGGTGCGCTGAGTCCCAACGCACTGCGAGCCCTGCAGCCCGGTGTCACGGCACTCGTCGACAGGCTGCTCGAGCAGCTGCAGGAGCGGCAACATTTCGATCTCATCGAGGACTTCGCCGCCGCCATCCCGATCGAGGTGATTGGCAACCTGCTGCGCGTGCCGCGTGAGGATCGCGGTCCGCTGCGCGGCTGGTCCCTGGCGATTCTTGGCGCCCTGGAAACCGAGCTCACTCCCGAACAGCACGCGCGCGGCAACAAGGCGGTGGTTGAGTTTACGGCTTATCTGCGGGGCCTGATTTCCGACCGCCGGCGCCGTCCTCTGGGAGAGACGGATCTGTTGACCCGGCTGCTGCAGGAAGCTGAATTGACGGACTCCGAGCTGCTGCACAACTGCGTCTTTCTCCTGAATGCCGGGCATGAGACGACCACGAATCTCATTGGCAACGGCTTGTATCTGCTGCTGAGCCACCCCGAGTCGTTCGACCGTCTCAGATGCGATCCGCAACTGATCGGAACCGCCGTCGAGGAGTGTCTGCGCCTGGAGTGTCCCAACCAGCTCGGCAACCGACTCGTCAGTGAGCGAGTTACCATCCGCGGTGTAGCGCTTGAGCCGAATACGTACCTGACGCTGTGCATCGGCGCAGCTAACCGCGATCCGGAAGAGTTCCCCGACCCGGATCGGTTCGATGTTGTTCGCAGGCCAAATCGCCATCTCGCCTTCGCCGCGGGAGCGCACGCATGCGCGGGCATGGGAGTTGCGCGACTGGAAGCACAGATTGCCTTGTTGCGCGCGGTGCACAGGCTCCCACGGCTGCGCTTGACCGGCGGCGCAACGCGGTCCAAGCGGGCGCGGTTTCGTGGGTTCCTATCTCTGCCTGCAGAGGTCACCTAGGTTGTCGACGCTCGCAGCGCGATCGACACCCGAGTCGCCGGAGTACTGGCGCGGTGTCAAACCCAGCCAGGCTGCGAACTGACGGCCATTCTTGAAGACGCGCGTCGATAGGCGGGCAAGGTCCCCGTGACAATCCAGTCCATCGGGATGTGTGTGGCTGGGGGAAGATCGTCGTGGTTGCGGTACAAGGATAACCAAGACCAATGACGAGCGGTCGTGGACTGAGCACGGCTGAAGAGTTCGGGAGAGGAATCTAACTCGGTCGATTCGGCGAATAGAATCAGGCTGTTAGGAAATCAGGGGCGCCCGTTACCCCCTAAATTACCCCCTACCAGATACCGGCTTAAAACGATCTCCGGCCGCAATCGTAGCGGGTAACAACAACAAGCGCTTCCGCCGCAGTTCGCTCGCGTTCGTCCCACTCCCGATCCCGTTCACGGAGCGCCCGTTAGGCGGAAATCTGAGCGGCGTGCTGGATCGGCAGGTTTTGGCCGAACTGCGGCAGCCAGTTGCTGACTTGAGGACTCAATCTCGCGCCACGCTCAACGCGCAGGCTCGCGGCAAGCAGCGCTGCGCACCGCAGGCAGCAGGCGGTCGGCCAGCTCGGAGTCGAACTCGATGTCCTTGAGAATGTCCCAGCCGCTGAATGTTGCGATGACCTGTTCCGACGGAAACACCATGAGCCGCTGCCCGCCGAATCCGATGCCGTGCCAGATGTATTCCTTGCCATCCTTGCGCGGTTGCAGCCACCACTTGAATCCATACTTGAGACCCTGCCAGCCGGTGTCGATCACCGGTGTCAGAGATTGCCGGACCCACGCCTCGGAGATGAGCCGTCTTCCGTCCCAGACGCCGTCATTTAGGTACAAGTAGCCGATTTTCGCCAGATCCTCGCCGTTTAGATACAGACCACCTTCGGTGTCGACGACCCCAAGGTACGTGCGCTTCCAGTGGTGCCTGATACCGAGCGGGACGAAGAGGTGCTTCTCGCCGTAGGCGTCGATGTCCTCACCTGTCTCCCTTTGGAAGATGTAGGCGAGCAACTCGGTAGCACCGCTGCTGTAGTTGAATACTGTTCCGGGTTCGTGCGCCATCGGCTTGTCGATCGCGTACTGCACCCAATCATCGGTCGCCTCCATCAGACTCGAGTCGCTGCGCGGATCGTCGTACGGGACATCCTCGACCCAGTCGAGCCCGGTGGTCATCGTCAGCACGTTCTGCAGCGTCATGCGACGCTTGCGGTCATCAACGTTCTTGACTTTGGCGATGTCGAAATAGCTCAGTACCGGCCTGTCAAGGCCCGACTTGAAGTCGCCCCGCGTGATCGCAACACCGATGATCGCCGAGGTCACCGTCTTGCTCACTGACTGCATCGTATGCAGGTCCGTACCGTGGTAGTACGGATGCCAGACCGGGTCGAAGTAGTTGTAGCGTCCGGTGAGTCGCGCGTTCAGCGGGCCCTTCATCCTGGCCTCCTTGCTGTACAACTTCCCATAGTCGTGATCGTACTTGCGGCTATAGACCTCGGCGCCGCAGCGAAATACCTGGAAGGTGTCGACGAGACTGTACTTGCCCCTCGCCAGGTCATGATCAAGAGCCGCCAGAACAGTCTCGTCGAGTCCAACACTGGCTGGCGTTGCGGGACTCCAGCCGTGAGTCGGCCATGGAGTCTTTCCGCCGGCGTCGCCAGCACACCAGGCAATGGGTGCGACTAAGAGCGCGGCGACTAGGAGGACCCGCTGCATGCGATCAGTCATTCTAGGCAAGTTCTGTGAAGCCGGTCCAAGCATACCAAGCCCGGTACCACAGCGTGACTGTCGGCTAAGGGGACCGGTATGTTGCTCGGCTGAAGGACCGCTCCTGGCCCGGTACGCGACCGGCGGCACAACCAATGAGGTCGACGGCCGGTATCCGACCCGCTGCTGCTTCTCGGGTCTCCGATAGCCGACTTTCGGACGACGCGGAGCGGACGGTCGCCGAAGGCGAGTGCCTGGCGCCATGAGCCGTTGTGCTGCCGCACCGCCGCGAGCCCGTCCGGCAATGGTATGATCATGGCGGGGGAAGCGATTCCATGCGGTCACGCCTCACCGCGTTTACGCTGAGCAGTCTTCTTGCGGCTGTCGCCGGCGCGGCAGCAGGCGCCGAGCCCGCCGCGGATCTCATCGTCAGGGATGCGAAGATCTACACGCAGGATGCGCATCACTCCACCGCCGAGGTGCTCGCCATCCGCGCCGGCAAGATCATTTTCGTTGGCTCGGCGACCGGTGCGCAGCGCCTCGCAGGGCCGCAGACCCGGCTCGAGAAGCTGGGTGGCCGCTTGGTGCTTCCGGGGCTTATCGATTCGCACATCCATCCACTCGACATCCTCGATCTGGACGTGTGCAATCTCGAGAGCAAGCCGATGCCGCTCAAGGAGCTGGCGGCATTCGTCGCCGCTTGTGTGGCCCACTATAAGACCCCGGCGGGCCAGCGGCTTAGCGTGCATCAGTGGAACTACACCGACGGCAACCAGCCCGACGCAGATCACCCGACGCTGCGCGCGGCCCTCGATGCCGCGTCAACCAAAGTGCAGATCCAGCTGCTGGGTAACGACGGGCATCACGGCGCGTTCAATAGTCTTGCGCTCCAGCAGGCGAGGAACTCGTCCGGCAAGGTGGTCGGTCTGTCGAAGCAGACCCTCGCGACGGAGTTCCGGGCCTATCGTCCTTTCGTCGGGGTCGATGCGAACGGCGATCCCAACGGGGCGGTAAACGAGGATGCGCGCTATCTCATAAACCCGAACAGCATGCTCGACGTGGACCTCGATCTGGTCGCCCAGGCACCGGAACGGGTAACGCAGAAGCTCAACGGCGCCGGCATCACCGCATTCCTCGATGCCATGGTGCTGCCCGAGGCGCTCGCCGTCTACGACAAGCTCTATGCCGGTGGGCACATGACGGCGAGGGTGCGACTCGCCCAGTTCTACGATCCGTCGCGCACGCGCACTGTGGATGGGCGGGTGGACTACGACTCGATTCTCGCGAAGGCGATCGCCACCCGGGCGAAATATGCGAACAACCCGCTGATACGCGCCGACTTCATCAAGATCTTCGCCGATGGGGTGCTTGAGGGTAATCCGTACGCGATCCCGCCGACGCTGCCTGACGCTGCCTCGCTACGGCCCTTCCTGCAGCCCATCTTCGGCCGCGACGCCAACGGCAACGCCACGGTGACGGGCTACGTCGACACAGCATCGGCGCTGTGTGCGAGCGTGCGGTCGGAGCCGGAGAAATACGACTCGGCCGACGCGATCCGGTTCTTTATGAAGGCGCGCGGCTATCATCCCGCGCAGTGCGCCATTTCCCACGGTCAGCTGCAACATACGCGGGAGGTGATCCTGGAGTATGCGCGGCGGGTTCATGCCGCAGGATTCAATCTTCACATCCATGCGATTGGCGACACTGCCGTGCGCACCGCCATCGATGCGATCGAGGCGGCCCGCAGATCTGACGGGGTGACGACTACCCACGACGGGCTCGCGCACCTGCAACTCGTCGATCCCGCCGACGTGGTCCGCTTTGGTCACGATCACCTCTATGCGGCGTTCACCTACGCCTGGATGAACACCGAGCCCGGCTACGATCTCACCGTGATTCCGTTCTTTCAGAAGGTGATCGGCAACAGCTACCAGGCGCTGCATCAGAAGGCTAGTTATTACGAATCCAATGCCTATCCGGTACGTTCGATCAAGTCCGCCGGCGGTATCCTCGTGGCCGGCTCCGATGCTCCTGTCGAGACCAGTGATCCGCGCCCCTTCGTCAACATGGCCCGTGCGGTGATGCGCGCGTATCCCGGCTTGCCGGCCCTGAACCCGGGACAGAGTATTCCGCTGCGCGACGTGATCGATGCCTATACGGTGAACGGGGCCCAGATGCTGTACCTGGGAGACGTGGCCGGCTCGCTCGAGGTCGGCAAGTCCGCAGATTTCATCGTGCTCGACCGGGATATCCTGGCGCTCGCCGACACTGGCCACGCGGCGGATGTGGCGGATACTAAAGTGCTGGCAACCTGGTTCCGCGGCGACAAGGTCTATTCGCGCCCGGCGCAACCGTAAACGCTGCGGTTCGAAGCGGGGACGTGAAAGGCCCGCCCCACGCGGGGCAGGCGCGACTGGGGGAGGTCGTATGCAAAGACGAACTGAGCAACTCGCGCTCGGTGCTGTACTGCTCGCCACGCTCGGCGCTGCCGCGCACCGCCTGAGCTGGGCGCAAGCGGCCGACGCCGGCGCCGCCTCGACTACAGGACTGCAGGAGGTCGTCGTGACCGCCGAGCGTCGGACCGAGCGCCTGATGGATGTGCCGATGAGCGTGACCGCGTTGAGCCAGGACGCGCTCGACGTGAAAGGTCTGCACAACATCGACGATCTGTCGCGCGTCGCGCCCGGCGTCACCTTTCTTAGGAACGGCATGAGCGCCAGCGGCAACTACAACGACGAGGACTCGGACATTTCGATCCGCGGAATCGCCTCGACGGCTGGCGCCTCGACGACCGGCATCTACATCGATGACACACCTATTCAGACCCGGCACCTGAATTTCGGAACCGTAAATCCCTACCCCGCGCTGTTTGATCTCGAGCGGGTTGAGGTGCTCAAAGGACCACAGGGCACGCTGTTCGGTTCCGGCTCCGAGGGAGGCACGGTGCGCTTCATCACGCCCACCCCGGGGCTCACAGCTTATAGCGGATACACGCGCGCCGAGTTCGGTCAGATCCAAGGGGGCGGGCCGAGCTACGAGGCGGGCGCGGCGCTCGGCGGCCCCATTATCGATGGCGTGCTCGGATTTCGCATCAGCGCCTCTTTCCGCGAGGACGGAGGCTGGGTCGATCGGGTCAATTACAGCCGGCCTGCCTCCATGGCCACGGTCTGCAACCCCGGCTGCTTTGGATTTCCGGCGACCGTTTACGCGACCAACCCGACGGTGACCGGCACCGCGGAATCAAACTCGAACTGGCATGACACGCAGACGTTCCGTGCGGCGCTCAGGTGGGCGCCCACGGCAGAGCTGACCATCGACCCGTCGATTTACGTGCAGACACTACACATCAACGACACGGGGGCGTACTGGCTGAATCTATCCAACCCCGCGGATAACGTTTACCGCAGCGGCAACGCCCAACGCAATCCGAGCAATGACCCGTGGTACATCGGTGCCGTCCGAGTCAACTGGAACCTGCCCTGGGCAAGCATCACCTCGAACACTTCGTATTTTTCGCGTAACCAGCACTCGGTCTCCGATTATAGCCAGTGGATCAGCACTGTGTTCCTGTTCAACCAGTACCCGCCGATCGGCGACGCGAGCTCATCTTATTTCACCGACCACCAGAACAACTTCACCCAAGAGATCAGGTTCAGCTCCGTCGACGCTGCTTCGCGCCTACAGTGGACGGTCGGGGCGTTCTACCTGCACGCTAACGAGAATTCGACGGAATTCATCGTGAGTCCGGACGCTGCTCTGGGCGCGCCCGGCAATCTCGCCTACCTACAGCCGCGGTTCAGCATGATCGACAAGCAGGAAGCGCTGTTCGGTGAGGTGAATTTCAAGCTCACGGATGCGTTCAAGCTCACCGCGGGCCTGCGCTATTCGAAGCTCGACTACACCGGCGTCGTCCAGGAAATCGAGCAGGGGATCTTCGGCGTCAGCCAGGTCAACAGCACGAGTTCGGGCAGTGATCGACCACTCACGCCACGTTTCGTTCTCAACTACACGCCCAACGCCGACAGCCTTTACTACGCGAGTGCGGCGAAGGGCTTCCGGCCCGGCGGCATCAACACGGTGCTGCCCCCGCCCTGCACCGTGGGCCTACCGGCAGAGCCGACAACCTTCAGCTCCGATTCGCTGTGGCAATACGAGATCGGCTCCAAGAACACGCTGCTGGAGCGGCGTGTGCAGGTCAGCACCTCCGCTTACTACATCAAATGGAAAAACATTCAGCAGTTCGTCTATCTGGTCTGCGGCTTGGGCTTCGACTACAACCTCGGCGAGTTGACCGGCAAGGGTGGCGATGTTGAGGTTGACTGGCGCGCGACGCCGGACCTTACCCTCGGCATGATCGCCGCGTATACAGACGCGGCGTTCGACGGACCCATTGCGCTGTATGGGCCCAGCATCACTTACCCGCTCGTGTCGAACGGCGACCATCTTCAGGCTTCGCCGTGGAACCTCGACCTGAGCGCCGAATATGTCTTGAAGGTGTCCGACAAGAAGCCATATCTGCGGCTCGACTATCAGTTTGCGACCGCGCAGCGGAGCCTCGTTCCGTATCTGGATCCGGCCAACGCTCCGAATGACGATCCGACGCTGCACGGCCTGCCGCAGATTCGCATCCTCGACGTGCGCGCCGGCGTGCGCTTCGGCGGCGTCGATCTGTCACTGTTCGTGCACAATGCACTCGACTACCACGCACCGATCTTCATCTCGCGTGATCTGGCGACGACGGCGCTCAACGGGTACACGGCCGCAAACGGATCGGTCGTAGATTTCACTACTAACTACTTCGGACGCGGTCTTGCACCACGGACATACGGAGTGACCGGGACGTACAAGTTCTGAAGCCGGCTGCCCGCTGAGGAACTCCGCTACCGTGTAGCGAAGGCCTGTAGCTTGAGTCCGCGGCTCAAGTGCATTTGGGGGTCGAGCCGGCTCGCAGTCACGGCATTCAAGCGAGAACTCGAGAAATCGTTTAGGGTGCTTCACTGCCGCCCAGGCGCAGGAATCGCGCGCGAGCTAAGAATCCTCTAGCTGTTAAACAACATCAATAATGTTCTATAAGTATTTGAAACGAATGCCCGGGAGAGGACTCGAACCTCAACAGTAAATCTCCCCGCAATCAAAGTCTTAACGCGGTGGGACTTTTTGAGTTACCCAGAAAGTTACCCACGCTAATGGCGCGCTGGGATGGGACCGGTTGGCATCTGCTGGGCTCGGATGAGCCCGCTTGTCACCCTGGGGGACGGCATTGACCTATAAGCTTCCCCGTAAAGGACACGGTCTAGAATTGGACTCTGCGCCTAGTTGCTCTTGGGTTCCGTTGAGAGCGGCCGAGGTAACTTGGGGCCGCGCGCGGATGCGATCACCCGTGCCCAGTCAACGAGCTCGTGAGGAACGCGGAGGCTCGCGCTAGCTACTGCCCGAACTTATAGCTCAAGCGTAAACCGATGGTTCGGGGACGACTGACCGTTATGGCTTTGTACCACTGAGCGTAGTTTGCATACAGTTCAGCCTGCGTGTCGGTCAGGTTCTCTGCGTAGACTTGCACGAGCCACGTGTCCTTTCCAACACCGAGCGCCCCATCGTAAGTTGTGAAAGCGGGTAGGTCGTAAGCAATGGACTGGCCCTGCAGGTCAACCCTGAGCCGGTCGGTCGTAGCGAAGGAATGTGACTGATGCACTGCGCCGATCTGAGCGAACGCGTTGTAGCCGTTGAACGCAAACTCATACCGCGCGCGGATGCTGCCCTGAAGGGGGGGTGCCCCGGCGAGCGGGCTGCCGAGTACCCCGCCTGGATTCGAAACTCTCCGTCCGCGCGCGGTCTGCAGCGTGCCAAAGTCGATCGGTATTCCGTCCGCCCACAGGAATGTCGCTTGCTTCACCAACTCGCTGTGATTCCAGGCGGCGCCGGCCTCGATGTTGAGCCCGGTGGTGACGTGCGCCACGCCGGAGGTTTCAATGCCCCGCACTCTGTAGTTACCACCGTTGAGGATTACGCCGTTGTTGATGACATCGTTAGCGAATACATCGATCTGTGCCTGGTTCCAGTCCTCCTGATAGATCGCGCCATTCCATTGGGCACGGTGGTTCAACCACCTCGTCTTCCAGCCCAGCTCGTTGTTGGTGAGGCTGTCGGGCGCGAAGACCAGGGGCGGGGTCCAGCTCCCGTGCGCATGGGCTTGCGCCTGCCACGGGTTGGTGCCTGCTCCCAGCGGCGAGTTACCCGATGGCGGGGACGGTGCCCGGTTGAAGCCGCCCGCGCGGAAACCCTGCGACCAGGTGTAGTAGAGCAGCGCATCCTCGGTGACTTTCCAGCTGAGGTTCGCGCGACTCCTGAAGCCGGAAAAGGTCCGGTCAAGGCCTTCTGCATTGAGATTGACGAAGTTGGAGTGATTCAGACACGGATTGGGCGCACCGGAGGTGAGCCGGCAACCGAAACCCCCCACGCTCGAGCCGACCTCCGAGGTATCGGTACGCGAGTAGCGCGTGTCCCCCGTCAACGTCAGCTTTCTCGGCAAGAGGTCGAAGTCGACCGAAGCGTATGCGGCCTGCTGTTGATACCCGCGGGTAATGTCGTTGAAGAAGCCGACGCCCGGCAGCCGGATGTTCGGGTTGTCGGAGGTGACGGGTGCCGGTACAAACACAGCGTCCTGCGTGAAATACTGGACCGGTCTACCGTTCGGTTGAAACCGTGATCCGTTTAGCGTGTAGTAGCCGGTGGGCGGCCCGATCGGATTGAAGTACGGGAGCGCCGTGAGATAGAACCAGTCGACCTGCTCCTGAACCCGGTAGTTTTCGTAAAACAGGCCGCCGATGCCGCGGATGCGCCAATCACTGGGGGTGCTCACGCGCAGCTCATGGCTTTGGTGAGTGTTGCGCTCGAGATCATGCCAGGTCGAGCTTGGCGTGAAGCATTGAGCAGTCCCAGGAGTCGCCGGAGTTGGATTTACGCACTGATAGTAGTCCACGTACCCCGCGCGTGCGTAGTTCGTGTAGTCCTGAACCTGCTCGACGTTGCGCACGAAATAGGCGCCCGCATAGACGAGCTTCAGGGCACCGACACGGCCGTCAATCGTGAGTGCGGTGTTCTCAAACCTGTCCTTGCTGTGCGAGGGGTTGTACAGCTGCACGCTGAGGTCGGGTTGCGGCTGACCGAGCGAATTCGCCGCCATCTCGGCGAAGACGCCGTCCGCCTCGATACTCTGGTAGGACTGTGCGAGTAATGCGCTCCAGTCCTCGTTGAACTGGTACAGGGACTCTACACGCATGCCCTTGTAGGTGACCGGATTGATATCGTTAGCCGCAATGTTGAAGTTATTGATGACGACGCTGTTGGCAGGAACTTGGCCGCCCGCGTCAGCGTAGTGGATGCCGAGGTCAGTATCGGCACGTGCAAAGGTCGCGGAGAGGTTATGGATGTAGCCGCCGCGCTGCTCGTTGTAGATCACGCCGCGCACGGCGAGTTGGTCGGTAATGATCGGCAAGTTGACCGTCGCGTTGAGATTGCTGCTCGGCTCACCGTGTGCCGTCGTTGCGTAGCCAGCGTTCACCATTGCTTCAGTCACATTGAGCTTCGGCTTGTTTGTGATGTAACGCACAACACCCGCCTCGGCGCCCGCTCCGAACACGGTGCCCTGCGGGCCTTCCAGTATCTCAATGCGCTCGAGATCGGCGGCGTAGATGTCAAGATTGCGGCCGGGAAGCTGCGCGGATTGATCATCGAGGTACACCGCGACGCTCGGGAAAGTACCGAGACTACCCGACGACTGTATCCCCCCTACGGCCGTCGCCAGGCCGCGTACGTAGATATTGCTCTGACCGGGGCCCACTCCGTGCGCGGTAACACCGGGCAGATAGCTTACGAAGTCATCAAAAGTCGTGGCGTTCAGCCTAGCAAGTGCGTCCCCAGTTAACACTTGAATCGTGATCGGCACGTCCTGGAGGTCCTCCTCGCGGCGGTTGGCGGTGACAATCACCTCGCTCAGTTCAGCTTGCCCGGGAATGTTCATCGCGGTCTTGCGCAGCACACCCTCGGCGGCGAGGATGCGGATGCTGTGCGATGTGAGGTACTCGAAGCGCAGTCCGGTACCCTGGAGCAGGCGAGCGAGCGTTTCATCGGCGCTCGGTCCCGCGGGAGCAGCGTGGGATCTGCGGTTACGCACGAGACCCGAGACATAGATGAGCTGCAGGCCGGTCTGACGGGCGAACGTTGCAAGCGCCTCCGCGAGAGGCTGCGCGGGAATGTCGGCAGCGAGCGAAGTGGGTTGGAAGACCTGGGCTAGCGTCGGTGGAGCATCAAGGAGCGCGACGGGAGCGCAGATCGAGAGCGCACGAAACACCCCGGACACCACTGTCGCGATGTCCGCTGAACGGTGACCCGAGCGACCCCCCATATGCTTGCCAGTCGGGCATGTTCGCGTGCCCTGCCCAGAAGCATAACGCAAGGCACCAGCTAGGTGTAGTCGGGAGCGGCGACGCCTGGGTCTCGCGACACGCGAATCCGCGTCATGGTCACTTCGACCCGCACACCCGTGAGGCTGCGCAGGAAGGCAATGAATGCTTCGGTGTCGTCGGTGGCGAAAACCCCACTGATTTCCAGATTCCGTAGCGCAGGTGTGGCGATCTCGATCGGCTTCGGAGCGTAGCGATTGAATTCGGCCGCGACACGCTCCAGCGGTTCTTGGTCAAACACAATTTGTCGATGCAGCCAGGCCGTGGTGCGCTGCGCGTCGACGGCTGCGGGCGTGGCTGGCCACTCATCCGCGGCCACCCTGATCTGCTGGTCGGCGCCCAGCTGGACAAATCGTCGTGAGTGGTTCTGGCTCGAGCGCGGACCGAGTTTTTCCAACATCGGGGACGGCCCGACCGCGACCCGCCCCTCGACTACCGTCACCACGGTCGCGTCATGCTCCAGGCGTACATCGAATTTGGTTCCGATCGCGACGACCTCAGCCGCTCCGGCGAACACCCGAAATGCGCGCTCGGGGTCATGGGCGACTTCGAAGTCTGCCTGGCCGGACATGAGCGTGACGAGCCGTTCCGTCTTGCCGAAGCGGATGGTGACCGCACTGTCGGTGTTCAGGTGCAGTACAGAATTATCCGGCAGGCGACGACTCAGCTGTTCGCCGTGACGTGTCTCAAAGTGCAGTGCCGTAGTGGCGCCGGGGGCCGATACGTGCGCAACGGGCCTAACGTTCCACAACGAGAACAAGCCAAGACTCAACACAGCGACCGCAGCCATCGTCGCTGCGGCTGTTAGCCAGCGGCGTGAGGATATGTCCCTAACAGGGGCGATAACGCGCCGCCAGAGGGGCTGGACCGGAGTGTCGTCCTCGGCCCGTGCGCGTGCGAGAACAGTCTCGAGGGAGTACTCAGGATCGCTGCGGGCCTCCCGCAGATCGCGCGCTATCACCGACACGCCGAGGAACTCCTCGACGTGAACCGGCGAGGCCTTCAGCCAGGCGGCGAGGGCGGCAGAGTCCCGCGCCTCCAGCGGCCCGTCGTCGTTCGCCACGAGCCACTCGCCCGCCTGTTCGGCAATCGCGGCACGGACCTTATCTTCGTTGGGGATCATGGAGTCAACCCAGCCGCGCCATGCGGCGTCGACAATGACCGAGCGCCTGCGTCACGTACTTCTTCGCCATCTGCGGGGACACCCCGAGGTGGATGGCGATCTCCCGGTAGGTGAGTTCGTGCGTGAAGCGCAAGACCACCGCGGCGCGGCATTTCGGACGGAGCTGCTGCAGCACGACCCCCAGCCGGGCGACCCGCTGCCTCGCATCGAGGTCCCCATCGAACGCGGGCAGCGTCTCGAGCTGCTCGTGCGCCGGAGCCTCGTCGATGTCGATGCCGCTCGCCTGCCGACGGTCGAGCACCGCGTTCTCCTTCACGAGATTGTTGGCGACCGTGTAGAGGTAGTGGACAGGATTGCGGATCGCCTCCTGGTCGCTGATGCGCAGCATCCGTACGTACACCTCCTGCGCCAGGTCCGGGGCATCGGCCTTGCTCCGAATGCGCCGCCGGAAGAACGTCTGCAGGGCCCCCCGATGCTCGGCAAACAGCCGCTCGACCAGCGATGGTTTCGGGTCAGCCACAGCCACCGCGACGCATAAAATTTCCCTCTCCCTGTATATGAGTCCCCCAGCTCAAAATTGGCAACCAAAACTTGCGGCCGGACCCGAGCCGGCCCGTCCCCGAGCGACGACGACACCCGTCATCTCCATTCAGGGGTGTCCAATTCCGCGCCCGGGGACTCGTTGTCAATGAACCGATCCATCAACGCGGATTCCCGAGGAGATTCACATGTACACCAAGACAGCTGTCTTGAGGGCCCGGTCCGTCCTTGGCGCCGCCGCAGTTGCGTGCACGCTCTTCGCCGGCAATGTTGCAGCTGAGGATCGAACGGTCACCGTGGCTATTCACGTCAGCACCCGGGGACTTGATCTCAGTCAACCTGCCGGCGCGCACGAGTTCTATACGCGCCTTCAGCGTGCTGCGCGGGTGGCCTGCACAGATGGCAACCGGGTTGACCTGGCGCCCGCCCCCGATCCAGAAGGTTGCTATGAGAAGGCGCTCGGAGATGCGATCCGGTCCGCCAATGTGCCGCGGCTCACGCAGGTCTATCTTGAAACGCATACGCTTCGGCAAGCCGCGGCACGCGGGATCGACGTGCCTGCGCAGATGGCGGCGAAGTAACGCCGCCCATCATGTGCTGATCCACAACACAGTGCGTTGCCGACTGGAAGACAACCTCCTGCTCGGGAAGATACTGCCATGTTCCCACTGAAGCTTCTCTGCTCATCGCTGGCTAGCGCTTCAAGTCTGGTCTGCACTCTGGACTCGGACTGGCGACCCTTTGAATGCATCTCAAATCTCAGGACACAAGGAGAACGACATGAAGATTAAACGTAGTCCATTCCAGGCTATTGCCTTTTGTTCCGCCGTACTGATTGGCCTCGCCTTGCTCATGCCGGCGCGCGCCTTCGCGACCGGCAGCGCCGATAGCATCGAGCGTTGGAATATCGCCATGACCGATTTCTCGGCTGGCCTGCCGCTATTTGCTCTGACCCCGATGGTCGAGATGCGTGCCTATGCGATGGCGCACATCGCGATGCTCAACGCCGTGAAGTCGGCGTCGCGCCCGTACAATGCCGGCTCCACCAGCGTCGACGCCGCCGTCGCGGCTGCGGCTCACGACGTACTGGTGGTCGAGTTCGGCAAATTCTTCGGTTCGAACACGCCCTTTGACAGCGTATACACGGCGGAGCTGGCCGCCATTCCAGCCGGCACCGCCAAGAATCGCGGCATCGCCGTGGGCCAGGCCGCCGCCGCGGCAATGCTCGCGAGCCGTGCTAACGAAGACGTGCTCGGGGCGCTTAACGCTCCGTATACACCGGGCACCAAGCCCGGCGACTACCAGCCTACTCCACCGACAAACTTCGTCTCCGCTGCCGGCTGGGGCGCGCTGAGCACGTTCGGCGTGCGTTCCTCGGCGCAGTTCCGCGCGCCGCCCCCGTATTCCTCGTTGCGCAGTCTCGAGTACGCCATGGATGTCAACGAGATCGCTGTCCTGGGCAAGGCTGGCGTTTCCGCGCGCAGCTCCGATCAGACCGCGATCGCGTTCTTCTGGTTCGAGAATGGCTCATTCGCCTGGAATCGGATCGCACGCAAGCTGTCGGGTGGCATGTCACTGATGCAGCACGCAAGGCTGTATGCGGTGCTGAACGCGGCGATGTCCGACGCCATTGCAACCACGCTCGAATCCAAGTTCTACTACAACTTCTGGCGACCCCTGACGGCCATTCGCGCGGCGGACACCGACGGCAATCCGCTGACCGTCAAGGATCCTTACTGGGAGCCCGCATTCATCACGCCGCCGGTTCCCGACTACCCGTCCGGGCATGCAGCGGCGGGCGCCGCCGCCGCTGAAGTACTGAGCACCCTGGTCGGCGCCAACATTCCGTTCGAGCACACCTCGACAACTGCGTCCGCCGCGGGTCCGGATGCCACACTGACGCGTTCCTACGACAGCGTGAACGATGCTGCGCGCGAGAACGCGTTCTCGCGCATGTTGGTCGGAATTCATTTCCGCCGCGCCTGCACCGTGGGGCTGCAGCAGGGTCGCGATGTCGCCCGATACGTCCTGGAGCGAGCGCCGTTCATGGAGGACTGAGGCGGATTGCGCGATGCCACCCAGGGGGCTCAAGCCCCCTGGGTGTGGAACGCATCGGTGCGGGGATCCCGAGCGTGAAGCGAACGCGGCGCGCTGCCGGGCGGCGGCAAGATCAAGAGCGTTTCCCTCGGTGACACCGCCGGGCAAATGTATGGCGCGTGTAATGAGGCTGTGAGTCTTCGGTAAAGTGCACTCCAGATTGAGCAGTTCCCAGGGCCGGAAAGATGTCGCGCTCCAGGATTCGCGTTGCATCTTCGACCGTGTCGGCGGCCAGCTGACCGTTCGCGACGCGCGGCTGCAGGAGTTTAAGCCACTGGCGTGCGACGACTTCGAAGGTATGTGCGCTCGCCGCACACTTTTCTTTGCGGTCGGCACTTGGATCGATGTCCCGTGCGAGGAGCCCGCGGGCGTCGGCGTGCAACAGACGGGCAGTGGCCAGATTGACGCCTGGGTAGACGCCGAGGGATATCATCCTTTCGGCATGCTGGAAGCGATAACGGAACCGCGCGCCAGGGCCCCCTGATGGGTCGCGATCACGGATGGAAAGCGCTGGTCGGACCGGCGTCCGTCAGGGCACGGTCTCGGAGTTGACCGTGATCGCCCCGTTCGCGCCAGGAGGGGCCGCCCGGCTGCGCGCCTGACCGGGCATTCACAGCCCGAAAGTCAAGGACTGGATCGCCGAACACCAGATCCCCGCGGAAGGCTGGTACGTCGCCCATCCGGATTTGACGGTACTGGACATCGAGCGAGTGAAACGCGTCAGCAAGGCAGCTGACGAGTTCCTCGACAAGGTCGGCAACTAGGGTTGCGGGGGAGGTAGCCATGTCCGATCACGTTGACGGTCCGCGCTCGATTGGTGACCCGTCGGCTGATCTCACGGATCTCCTCGCGTTCACGAGCCCAGAGGACTCCGCACGCACCGTTCTCGGTGCGTGCATGTTCCCTTCCGCCGGCGCAGACGCAAGTCTTCGTGTCAGTTACGTCGGAAGGGCGGCGGCGCGCATAATTGGTTGGTAGGCGGGACAGTTATGCCCGGAAACCAGAAAGCGACCTGCAAAATCATACTGGCCGCAGGAGGAAATCCATGAATAAGCTTCACGCGAGCGTGTTTCTCGTTGCGCTTCTGATGGTTTGTGCCGCTAGTGTGGTTCCGGCCGCCGATGCTGACCCCATAGTCGGCACCTGGAAGTTAAACCCCGCAAAGTCGGTATTCGCGGGCATACCCGCCTTGAAGAGCCAGATTCGCACCTATTCGGGGTCGGCTCGGAAATTCACTCTAAAGATGATCACCGTCAGCGCTGAAGGTAAGGAAACCACAACGCAAGCGACGTACAAATTAGATGGCAAGGACTACCCGTCGATGGGCAACCTCGATTTCGACAGCCTCTCAGGGGTCCAGGTCGATACAAGCACCGCCGAATTCACGCTGAAAAGAGCCGGCAAGCCAGTGGGAAAGATCCGTCGTGCAGTCTCGAACGACCGCAGAACGCTCACGATAAATTATGTGCTGACGAACGCGGATGGCATTCAAACGTCGGCACTCACGGTGTTCGATAAGCAATAGGCGAACAGTCTTCGGTGGCAAGGCCCTTTCGTACCGTCGGTAGGCGCGCTTGCTACGCAGCCTCTGGTAGCCTAGAGGGGGCAACCATCGCTTTCGCCATGGGGTGGGGCCGGAAGGCGAAGAGACTGGACGGGGCGCTCTCGCAGCAGCGCGACGCGGCTAGCGCGCTAGTGGAGTCAATCGAGCGTTTCGCTCAGGCTCGCGGCGACTACGCGAGCTCTCTGAACGGCACGCCTGCGATAGATGATGTCCCAAGCGATTGGTTGGATTTTACGAAGGCCTCCACTAATGGACCTCTTGCGCAAGGAGCCGCGCTTCCAGGCGGTTATGCAGGAATTGCAGTTTCCGCAGTGAGCGGCGATGCGATGTCGAGACATTGCGACGGTCTGAACGTCCGGTAATCGGAAAATTACGCGGTCGAGCCGTGTGGCCGGTTTTGGCCGAGACTGTGTGAAGAGTCATTTCGCCCGCCGCGTAGGATCGCGAACAGGCGAATTGATCGTGACGTGTCGCCTGAAATTGCATCTACGTGGCGGCGGGAGTTTTCACACAGCCCCGGCCGCGAGCAGTCGTTTTTGTCAGGAAAAGGCGTGGACCGGATTTGCCACTTCGCGGCGGCGCTGCCCGCGCTAAGGCCTTTAGAAGAAATTAGTTTGAACGAATCGGCGCGAATTCTGTGCCGCATCAAGCAGGGAGCGCAACGAGTCTCTGAGCGCAAAATGGGAACGGGCGTCTAGCTTTCTCGTCCCAGCTCGCGTTGCAGCGCTTCCTCCCGCGCATCCTGAACGGCCAGCAAGACCGTATCGGGGTTCACAAGCGTCTCGTCACGCGCGAAGGCACCCGTGAGCTTGCTGTCCGCGGTCAGTTCACCCTGCTCGAACTGCGCCCACATCTCCCGCGCAAACTCGGTTTCCAGCAGCTGCGGTGCGAAGCGTCCGAGGGTGCCGCGGATGTTGTTCACGTCCCGCTCGAGCATCGCGAACGCGCCGTTGTTGCCCGCGGCATTCACCGCCTGCGGTAGATCGATGATCACGGGCCCCTCAGTTCCGACCAGGACATTAAACTCCGAAAGATCACCGTGGATCAGTCCGATGCTCAGCATGCGCACGATCTGCCGGATGAGGAAGTGGTGATACTCGCGTGCGGCCTCAGCCGACAGATCGACCTCGCCCAGGCGCGGGGCAGGGTGCCCGGCCGCATCGGTCACCAGTTCCATGATCAGCGTGCCGTTGAAATACCCGTAAGGCTTGGGCACGCGCACGCCGGCGGCGACGAGTTTGTAGAGTGCGTCGACCTCGGCATTCTTCCATGCCGCTTCCTGTTCCCTGCGCCCGAAGCGCGTGCTCTTGGCGATGGCGCGCGCCTGGCGGCTGCCCCGCACCTTGCGCCCTTCCTGGTACCGCGCACGCTTCTGGAAACTGCGCTGCGCCATATCGCGATACACCTTCGCGCAGCGCAGGTGCGCTCCGGAGCGGACCAGATAAACCGTGGCCTCCTTGCCGCTCTTGAGCGAGCGGAGGACTTCGTCGATCACGCCATCATCGATCAGAGGCTGTAGGGCGGCGGGTGTCTTCATGAATCCTTATGAGCGTCATCGGGGAACCGTCGGGTCGGGGGCGCGAAACAAGCCAACCCGCAACCGAGCGCAAGATTACGTCCTAGCGGTCCTTTTTTTGACCGACGACCGAAGGCGGGGGCATCGGTGGGGCGCGATCCGGTCCGGAAGCGTTAGCGACAAAAGCACGCAGGCATTCCCGGGAGCAGATCACCACCGCAGGTTCCTGATCATCGATCGCACCAGGATTCGGATGGCGGCTCAGCTGGAAGTGCGCGCGCGGCCGGCGCTCGTCTTCATGACCGATGTCGCACG
>Ga0209156_10001273_pt1 | contig 20707 bp, 19 predicted proteins | sample GraSoiAngelo_124_FD_185881 | JGI IMG/M metagenome (GOLD analysis project Ga0209156, IMG submission 185881) | Grasslands soil microbial communities from the Angelo Coastal Reserve, California, USA - 14_0927_05_20cm (SPAdes) (version 2) | ecosystem: Environmental > Terrestrial > Soil > Grasslands...
ACAACCCCGCCTCCGCCACCTACGTCCGCATGAAGGGCAAGGCCTGCGAGGAAGCAGGGCTCCACCACGAGACGGTACGCCTCCCGAAGGAGACGACGCAGGCCGAGCTGCTGGCGCTGGTGGATCGGCTCAACGCGGATTCGAAGATCCACGGCATCCTGGTACAGCTGCCGCTGCCCAAGCAGATCGACTCGCAGAAGGTGCTGGGTCGCGTGGCGCCCGCCAAGGATGTGGACGGCTTCCACCCCGAGAACGTCGGCAAGGTGTCGATCGGGGACCCCACGGGGTTTCGGCCCGCCACGCCGTTCGGCGTGCAACAGCTGCTGGTGCGCAGCGGGATCGACACGACCGGCAAGCATGCCGTGATCGTGGGCCGCTCCAACATCGTCGGCCGTCCCATGGCCGCCCTGCTGCTGCAGGACGGGCCGGGCGGCAACGCCACCGTCACGGTGTGCCACTCGCGCACGCGCGAGATCAAGGCGGTGACCCGCCTGGCCGACATTCTGATCGTGGCGATGGGAAAGCCGGAGTTCGTGACGGGTGACATGATCAAGCCCGGCGCGGTGGTAATCGACGTGGGCACGAATCGCGTGGACGACCCCGCCACCAAGAAGGGCTACCGCCTCGTGGGGGACGTGAAGTTCAACGAGGCGAAGCAGGTGGCGGGAGCCATCACGCCCGTACCGGGAGGCGTGGGTCCCATGACCATCACGATGCTGCTTTTCAATACCGTCCAGGCAGCTCGCCAATGGGCGAAATCTTAGATCTGTTCGCCGGGGTCTCCCCCGAGGGCGCCTGGACCGTGACGCAGGTGACCCGGCGCGCGCGGGCCGTGGTCGAGGCGGGGCTCGCGCCGCTGTGGGTGCGGGGCGAGGTGAGCGGATTCAAGGCGTGGCAGAGCGGGCATTGGTACTTCGGGCTGCGCGACCGGACCGCGCAGCTGCGCTGCGTCATGTTCCAGAAGGACAACCGCCGGCTACCCGCGCCCCCCGCGGACGGCATGCAGGTGTTCGTCTTCGCCCGGCCCACCCTGTGGGAAGAGAAGGGGGAGTTTCGCCTCACCGTGCTGGACCTGCTGTCGACCGAAGCCGGTGGACTGTGGCAGGTCGCGTTCGAGAAGGCCAAGGCGGCGCTCACCAAGGACGGGCTGCTCGATCCGGCGCGCAAGCGGCGTCTGCCCCGCTACCCGCGGCGCATCGCGGTCGTGACGAGCCCCGACGGAGCGGCGCTGCGCGACATCATCGCGGTGACCACCCGGCGCTGGCCCGTCGCCGAACTGCTCGTGGTCCCGACGCGCGTCCAGGGCGATGGGGCGGAGGGCGAGATTCGCGGGGCGCTCGCCCTGGTGACGCGGCTCCAGGGCCTCGATCTGGTCATCATCGGGCGCGGCGGCGGCTCGCGCGAGGATCTCTGGACCTTCAATCACGAGCGCGTGGCCCGCGCCGTGGCGGCGCTTCCCGTGCCCGTGATCTCGGCCGTCGGACACGAGACCGACGTGACGCTGTGCGATCTGGTGGCCGACCTGCGCGCGCCCACGCCCTCCGCGGCCGCCGAGGCGGCTACGCCCGATGCCGCCGAGGTGTTGGTCGACCTGGACCATCTCGGCGCGCGGCTGGCGCGGGGGCTCGCGGCACGCTCCAGTCGGGTGGCCGAGCGCCTTGATCGCGGCTTCGACCGCCTCACCGGCGTCCTGGAGCGGCGGCTGGAGCGGCACCGACAGGCGCTCGCCGGCCTCGCCGGTCGGCTCGACGCGCTGTCGCCGCTTCGCATCCTCGAGCGCGGCTATGCGCTGGCGCGGGACGAGCAGGGCCGCGTGCTGAAGCGGGTCGCGCAGTTCACGCCGGCGCTGCCGTTCCGACTGCGCGTCACCGATGGCACCGTGGCCGCCCGGGTGACGGAATCCTGATGGCGCGCGCCCGCGAGCCTCTCAACTTTGCCGAGCAGCTCGAGCGGCTCGAGGAAATCGTGCGCCGGCTCGAGGGCGAGGAGCTCGACCTGGACGCCGCCCTCAAGCTGTTCGAGGAAGGGGTCGAGCGCCTGCGGCAGGCGCGGGAGCGCCTCACCGCCGCCGAGGCCCAGGTCAAGCAGGTCCTCGCCGATCAGGCCGGCAATGTCCGGGTTGAAGACCTCGACGGCTGACCGCGCACTGGAGGCGTACCTCGCCGAGGCCCGGACCCGCGTGGACGCGGTCTTGGAGTCCTGGGGGGTGCGGGCGGGGCAGTGGTGGCCCGGCCCGGTGCCCGCGGCCATGCGCTACAGCCTGCTCTCCACCGGGAAGCGGCTGCGGCCGACGCTCGTCTTTGCCGCGGCCGAGGCGGTGGGCGGGGGGGGCGCGTCGGAGCACGTGGCCGAGCTCGCGGCCGCGGTCGAGGTGGTGCATGCCTACTCGCTCGTGCACGACGATCTTCCCTGCATGGACAACGACGACCTGCGCCGCGGGCGGCCCACGACGCACCGTGCCTTCGACGTGCGGACCGCGGTCGTGGCGGGCTATCACATGGTCGCCCTGGGCGCGCGGGTGCTCGACGCGGGGCTCGCGGCGCTCACGCCCGACGCCCGCCGGCGGATCGCGCTCGAGCTGTTTCGCGCGGCCGGCGCCGGGGGCATGATCGGCGGGCAGGCGCTGGACCTCGAGGCCGAGGGTCGGCGGCTGACACCGGCGGCGCTGGAGGACGTCCATCGCCGCAAGACCGGCGCGCTCATCTCGGCCGCCTGCGTCATCGGCGCCATGGCGGCGGGAGCGCCGGGCGCCGCGTGCGAGGCGCTGCGCGGCTACGGGGCCGACGTGGGGCTCGCCTTCCAGATCTACGACGACGTGCTCGACGCGACCGCGACTTCCGACCAGCTGGGCAAGACAGCGGGGAAGGACGCGGCGGACGGCAAGTCGACGTTCGCGACCCTGCTGGGCGTGGGCGCCGCGCGGGCCGAAGCGGAGCGTCTGGCGGCACGGGCGGTGGACCGCCTGCGGCAGGCGGGGTTAGTTTCTGCTACGCTCGCGGGCCTGGCGCACTACATTGTGACGAGGCCGAATTGAACCAGTTGCGGATTAACCAATTGCGGATTGCGGATTTCGGATTGCGGATTGGACACCCGCCCTTCGAATCCGCAATCCACAATCCACAATCCGCAATCTGTCGGAAAGGGTACCTTGGCTCTTCTTGATTCGATCGCGGGTCCCGCGGACGTCAGGCGGCTCTCCAAGGACCAGCTCCAGCCGCTCGCCGACGAGGTGCGCCGCCGTCTGATCGAGGTCGTCTCTCAGACGGGGGGGCACATCGGGGCCGGGCTGGGGGTCGTCGAGCTGACGGTCGCGCTGTGCTACTGCTTCGACTCGCCGCGCGACCGGATCGTGTGGGACGTCGGGCACCAGGGCTACCCGTGGAAGATCCTCACCGGCCGCAACGACCGCCTCCCCACGCTGCGTCAGCCGGCTGGCCTGTCGGGATTCCTGCGGCGCGACGAGAGTCCCCACGACCAGTTCGGCGCGGGGCACGCGGGCACGGGCCTCTCGGCCGCGTTCGGGATCGCCACGGCACGCGACCTCAAAGGCGAGCAGTTCAAGGTCGTCGCCGTGGTGGGCGACGGCGCGCTCACGTGCGGCCTGCCGTACGAGGCGATGAACAATGCGGGCCACTCGGGTCGCGACGTCATCATGGTGCTGAACGACAACGGCATGTCGATCGCGCCCAACGTCGGCGCCATCAACAAGTACCTGGGCTCCATCATCGCGAGTCCGATCACGGTGCGGATCCGCGAGCGCATGAAGGGGCTGATCGAGTCCGTCTCCCATGTCGTCGGCGGGCAGAAGCTCGTCGATTTCGCCAAGACGATGGAGGAGAGCATCAAGAACTTCTGGTCGCCGGGAATGCTGTTCGAGGAGCTGGGGTTCCGCTATTTCGGGCCGATCGACGGGCACAACATCGCGCAAATGGTGCAGACCCTGGAGATCGTGAAGACGCTCAGAGGCCCCCGCGTGGTGCACGTGATTACTGAGAAGGGCAAAGGCTTCCCCCTGCCGCATCCCGACACGGAGAAGTATCACGCCCGCGCGCCCTACGACCCCGTCACGGGCGAGCTGCGACCCGTCAAAGCGGGACCGCCGCAGTGGACGGCGGTGTTCGGCGAAGCGCTGGGGCAGCTCGCCGGGGAGTACCCCAAGCTCGTGGCGATCACCGCGGCCATGCCGTCGGGCACGGGCACCGGCGTGTTCCAGAAAAAATGGCCCGATCGGTTCTTCGACGTCGGCATCGCGGAGGCGCACGCCGTGACGTTCGCCGCCGGGCTCGCCACGCAGGGGATCCGCCCGGTGGTCGCGATCTATTCAACGTTCCTGCAGCGCGCGTACGACAGCATCATCCACGACGTGGCGATCCAGCGACTGCCGGTGCTGTTCTGTCTCGACCGCGCCGGCATGGTCGGCGAAGACGGCCAGACGCACATGGGTCTGTACGACATCGCGTACCTGCTCGCGGTCCCGAACATGACGGTGACGGCCCCCAAGGACAGCGCCGAATTGATCGGGCTGCTGCGCTGCGCCCTGGAGCATGCCGACGGGCCGTTCTCGATCCGATACCCGCGCGACCGGGCCCCGGGTGAGGCTCCCCCCGCGCCCGAAGTGGCGCCCATCCCCTACGGCACGTGGGAAATCCTGCGCAAGGGTCGGGAGTGCGCGCTGCTCGCGGTCGGCGCGATGTGCCAGCCGGCGGTGGCCGCGGCAGAGTTGCTCGCCGCCGACGGGCTCGACGTCACCGTCGTGAACTGCCGGTTCATGAAGCCGATGGACCGCGAGCTGCTGGACGGCCTGGTGCGCGACCATCGCCTGCTCGTCACGGTGGAGGACGGGACCGTAACCAACGGCTTCGGCGCCCAGCTTGCGGGACTCGTCGCCACGGTGGCCCCGGAGGTGCGCGTCGGCCTGCTCGGGGCGCCCGATCGGACCTACGAGCACGCGCCCCGCGCCCAGCAGCTCGCGGACGTCGGCCTCACGGGCAGCGCGATCGCCGCCCGCGTGCGTGCGCTCGCGGCGGAGGAATCGCCCGCGCACTCATGAACGTCGGGGTGGTCGGCAACCCGAGCTACCGCGATCTCAAGAGCATCCTCGCGCATCTCGCGCAGGTCGCGCCCCGGCTGGGTCTTACGTTGTTCACCGAGGAGCACATCGCGGTGCTCTGGCCCGAGCCCGCGCCCGCCCCGCTGCACGGCGCGCCCCAGCTCGAGTGCCTCGTCACGCTGGGCGGCGACGGCACCCTGCTGCGCGGCGCGCGTAGCCTCAACGGCGCCCGCACCCCCATTCTCGGCGTGAATCTGGGGCGCGTCGGCTTCCTCACCACCGCCAACGCGCAGACGCTGGACTGGGCGCTCGACGTCCTGGTGCGCCGGGCGTACGCCACCGAGTCGCGCCTCGCCCTCGCGCCGTTCATCCTGGACAAGCAGGGCAAGACCCGCCCCGAGCCGGTGGTCCTGAACGACGCCGTGGTCCACAAGGGCGGCGTGGCCCGCGTCATCCGGCTGCGCGTGTCGGTCGACGGCGACGAGGTCGGCCAGTACTCGGCGGACGGGATCGTCGTGGCGACGCCCACCGGCTCGACGGCCTACGCCCTCTCCGCCGGCGGGCCGATCGTCGTCCCCGGCGTCGACGCCATCGTCGTCGCCGCCATCTGTCCCCACACGCTGGCCGTGCGCCCGCTGGTGGTGCCCTCCCAGGCCAGCGTCACCGTGGAGCCGATTCCTCCTTGGACGGAGGACGTGCTCGTGTCCTTCGACGGCCAGGTCGGCACCACCATGCAGGCCGGTGAGCGGCTGGTGGTCAAACGCGCCGAGCAGCCGGTCCTGCTCGTGCGGCTCGGACCCGAAGGCTTCTTCGCCCGCATGCGCAAGAAGCTGCAGTGGGGCGACCTCTCCGACCGCGAGCGCCAGTAGTGCTGACGGAGCTGCGCGTCCGCGACCTCGCCGTCATCGCCGACGTCACCCTGTCCCTCACTCCTGGCTTGAACGTCCTCACCGGCGAGACCGGGGCGGGCAAGTCCATGCTCGTGGACGCCCTGGCCCTGCTCCTGGGCGAGCGTGCGTCCAGTGACGTCGTCCGTCCCGGCGCTCAAAAGACCGTGATCGAAGGCGCGTTCGAATTGTCCCCTACCGCCCTCTCCCGCCTTCTACCGCCTTTTACCGCCCTTGGGGTGGACGTCGAGGACGGGCGCCTCGTCCTCAAGCGCGAGATCAGCGGGGAGGGGCGCTCCCGCGCCTGGGTCAACGGCAGCCCCACCACGGTGGGCATCCTGACGCAGCTCGGGGCCTTGCTGGTTGACCTGCACGGGCAGCACGAGACCCAGTCGCTGCTCAAGGCCGACGCACAGCGCGACATGCTCGACCTCTACGCCGCGGCGGCCGTGGAGCGGGCCGCGGTGCGCGACGCGCACGCGCGCTTACGGGAGCTCGAGCAGCGGGAGGAGGCGCTGCTCGCGCAGCGCGACGACGTGCAGCGCAAGGCGGACTACCTTCGCCACGTGGTGGAGGAGATCTCGCGCGCCGGGCCGCGAGTCGGCGAGACGGAGGCGCTCGAAACGGAGGCGAAACGTCTCGCGCACGCCGACGAGCTGGGCAGGCTGTCGCGCGAGCTGGAGCAGGCGCTCGAGACCGTGAATACGGCGGGCCTGGCCCGCGCCGCAAAGCTGTTCGCGAGCCTGGCGAAGCTCGACCCGTCGGTCGAGCCCTGGCGGACCCTGGTGGACGGAGCGTTCGCCAACGTGGAGGAGCTGGCGCAGACGGCGCGCGACTACGGCGCGGGGATCGAGGGCGATCCCAGCCGGCTCGCGGCGGTGGAACAGCGCCGCGATGCGCTGTACCGCCTCACGCAGAAGTACGGTCCCGCGTTGCCCGACGTGCTCGCCACCCGGGACCGCGCCGCGCGCGAGCTCGAGCTGCTCGACACGGCGGACCTGGACCTGCGCGAGATCGCCGGGCAGCGGGCGACGGCCGCGGCCGATTTCGCGCGCGCCTGCACGGCGCTCACTGCCAAGCGCCAAGAGGGCGTCGAGCGACTAGCCAAGGCTGTGAACCAACTCCTGCCGGCGCTCGGCATGCCGGGAGGCCGGTTTGGTGTGACGCTGCAACCGCGCACCGCGCACGGCGCACACGGTGGCGAGGACGTCACCTTCGTCGTGCAGCTAAACGTGGGCCTCGACGCGCGCCCGCTGGCCAAAGTCGCTTCGGGTGGCGAGCTGTCGCGCCTCATGCTTGCCCTCAAGGTCGTGCTGGCGGAGCACGACGCCGTGCCGACGCTCGTGTTCGACGAGGTGGATCAGGGCATCGGGGGGGAAGTGGGCGGGCGAGTGGGCGAGGCGCTGGCGGCGGTGACGCGCGACGAGCGACGCCAGGCACTCGTCATCACGCACCTGCCACAGATTGCGGCGTACGCCGGGCACCAGCTGGTCGTGGCCAAGGGAGCGCGCGGCGGGGTCGCGACCAGCGACGTACGGGCCGTCACCGGAGAGGCGCGGACCCGCGAGCTGGCCCGCATGCTGGGCGATCCCGACATGGACAGCGCCCTCGGCCATGCGACCGAGCTGCTCAGAAAAGCTTCCGCGACGTCCGCATCACCAGCCGATACACCGTCGCGCCCGGGACGAAGCCCCCGCCGCTGACGGTCTGCTCGATCGAAAGGCCGCCTTCGACCATGGCACCGTGATAGGTCATCGCAAAGCCGAGCCGCAGCCGGTGCTCCGAAGTGCCCTGGTCGAGCAGGCTCGCGGCGGTCGGCGCTCCCAGGCGCGTCGCGAGCGCGATGGAATCCTGGGGTGACTGGAACGCGTAGCGGTCCTGCTGCTTGGTCCAGTAGCCCGCGGTGAAGCCGGCCGCGAACTCGGGTGCGAGCCGGACCAACGGCGCCACGTCCACGCCGACGTAGTCTCCCGGATCCCACCGCAGGCTCGCCGTGGCGGCCACCGGCACGAGAAACGCGTTCGGGGGCGCCACGCGGCGCACACGCGTCCCGGGGCGCTGCAGCCCGGCGCGGACGGCGAGGTTGAGCCACAGTGGGCCTGCAATCAGCTCCTGGGTCAGCTGCCCTTCGAGATCGGTCTGGTGATCGCCGATCGAGGGAGCGAGCAGGTCGTCGGCCGAGTCCCGCGCCCCGGTGGGAAGGCGCACCAGTGCCTTCACGGCGGCGGCGTAGTGAGCGCCGGCCAGGAGACGGTACTTGGCGGCGAGCTCGACGTCGCCGAGCCCGTAGCGAAAACCGGTACGGAAGGGAATCCGGTTGTATCCGAACCCGATGGCGCTGTCGACGATCGCCGCCTGCAGCAGGGCGCCGCTCACCGTGTCCGTCGGCAAGAGAAACGTGGTATCGAAGCCGGCGACGCCGAACGTGGACATGTCGCGCCTGATGCGGGCGACCGCGCTGTCGATGCCGCGACCCGCGCTGGAAGAGTCGAGCGGCATGAAGGGCGAGCCGACCTGCGCCACGCCGTACACGGTGCCGTGGAGGGCGTCGCGCACGGAACGCCAGGACGTCAGGCTGGCACGTGCCGGGCACGAGGGCGTGCAGGAGCCGTACAACCCGGCATTGATGTTCTGCTCGAAGCGCGCCAGCGTCGTGTCGAACTGCGTGAAGAAAGCGAGGTAGGCCGCGTCCGCGCCGGCGACATTGAGGCGGGGGTTGAGCCCGAGATTGGCGCTCGTGTTGGACAGTTGCATGGCGCTGCGCGTCGCGAGCCGCACGATCGGCACCGTCAGGCTCACCGAGAGGCGGCTCGTGACGCCGAGCTCGGCGGTGACGGGGTAGGTGCGGCGCTCCTGGCGCACGCTCAAGAGGCCGGCCCCGAGGCTCGCCACGAAGCGCGGGAGCAGCGGCTGTCGGTCGGGGGAGCCCAGCACCTGCGGCCGAATGACGGGGACGAGGTCCCCGGTCACGGTCCGCACGTTCTGCTCGAGCTGGGCCAAGGCGGGGATGTAGCGACTGCCCACGGTGTCTCCCGTGAGACCGAAGCCGAGCCGGCGTCGCCCTGCATCGGTGAACTCGTCGTTCCAGGTCATGATACGCGGATCGAACGTCACGCGCAGGATCCCGCGGCCCGGGACGTCGGTGCGCTCGACCGCCTGAGCGGCGAGCATGGCCCCGCCCGTCAGGGCGGGGAACGCGAGGGCGAGCATTTGGGCGAGTCTCATTAGCAAAACGGCACCCGCCGGGCGGCGGATGCCGTGTTCGCTACCCCGCCGGAGGCTCGCGGTTCGCGTCAGGGCACCCCTGTAACGGGGATCGCCGACCCGTAGGTGGCGTTGATGGTCTGCACGATCACCTGCGCGATCAGGTGATGGGTCGCGTTACTGGGGTGAATGCCGTCACAGGAAAACGCCAGCCCGAATGGGCTCCCCGAGGCGGTGCCGTTGCAGCTCGTCGCCGCGGTGTTCGGGAAGATGCGCACCTGGGTCGTGTCGCCGCGGAGCGTGGCTAGCGGCCCATTGGGATCCAAGTATGCCCACTGCCGTGCCGCCGCCCGGGCACTGATCACAGCATTGTACGCCGCCACCGTCGCGTGGATGTTGGCCAGCTCCGCGGGGTCGATGTTGTGGGCGTTGGTGCAGTCCAGCGTGTCGGGCACGCCGGCCGCCGCGGCGCCGATCAATCCGAACCCATATTGAAAGGCCACGAGCACCGTGTCCCCGATGCCCCCGGAGGTGCGCGGAGCGCAGTTCGCCGAGACGACCATCGCGGGCGGCAGCTTGGACTGGAGAAACGCCCCGAAGTACGTAACGCCGTAGGAGAAGTACGGGATCGCCGCTACGTCAGCGACGCCGATAAGGATGGCACCCTGAACGGAAGGAGTGGAGTCGATGTCGGCCAGCAGCGAGTCGTAGCGCGCCCGGAACACGGCCGTGTCCGTCACCTCCGCCGGGTTACCGGCGTTGGCGGTGTCGGTGGCCGCGCCGAGCACGTCGTTGTTGCCGATCCAGGCGCTCACGAACGTCGGCTGTGCGGCGCGCATCGCTTGGATCTGCGAGCGGGCGCCGAGGATGAGCAGCGTCAGCGCGTTGGCCGAAGGCGTCGGACCGGCGTGCATCGGGTCGAATACGGTCGCTCCCGGCACCGCGACGTTACTGATGTAGGGCGGGAGGGGCGCGCTGCGGAGCGAGCACGGCGGCGCAGCAGTGCCACCGAGCCGGTGCGGGGCCCCGGACGCCGTGAACAGTGTATCGATCGGGGGCGGGCAGCCGGGAATCGTGAGGCTCGGGCGGTAGAAGGAATCGCCCGCCATCGCCACGGACAGCTTCACGGCGTACGACTGCTTCTGGGTCGAGTCGTTGATCCCCCCCGACTGGAAGCCCGCCGTGATGCTATTGCCGAGGGATACGTAGCGCTGAAACATGGCCCCGCCCTTGTACTGCGGAGGCGTCGACGTCAACAGGCCTTCGTTGTTGCAGCCCACGGCGGCCAGGACCAGTCCGGCGGCGAGCGACATGCGGCGGATCGTCATCGTCGGGCTCCCTTAGAACGCGTAGCTCAGCGACACCCCGAACAGGTGCGCGTGGAAGTCGTAGAGACCGTTGTTCATGGCGGCCGTCGCAGCGCCGAGCAGTGGCTCTCGCGTACGGCCGCGCCGGTCGTCCTGTCGGATGTACTGATACGCGAGATCGGCGCTCAGGTCGTCGGTCAGCTTGACCGTGGTGCCCGCCGTAAACTCGTTACGCTGTGCCTCCGGCAGGAGCGGCGTCACGGTCTCGGTGGGGGCGGCGCCATCGTGATGCAGATAGCCGCCGCGGAACGTCCACTTCGCGTCCTTGGCCCACTCGGTGCCGAAGCGGAAGCCGCTGGTATTGCGATAGTTCTCGACCAGGTGGCGGGCCAAGAGGCCCGAGGCGTCCTGCGGAAACGTGATGTCGAGCTGGTCGAACTGGCTCCACCAGGTGAATTGGTAATCGCCCAACAGCGTCCAGCCGGCGGCGACCTTGTACGCCAGACCCAGCGCGAGCTGCGACGGATTCCTGATCGTGGTGGTCACCGGCTGCGTCCTGAACACCCCGCTTGTCGGGTCGAACAGGTTGAGCGGCGGCACCCTGAGGAAGGCGTCGATCGGCGTGCCCGCCGGGATCGTGATCGCGCCGATGCTGAGATCCGCCGGCACCACGAGGTTGGTCGACACCTGGGTAAAGGTCGCGGTGCCGGAATAGTCGAACTTCGCCTGGGTCAGGAAATTCGCCCCAAACGAAAGTTGATCGCTCAGCTTCACGATCGCGCCGAAGTGCGCCGCCACGGTCGTCTTGGTCGCTTCGAGGTGCGCGTTGGCGAAGTCCGTCCCGGGCGCGATACCGAACTGTCCGAACACGGGGGTCGGAGTTCCCGGGGGCACGGGGAGGATGGTGGCCGGGATGGGCACATCTGCCAGGTCGAGTCGCTGGTTCAGCTCCACTTTGCCGAGCACGATGTCGAAGCCTGCGCCGAGGGAGACCTGCGGCGACAGCTGAAACGCGATGGTGGGTTGGATGTAAATCGACCGGAGCAAGTTCTTGTACCCGGCGAACCGCCCATCGAAGGTCGTGGGCCATCTGGTCTCGAGCCCGTAGGGCGCGAACAACCCGACCCCGACCCCGAGCTTGGGCGTAGCTGCGTACGAGATATAGACTTGCGGCACTGCGAGGAGCGGATCGTCGAGCGTGGCCTTCTGCTGGAACACGTCGTCGGTGAAGCCGCCCTGGACGTCGAGCAGCGTCGCGCCGACGGTGACGTGCCCGCCGGTGAGCCCGGCCAGGCCGGCGGGGTTGAAGAACATCCCTGAACCGTCCGAGCAGGGCGCCGCCACCCCAGCACCCGCCCGTCCCATCGCGCACGTTCCTTGCTCGTAAATGGCGAAACCCTGCGCACCTAGCAAAGTCGGGGTCGCGGCAAACAGCACCAGCGCGTACCTGACGCACGCCCGCATACGGTTTGTCTCCGGGTGGCCTTGGAGAGGTGGTGGAATCGGCTGGCCAACGGTAGCATTGGCCCGAATTGTTGTCAAACCGAATCCCTGTCAACCCTATGATTGGCAACGCGTCAGCCCTGTTCCGCGCGACGTTCGGTGTGGCGCCCCGGGTCGTGGCGTCGGCGCCCGGGCGCGTCAACCTGCTCGGCGAGCATACCGACTACAACGGCGGTCCGGTGCTGCCGGTGGCGACGGCGCTGCGCACCACCGTGGCGGTCGGCCCCGGCGACGCCGGCGTGCTCGAGCTGATCTCGACGCGCGACGGGGAGCGGGCGCGCGTTGCATGGCGCGACGCACGCCCCGCCGGGTGGGGCGCGTACCTCGCCGGCGTCATGCGCGAGCTGGACGCGACGGGCGCGGCGCCTGCCGGTGCCGGAGCCCGAGTGGCCGTCGCGAGCGACGTGCCCGTCGGCGCGGGGCTCGCCTCCTCGGCCGCGTTGACGGTGGCAGCGGCACAGGCGTTGAGCCTGCTCGCCGGGGTGCGGCTCAGCCCGCGCCAGCTCGCGGGCGCCGCGTTTCGCGCCGAACACGATTACGTGGGTGTGGGTTGCGGGATCATGGACCAGATGTGCGCCGCGCTGGCGCGGCCGGGGCACGCGCTATTGCTCGAGTGCGCGTCGCTCGCGGCGCGCCACATTCCCCTGCCGGGGCGCCTGTTGCTGGTGGACACAGGCACGCGACATGAGCTCACGAGGGGCGCGTTGAACGAGCGGCGCGCCGAGTGCGAGGCGGCCGTCGCGCGTCTCAAGCTCGAGCTGCCGGAGCTGGTGTGGCTCGCGAGCTGGCCCGCCCGCTGGCTGCCGCGCTTGAAGCGCGCCCTTCCCGAGCCGCTGCGCTCGCGCGCGCTGCACGTCGTGGGCGAGACGGCGCGCACCCGGTTTGGTGCGCAGCTCTTGACCCGCGGGCGCATGCGGCGCTTCGGAGAGCTGTTGTACGAGGCGCACGAGTCGTGTCGGCGCCTGTACGAGTGCAGCGCGCCCGAGCTGGATGTCGTGGTCGCCGCGGCGCGGCGGGCCGGCGCGCTGGGCGCGCGGCTCACGGGTGCGGGTTGGGGCGGCGCGGTGCTGGTGCTCCTGGGGAAGAGGGACGGGGGAAAAGGGAAGGGTGAGGCGAAGGTCTCGAAGGAGATCCGGCGCGCGTTTGCCGCCGAGTATGGGCGCGAGCCCTCGATCACCCGGGTGCGGCCGTCCGGTGGGGCACGCGGCAAGATCGTCACCGAGCGGGGCGCCGGCCATGTATGTTAAGACGCTCGTGCGCGAAGGAGACGGCGCATGTTTGAGATACCGGTGTGGGCCGTCGGAGTGGGGTTCATCGTCTTGACCGTCGCGGTGGCCCAGGTGGTCGCCAGGCGGCTGATCCCAGCCGACCAGCTGCGGCACGCCGATCGGCCCGGCGGACGGAGGGGAGCGAAGCGTGAGGTCGCGGAGGCGCTCGAAGAGGTGGAGGCGAGACTGGGCGAGCTCGACGACTTGCGGAAGCGACTCGGCGAGGTCGAGGAACGACTGGATTTCGCGGAACGCCTGCTCACCAAGCAGCGGGAGGCGGAGCGAATCGTCCCACCGCAGAGCTAGACGAGCGACGAAGCAGGCGCCGGGGTGGCGAAACTGGTAGACGCAAGGGACTTAAAATCCCTTGGGAGGCGACTCCCGTGCAGGTTCGAATCCTGCCCTCGGCATTGTCCCGGCTACGCCGCAGGTTCGCATCCTGCCCCGAGCACTCCGTCACGGCCGCCAATGAGGCTTGAGCTTGAATGTCAATGTGGGTATGTGGGTCAGCCGGGTCTGGTTGCTCCCGTCCGGTTTCATGACATAGATCTCCGAAAACGAAAGGCCATCCCGACCCGACACGAACACGATCGTGCTGCCGTCGGGTGACCACGCCGGGTCGCCATTGCCGCCGGAGTCACTCGTAAGGCGCATTGGGCTGCTGCCATCGGGATTCATTATCCAAATCTGAAACGCGCGCGTGTCTCGGTTCGACGAGAAGGCAATCCTGCGACCGTCAGGTGACCAGGAAGGCGTCTCCTCGGTTGCGGACGTGTCACCAATCGATGTGAGACCACTCCCATCTGTGTTGATCACGTAGAGGTGTCCGCTACTCTGACCGCTTGCGCCCCGGTTAGAAAAGAACACGATACGTCCATCCGGTGACCACGAGGGGTGGTCTTCGACGAAGGCATCGGTGAAGAGCGGCGTAACGCCAGTACCGTCCGCATTCATGACTGAGAGGCGGCTGCTCGAGATAAAGGCGATCTTCGCGCCGTCCGGCGACCAGGCGGGCCCCCACTCGCTCCCCGCACCGGACGTGAGCGGCATCAGCCCGCCGCCATCGTCGCGCATCAGGAAGAGATGCCATCGCCCAGTGGTGTCCCGGCCGGCGGAACTAAACATGATCTTCGACCCATCGGGCGACCATGCCGGATCGTCATCGAGCGCGGGGTTGCGCGTGACGTTCGTCACGTGTCCGCCGAGAGAATCTGTCACATAGATATCCAAGTCGGGACCGGATGCGGTTGGTTGGAACCTCGTGAACACGATCGTGGGTCGGCCACCGGGCCCCGTGCCCTCACGGCAGGCAACCAGAAGAAGGAAGGGCACGACGTACTTGATCATGACGACCTCCCAGGGCGGCTGATTGAACTCGAGTCCTGCCCTCGGCATCGATACGCGGCAGCTAGGGTGTCACCTGAGCTCCCACGCCGAGCACGCCGGCGTTGCCCCCACCCTTGATCTTCTCGTTGTCGTATGCCAGATGCACGCCCCACGACCCGAACCCGATGTTGGCGCCAATCGCGTACCCGAACTCCGTGCTGCTTCCTCCCGTACTCACCTCGCTGTGATACCGGATCCCCGGGGAGACGTAGGGCTCGACGCTGAACCCCGGCGCCGGAAGCCGTACACCGACGCCCACCGCGCCCGTGACCGCCGTGCCTGACGGGGAAACCACGACGTTCGCCAATTCAGTGCGCGCCACGCCGACCTGTAAGTTCGCTCGGATTCCCGGGGAGGGGATCGGCAGCAGCGTGCCGCCGATCAACTGAATTGCCACGTTCCCACCGATGGACGTCAAACCCTCCCAGCTCGCCGCACCGATGGTAAAGGTGGCGGTTCCGAGGCCCACCGACAGCCGCGCGCCCCAGGCAGTGCCGCCGCCATAGTTGTCGTCGGGTTTGGCATAATCGGCGCTGACGACGAACCCACCGCCCGAGGGATTGTTCCACATCGGTTCGCCGAGCCACTGCGCGGCGGCGGGTACCGCGAGACCGGTCACGACGCCGAGCGTCAACACGGCGCGGTTCACGTCTGGCCTAGCGGCCCGTCCCCCGGCGGTCCCCGTCGCTGCCGGCGAACAGGGGCGCCAGCATCCAGCGGCCCAGCGCCGCGCCCCATGTCCACGCGCGCGACCGCGCGCGTCGTCGCTCCGCCACCACGCGGAATCCGAACGCCTTGCACCCGGGACTGTTGAAGATCAGATGCCGTCGCAGGATGCGGAGGATAAAGACGCGCCCGAAGGTCTCATAGCCCAACCGATACACGGACTTGAGGGAGCTGAGATTGTTGGCCTCGACGTAGGCGAGCATCCCCCGGTAGCCCCGCGCGCGCCACGCGTCGAGCGTGCGGGCCATGGTGATCGCGTGAAACCGCCGTCCGCGATATGGCTCCAGCGTGAGTCCCTTGTAGCGGTACACATACGCCTGGTCGAAGTGCAGCCAGAGGTCGTCGTTGATCTTGGTCGGCGCGTGCGTATACCACCCGTACGACACGACGCGATCGCCGTCCAGTACGCCGTAGCACGCATCACCCCGGCCGAGCGCCTCGCTCACAAACTCGGGCGGCAAATCGTACCGCCGATCCAGGGACACCCGCTCGAGCGTCTCGCTGTCGAGAAAACCGCCGGTAAAGCCGGTGGGGCACTCGGTGAACCGCGCGTCCGCTCCGGCGAGGTAAATCCCGCGCAACACCTTGAAGGAAACGACGTGATGGATCGCGCGGAACGCGAATTCCCGAAGCGTGCTGCGCAGCCCGAACGCCGCGCGCTCGCGCCGGAAGTCCGCTGCGACGCGGCGAAACCAACGGCGCGAAAACCGTGGCGGGTCCTCTGCACGGTCGGTCCACACGGCGTCACGACCCGATACGGCTGCTATCGTCATGGCCTGGAGTCTCCGGGTGCGTGCGCGAAGTGCAGAGTTTGTGCCACGTCGTAGCATCGACGCAACGACTTACTGTGTCGCGTCCACGCAGCAGCTCGAAGTCGGCGGGTATCCTGTCGCGCTGCGGATACACCACAGGACGTCGCGCCTGTGACCCGGCACACGGCACCCCAGGTCACTTAGAGTATCCTTAGCTCGACTCGCCGCGGAGGACATGCACATGGCCGGCTTGTGGGCTCGTTTGGCGGCCGACCTCAACGTCAGGCTGCGCCGCGGCGCGTGGTATCGTATCACGCAGCTCGGGCCGCTCCAGGCAATCGTCGAAGTGCGCGGGCGGCCGCTCGAAGTCCCGTCCGCATTCCTGCAGGTGATCGACAGTCCGCCTCGCACGTGGAGCGTGGTCGCGCGCCCGAGCGACGCGGTGCGGCTGCCGCAGACCTGGGGCGACCGCTATGCCGTGTGCCCGAGCTGCCGCGGGCGACAGTCGATCGAAGGGCGTCCACGCACCATGGCGTGCCAGCGGTGCGGCGGCGAGTTCAAGGTGACCTGGGCGGAGGCGTAACCCCCGGTCCTACCTGCTCTTTACAGCCTCCTGACCTGTCCGATGCAACCATTAGGCACCTTGCCACGTCTTACAAGTCGACGCGTGCGGTCTTACCAGCAGTTCGGGAGGCACTCTATGCGCATCTACGCTTTGATGCTCGGCATCGCGCTCACGACTGGCTACGGCTACGCCGCCGAGCTCGCGGTGTCGTCTGTGGATCCGGGCCGCCAGACACGAGCGAATCCTCCGGCCCCGATCCCGGCGAGCGGCAACCCGGGCGAGGTATGGTATGGTGGTGTGCTCGATCCCATCACCGTGGAATCGTCCCGCGGTGACATCCACGCAGCCGCCCATGCGCGGATACTCAGTCGCCCGACGGTGCGATGCGTCGGCGCGGACCGGTCGACGTTCCGTACGATCTCCTGAGGCGTGGAGGGGGGCTTCGGCCCCCTTCCCGCCGCCGTCGGCCGCTCCCACCCCCAGTTTCGGAAACCCCGCCTCGCCAAGCAGCGTAAGACCTGCCAGTATCTAGCTCCGGAAACAGGGGGAGCGGATGAGCGGGTTCTGGGACACGTGGCGCAAGGAAATCATTCGGGGGACCGCGTTGTTCTGCGGCGTCCTCTGCGTTTGGCTGCTGGCGCGGCACTTCGTGAGTCGCGTGCGGCAGGGCGTCACGGACCGCCTGCCCATGGCGCTGCGCGACCTGCGCAATGAATTCGACCCCGGCTCCGACGCCGGTCCCCGCATAGCGGGTGGGACCTGGATGTATCGGGCCAAGGTCGCGCCCAAGCAGTGGGTGTGGATCCGCGACACGCGCGGCTCGGTCACGGTCGAGCCCGCCAAAGGCGACCAGGTCGAAATCACCGCGGTGAAGAGCTATCGGTCGTCGGACACCGGGGGCGTGCGGCTCGTGGCCGAGCCGTACGACGGTGGCGTCGCGGTGTGCGCCCTGTGGCCCGGCGGCGACTCGCGCTGCGGCCCACAAGACGCCGATTACGAGATGCACCGGACGAATCGCAACGACGTGGCCGTGGACTTTACCGTTCGGCTCCCCGCCAACGTACGCCTGGGTGCGTCGACCATGGTGGGTGATCTGCGAGTGAGAGGTGGGCGCGCGCCCCTGGTGCTGCACACGGTCAGTGGCGAGGTGGACGCCGTGACGGCGCAGGGCCCGGTCAAGGCCACTTCCATGAATGGCGGCGTGCGGGTCCGCATGGACGCCTTCGGCGATACCGGAGCGGTGTCACTGAAGACGATCAACGGCTCGGTCACGGCCGAGCTGCCGCCCTGGCTCGACGCGCAGGTGAGCGCAAAGACGATCAACGGTGCGATCGTGACCGAATACCCGCTGACGGTGAACGGCAAGTTCACGGCCCATGACGTCGAGGGCACGCTCGGTCGCGGCGGCCGGAAGGTGCGCCTCGAGACGGTGAACGGCTCGATCCACCTGCACAAGGCGCCTCAGGGCGCCAGGTAGCGGGCCACCTCTTCCGCAAAGCCGCGGACGTCGATCGGCTTCGTGATGTAGCCGTCGAATCCCGCCGCCAGCGCGTGTTCGCGATCACCCGGCATGGCGTGCGCCGTGAGGGCCACCACTCTCCAGGGATGCGTACCCGCGAGCCGCTTCACATCGGCCAGGACGCTGAAGCCGTCGCGGCCGGGCAGTTGAATGTCGAGCAGCACCAGCGCGGGCGGCGGCTGCTCGGCCTCGAGCGTCGCCACCAGCGGCTCGCCCGACGGCAGGCCGATCACGCGGTGTCCCTTCATGGTGAGCAGGGCCGTGATGAGCTTCAGGTTGTCGGGCTGGTCTTCCACCACCACGATCGTGGCCATCAGGCGCGCTCCGGCGTGAGTTCGCTGCGCGGGACCGTGAACCAGAAGGTGCTGCCCTTGCCGAGCTGGCTCTCCACGCCGATGGCCCCACCCTGCAGCTCGACGAGTCGCTTCGACAGCGCGAGGCCGAGGCCGGTGCCTTCGTAGCGGCGGCTGGGGCTCCCGTCGAGCTGCACGAATTCCTGAAACAGCTTCTCTTGGTCGTCGGGGGCGATGCCGATGCCGCTGTCGCTCACCGCCACCCGCACGCGATCGCCGGCGAGCTGCGCGCTGAGCGCGATGCGCCCGCCGTCGGTGGTGAACTTGATGGCGTTGGACAGCAGGTTCAGGAGCACCTGGCGGAGGCGCCCACGGTCGGCCGTGACGATCAGCGGCTCGCGCAGCGGTTCGATCGCGAGCTTGTGTTTGCGGGCCTCGAGCTGGGCGCGCACGGTGTCGGCCACCTCGCGGAACAGCGCATCGAGCGCCAGCGGCTCGAGCCGGAGCTCCATGCGCCCGGCGGCGATCTTGGAGAGGTCGAGCAACTCGTTGATGAACTCCAGCAAGTGACGGCCGTTGCGCGCGATGGTCTCGAGGTAATCGCGCTGGGTATCGGTGAGCGGGCTGTCCGGCGAGGCCATCGTCAGGAGCAGGTCGCTGAACCCGATGACGCTGTTCAACGGGGTGCGCAGCTCGTGCGAGACGTTGGCGAGGAACTGATCCTTGAGCTTACCCGCCTGATCGAGCTCCGCATTCAGCCGCGTCAGCTCCTGGCGCTGCTCCTCGAGCTTGGCGTTCTGGGTCTCGAGCCGCTGGGCGGCGCGCCGCACCTCCACCGCGAGGCGGCGGGTGTGCAGATGCGCGGACTCGCGCTCGCACGCGATGGTCAGATTGGGCGCCGCCTGCTCCAGCGTCGCGCGTGCGTCGGCGGTCAGCGAACCGGCGACGACCACCGCGAGCAGCCCGACCAGGCGCTCGCGCGCGCGCAGCGGCACGAGGGCGACGCACCCGGTCGCGAGCGGTGCGTCAGGGGACAGCTGGAGTTGGCTGCGCACGCCGGAGGCCGCCGCGCCGTCATGGTGGATCACCTGGGCGGCGTCCCCCACGAGCTGGCGGACCACGTCGCGGGCGAGCGGCCGGGCGGTGGTGCGGTGCATGCCCGTCGGAGCCCACTCGTTGGTGTCGTAGCTCGGCTGATACAGCGCCAGGGCGATGGCGCCGGTGGCGTCGGCGAGGACCGCGAGCGCCGCGCCGAAGCTGCCGCCCGGGGCGGAGTCCTGCGGCGGCACGTTCAGCGCGGCGAGCAGCCGGGCCGTGTGGGCCTGGATCCACTCGCGCCACGTCAGCGCGGCCGCCATGCGGTTGACGCCGCGGGCGATGGTGCCGAACTCCTCCGGCTGATCCTCGCGCAGCCGCTCCGCGTACTGCCCCGCCGCCACGCGCTCGAGCGCGCCCACGACGTGGGCGAACGGCGTCGCCAGCCGCCGCCGGTTGTACCACAGCCCCACCCCGAGCACCACGAGGATCCCTAGAAAGATGACCGTGCTCTGGACCGCCGCCTGGATCGCCTCGTCCCCTACCTCGGCGGTGAGCTCCTGCATCGCGGCGAGCTGGGCGCGCAGGGCGGGGGAGGGGGAGAACCGGTCCAGCCGCTCGAGGCGCTGGCTCAGGTCGATCATGTCGGCCTGGGTGCGCTGCGCGCTCTGCCAGATCGCGACCCGCTCGGCGAGACCCGCGACCGCGATGACGATGAAGGCCGCGCCGAACAGCTGGCTGATGCTCGGGGCGCGGAACAGCCGCCACGACCGCGCCCACAGACCTGGCAACGCCGGCGGTGAGTTCGTCATGCGCGGTCTATAACTAGGCTAACGGCGGGCAGCGGGACAAGAGCGACGCTGGCGGCGGCGTGCGAGGGACGGTAAGCTAGGCCCACACGTCCCGTGGCCGACCTGCTCGAATCCCTGCGTGAGGCCCTCGCCGACCGCTACGCGGTCGAGCGAGAGGTCGGGCATGGGGGGATGGCGACGGTGTTTCGGGCGGAGGACCGGAAACACCACCGCGCCGTGGCGATCAAGGTCCTCCGCGCGGACCTCGCCGCGGTGCTCGGCCCCGACCGGTTCCTGCGCGAGATCGAGATCGCCGCGCGGCTGCAGCACCCCCACATCCTGCCCCTGTACGACTCGGGCTCGGCCGCCGGCATCCTCTATTACGTCATGCCGTACGTCGAAGGCGAGTCGCTCCGCGATC
>Ga0209156_10001275_pt1 | contig 20687 bp, 20 predicted proteins | sample GraSoiAngelo_124_FD_185881 | JGI IMG/M metagenome (GOLD analysis project Ga0209156, IMG submission 185881) | Grasslands soil microbial communities from the Angelo Coastal Reserve, California, USA - 14_0927_05_20cm (SPAdes) (version 2) | ecosystem: Environmental > Terrestrial > Soil > Grasslands...
GCCGGCGCGCACCTGGGCGTAGTCGCGGACCCGCTTCAGCAGCCGGTTCGCGACGCGGGGCGTCCCGCGACTGCGGCGGGCGATTTCGGCGATGCCTGCGACGTCCGCGGGGACGCCCAGGATCCCGGCCGAGCGGCTGATGATCTGCGCCAGGTCGTCCGGCGGATAGTAGGAGAGGCGCTCTACCAGCCCGAAGCGCGCGCGCATCGGCGGCGTCAGCAGGCCGAATCGGGTGGTCGCCCCGATCAGCGTGAACCGCTCGAGCGCCATCGGAATGGTCTGCGCGTGCGGACCCTCGGCGACGCGGACGTCGACCCGGTAGTCCTCCATCGCGGGGTAGAGGAATTCCTCGAGCGCCGGGCGCAGGCGGTGCACTTCGTCGATGAACAGGATGTCGTTCGCCTGGAGCGACGTGAGCAGGCCCACCAGGTCTCCCGGCCGCTCGAGCACCGGGCCCGAGGTCGTGCGGACGCTCACGCCCAGCTCCTTCGCCATGAGCAGCGCGAGGGTCGTTTTGCCGAGTCCGGGGGGCCCGAAGAACAGCGTGTGGTCGAGGGGCTCCCGCCGCTGCTTCGCTGCGTCGATGGCGATTTGGAGCGACTCCTTCACCTTCGCCTGGCCGACGAACTCGTCCAGCCCCGACGGCCGCAGCGCGGCGTCGGTGAGCCGCTCGTCGGGCAGGGCGTCCGGCGTGGTGACCTGGGTCCGCGCGCGCGTGCTCACGCCGCCTTGTTCCCCAGGGGCCGCGCGCGCCACCGCACCGGTCGCGCGTCGGCTTCGAGCGCATGCCTGGTGTGGCAGGCGACGCACTCGTCCGTGGCGCGCGTCGCGCCGTCGGGCACGAGGAGCCGGTTGGTCGAGCCGCAGCGTGTGCAGATCCACTCAGCGGTGAGGGCCATGGTCATCCTTTGGTGAGCAGTTGCAGGGCGCGCCGCACCAGCGTCTCCGGGTCGACACCGCTTCCACCGTCCGCGGCGAGCACGTGGCGCAACGCGCGGTCGGCCTCGACGGTCGCGTACCCGAGCCGCTCGAGTGCGTGGAGCGCCGCTTCTGCCGCCCCCGCCGCTCCTCCCGCCACCATCGCTCCCCCCGCTTCCTCAAACTCGCCGAGCTTGTCGGCCAGTTCAAGCGCCAGCCGCTCGGCCGTCTTCTTCCCGATCCCGCTCACCGACGCGAGCAACGCGATGTTCCGCTCCTTCACCGCCCGCGCCCCACGCTCCACCCCCAGGGCGGACATCAAGGCGATCGCGATCTTCGGCCCCACGCCGCTCACGCCGATGAGCCGCTGGAAGAAGCGGCGGCCGGCGTCGTCGTGAAACCCGTAGAGCGACCAGCCGTCCTCGCGCACCACCAGCTCGGTGGCGAGGGTGACCGTCTCGCCCACCGCGGGCAGTCGCTCCATCACGCCCAGCGGCACCACGATCTCGTAGCCGACGCCGCCCGCGGTGTGGATCAGGACGCGGTCCGCCTGCTTGGCGGCGAGGCGCCCGGCGACCTGAGCGATCACGTCCGCAGGATGTGGGTGAGCGCCACGGCCACGCCGTCGGCCGCGTCGGCGGGTCGGGGGGCCTCTTTGAGCCGCAACAGCCGGGCGACCACGCTGCCGATCTGCGCCTTCGGGGCCCCGCCCGCCCCCGCCACCGTTTTCTTGACCGTCGCCGGCGGATACTGCGCGATGGCGAGGCCCGCCTGCTCGGCGGCGAGCAGGATGACGCCCCGGGCGTGCCCGAGGACCAGCGTGGTATGGACGTTCTTCGCGTAGAAGGCGTTCTCCAGCGCCAGCGTGCCGGGGCGATGCCGCGCGATCAGGCCGGTGATGTGCTCATGGAGGGCGCGCAGCCGCTCGGGGAGGGGGCTCTTGGCGGCGAAGCGGATCACGCCACACTCGATCAGCCGGGCCACCCGGTCCGGCCGGTCCCGTGCGGAGCCGCCGTTCCCGGTCTCGATCACGCCATAGCCGGTGACCGCCGTGCCCGGGTCGACGCCCAGGACCTTCACGTCACGCCGTCGCCGCCGCCAGCGCCTCGGCGTCGATGTCGAAGTTGGATGACACCTTGGCGACGTCGTCCATTTCTTCGAGCGCGTCGATCAGCGAGAGCAGCTGCTTCGCGTCCCTGCCGTCCACCTTCACGGTGCTCTTGGGGAGCAGCGCGATCTCGGCGGCCTGTACCGCGATTTTCTTCGCCTTGAGCCGCTCGCTGATCAGATGCAGCCGGCCCGCGGGTCCGGTGATGAGAAACACCTCGCCCTCGCGCACCATGTCTTCCGCGCCGGCATCGAGCGCCGCCTCCATCACCGCGTCCTCGTCGGCACGCGTCGCGTCCACGGTGATCTGGGCCTTGCGGTCGAACATCCACGCCACCGAGTTCGCGGCACCGAGGTTGCCGCCGTGGCGCTGGAACACGTGGCGAATCTCCGCGACGGTGCGGTTGGCGTTGTCCGTGGTCGCTTCGATGAGCAGCGCCGCGCCGCCGGGACCGTACCCCTCGTAGGTGACCTCTTCGTAGGTCACGCCTTCGAGCTCGCCGGTCCCCTTCTTGACGGCGCGCTCGATATTGTCGAGCGGCATGTTCTCCGCCTTGGCGGCGTCGATGGCGGTGCGGAGCCGGGCGTTGCCCGCGGGATCGCCGCCGCCCTGCTTGGCGGCGATGGTGATCTCGCGGATCAGCTTGGTGAAGAGCGCGCCCCGCCGCGCGTCGGTGACGGCCTTCTTCCGCTTGATCTGTTTCCACTTACTGTGGCCGGCCATGGCCCTAACCTACACGTTTCACCGATCCGGGTCGAGCATATCCTCGAACCGCATCCAGCGTCGATAGAAGTACAGGTCGACGAAGCCGGTCGGCCCGTTGCGGTTCTTGAGCACGATCAATTCCGTGGCGCCGTCCACGCCGTAGCCCGGGTTGTACATCTCCTCCCGGTACAGCCCGAGCACCAGATCGGCGTGCTGCTTGATCGCGCCCAGGTGTCCGAAGTCGTCGAGCGCGGGCCTGGCGTTGGGGCGCTTGGCGTCGAACCGGGGCAGCTGCGACACCACGACGAGCGCCACCTGGCGCGCGAGCGCCAGCGCCTTGAGCCGCTGCAGCACCAGCGCCAGGTCCTCGTCCTGCGTCGAGCGGGCCACGCCCGAGGGCGACGGCACGAGCTGCAGGTAGTCCACGATCACGAGACCCAGCGGTGGCAGGGGCTCGAGCCGCCGGGCGACGGACTCGAAATCCGGGGCCGCGAGGGACAGCGTGGTGAGCGGGAGGTCGCGCAGCCGCACGGCCGCACCGCCGATGCCGGCGCGCGTCTCGTCGTTGAGCTTGGCGCCGCGCAGCTCGTCCACGGCCACCCGCCCCTCGATCGCGAGCGCGCGCTCCATGAGGCGCTCTTGGTCCATCTCTCCCGAGAACAGCGCGACCGCGGTGCCGCGCTGCGCCACGCGCAGGGCCAGTCCCAGCGCGAGCGCCGACTTGCCGGAGCCGATGTCGCCTCCCAGCACCACGAGGTCGCGGCGACGCACCCCACCCCCCAACAGCCGGTCGATGGACGGGAAGCCCGTGGGGATCGTGTCGCTCGGGACGTCGCCCGGGCGCTGCTGATCCACCCGCGCGACGAGGGACTCGGGTGAGGGTGAAGAGGACTGGGACAGGCGTTTCGGGAACCGACGGCTCGGCATGACGGCCCCTCCTGTGCGTCTGTGCGTCTGTGCGTCTAGCCTACTATAGATGTAGACGCGCCGAGCGCGCTGCAACCGCGATGGCGTCGCCCGCCTCGGCGCCGAGCACCTCGCGGGCCGGCGCGACCAGCTGGGAGAGGACCATCGCGGCGGCGGCGGGTGTGGCGGGCTCGAGCTGCTGGCGCGCCGCGGCCAGCGCCCGCCGCAGCGGCCCCGACAGGGCGAGGCTCGTGAGGCGGGCCTCGAGGGCTTGGAGCCGGCGACGGTGGTTCCTCCCCGTCACGGGGTGCGGCGGCAGCAGCGCCTCGGCGCAGCGCACGACCAGCCAGAGCGCGAACAGGTCCTGGCGCGCGGGTCCGCGGACGGCGTCGGCCACGAGACCGATCAACCGCTCTTCCGCCGGCGTGGTGGCGCGGCTCACGCGACCAGGCGATCCACCGCGGCGGCCACGTCCGCGGGCGTGATGTCGGCGAGGCAGCGATGGTGCCCGAGGGGGCAGGCGGCCGTGCCGGTGGCCGAGCAGGGACGGCAGTCGAGCTCGCGTTCGAGCACCACGGAGGGGGCCACGTACGGGAAGAAGCCGAACTGCGCGACCGTAGGCCCGAACAGCGCAACGACCGGCGTGTCGACGCCGGTCGCCATGTGCATGATGCCCGTGTCCCCCGATACGACGACGCGGGCGCATTGCAGCAGGGCGCCCGTCTCCTGGAGCGAGAACTCTCCGGCGGCGCTCGCCGCTGCGCCTCCCGCCACGAGCTGCTGGGCGAGGCCGCGGTCTTCCGGCCCGCCGACCACGACGGCCCGGTACCCGGCCGTGCGCAGGCGTTCGGCCAGGGCAGCCCAATGCGCGATGGGCCAGCGCTTGGTGGCGTGGGCGGCGCCGGGCCCGAGCGCCGCGAGCGGCGCGTCGGCGAGGCCGCGCTCCGCGAGCCACTGCGCCACCCGTGCGGTGGCGCCCGCGCCGAGCCAGAACTCAGGGGGACCGCCGTCGGGGCGGGCGTCGAGCCGGCGCGCGGCCTCGAAGTAGCGCTCGGCCACGGGCGTGGGGCGGCGGTAGGCGTCGAGCTTGGTGGAGATGAGCAGCGAGCGGGCCAGCTTCCGCTTGCGGTACCCCGACCAGCGGCAGCGCACCAGCAGGCGCAGCCCGGCGCTGCGGATGCTGCCGTGGAGGTCGAGCCCGTGGGTCGGCGCCAGTGTTCGCAGCCGCCGGGCCAGGTGGCGCAGCGGCTCGTCCTGCTCGAGCGCGACGACTGCGGCGACGTAGGGGTTGTCGGCGACGAGCGGCGCCATCGCGCGCTTCGTCACATACACGAGCTTCGCCTCGGGGTGGCGGCGGGCGAGCGCCCGCACGAGCGGCGTGGTGAGCAGGATGTCGCCGATGGAGCTGAACCGGACGAGGAGGACGCACAGCACGTGCCAAATAAGTCCTGCGTTGCCCGGGTTCGCCAGTCGCCATTAGCTTAGGCCTTATGGCGCGGCCCAAGACCATTCTGTGGGTGGACGACGAAGTGGAGGGGCTCGCCGCCCACCGTCGCTTTCTCGAAGCCCAGGGGTTCAGCATCGCGTCGGCGGCGCACGGCGACGACGCTCTCGCGCTCCTGCGGCGCCAGTCCTACAGCATCGTGCTGCTCGACGAGCAGATGCCGGGGCGGCGCGGGCTCGAGCTGATCGGCGAGATCCGGGCGATCGACGCCGGCGTCCCGGTGGTGATGGTCACCCAGAGCGAGGACGAAGGCACGCTGCGCGAAGCGATCGGCATCGAGGTGGACGATTACTTGGTCAAGCCGGTCCAGCCGCGCCAGATCCTCTCGGTCGTGACGCGCCTGCTCGAGGGCGACCGCATCCGCCAGCAGCGGCTGGCACGCGACTTCGTCACCCGGTTCCGCGAGCTCGAAGGGCGCCGCGGCGCGACGCTCGCCTGGCGCGAATGGATCGAGCTGGTCGCCGAGCTGGCCCGCTGGGAGGTGCGGCTGGCGGCCGCCAACGAGCCCGGGCTGTCGGAGGCGCTGCGCGCGCTGCAGCGGTCGCTTCGCAAGGACTTCGCCGAGTACGTGGCGCGCCAGTATCCCCGCTGGCTCGCCGCCCCGGAAGGCGACCGGCCGCCGCTCTCGGTCGACGTGGGAGCGGAGTTCCTGGTGCCGGTGCTCAAGGCCGAGGGACGCGCGCTGTTCGTCGTGATCGACTGCCTCCGGCTCGACCAGTGGGAGGTGCTGCGCGATCTGGTGACGCCGCTGTTCGACGTCGAGGAGTCGCACTACTACAGCATCCTCCCGACCGCGACGCCGTTCGCGCGCAACGCCATCTTCTCCGGGATGTTCCCGATGGAGATCGCGGCACGGCATCCTGCGTGGTGGGGGCAGCCGTCCGACGAGGAGAGTCTCAACGCGCACGAGGGTGAGCTGCTCGCCGAGCAGCTGGCGGAGCTCATCGGACGACCGGTCGCGGTGCGTTACGAGAAGCTGTTCAGCTCGGGCGAGGGGGACCTGGTGCGCCGGCTCCCGGCGCACCTCGCGCAGGACGGCGTCACGGCCCTGGTGTTCAACTTCGTGGACCAGCTCACGCACGGGCGCTCCGAGAGCGCGATCCTGTACGAGGTCGCGCGCGACGAGGCCGCGCTGCGGAGCCTCACGCGCACCTGGTTCGAGCGCTCCCCCGTGCTCGCGGCGCTGCGTGAGGCCGAGCGCCGCGGCGTGACGGTGCTGCTCACCACCGACCACGGCTCGATTCACTGCGAGACGCCGGCCACGGTGTACGCCAAGCGCGACGCGACGGCCAACCTGCGCTACAAGTTCGGCGAAGATCTCCGCAGCGAGGATCCGGAGGCCGCGATCGCCGTGGAGGAGCTGAAGGCCTTCGGGCTGCCGGGCATGGGGCTCGGCGTCCGGCTGCTGCTGGCCACGTCGGACCGCTTCTTCGTCTATCCCACCAAGCTGCGCGAGTATCAGGCCCGCTACCGCGGGTCGTTTCTGCACGGCGGCGTGACGCCGGAAGAAGTGATTCTCCCGGTCGCCCTGCTCACGCCGCGCGGGCGGTCGGGAGGCGGGCGCGCGGGCGGGGGAGGGACACGCTGAATGGGCCGCAGCACCCGGCTGCTGCTGCTGCTCCGTCCGTACACGCCGCTGTTCATCGTCAACCTCGTCGCCACCGTCGTGGCCTCGGTGCTCGATGGCGTCACGTTCGTGCTGCTCATCCCGTTCCTGCGCACGCTGTTCGGGCAAGAGGCGCTGCCCGCGTCGGGCGGCTCTGCCGTGGAGCGGCTGCTCGCCGCGGTCGTGGGCCCGGTGCTCGGGGCCGGGGCGCCCCACACCGCGCTGGGCAGCGTCGTGCTGGTGCTCCTGGGCACGCTGGTGCTCAAGAACGTGCTGGCCTACGTCGCGGCGCTCACGAGCGTGTCCATCCAGGAGAACGTGGTGCGCGACCTGCGGGTGCGCCTGTTCGAGCACCTGCAGACGCTCTCGCTCGGATTCTTCCAGCGCACGCGCGGCGGGCAGCTCCTGGCGCGGGTGATCAACGACACCGACCAGGTGAAGACGGCGATCACCGCCGCGCTCGCGTCGCTGCTGCAGAACGCCAGCCTCATCGTCGTCTACGTCGGGATTCTCGTCGGTCTGTCCTGGCGCCTGACGCTCGTGGCCCTGGTGTGCGCGCCGCTCCTGGTGCTCATCGTGCGGCCGATGGTCGGCAAGGTGCGCCGCCGCTCGCGCGAGCAGGCCGACCAGCGCGGCGAGCTCACGAGTCTCGTGAGCGAGCTCGTCGCCTCCATCAAACTGGTACGGGCGTACGTGGCGGAGCGGTTCGAGGCCGATCGGTTTCGCGCGCTCGCCGACCGCTACCGCAAGGGGGTGTTGCGGGCGCAGCGCTATGCGTTGCTCACGAGCCCGGTGAGCGAGGTGTTTGGCGGGGGAGTCATCGTGTTGATTTTCGCGGTCGGTACGCGACTCGCGCTCGGGCAAACCGCCGTCCTGCGACCCGAGGTGTTGATCGCGTTCATCGCGGTGGCGCTGCGCCTCATGTCCCCGGTCAAGTCCGTGGCGAATTACCCCACGGCGATGGCCGGCGCGCTCGCGGCCGCGGATCGCGTGTTCGAGGTGCTCGACCTGAGCCCCGAGGAAGGGGATCGGCCCGGCGAGGTGCCCGCGCGCTTCGAGCGGTGCATCGAATACCGCGGCGTCACGTTCTCCTACAACGGCCAGGCGCCCGTGCTGCACGGCATCGACCTGGAGGTCCGGCGCGGTCAGGTGGCGGCGGTCGTGGGTCCGTCCGGGGCGGGGAAGACCACGCTGGTGGACCTGCTGCCGCGCTTCTACGAGCCGACGGGCGGCACGATCCTCGTGGACGGCGTTCCGATCTCACGGTTCACGCGCTCCAGCCTGCGGTCGCTGATGGGCATCGTCTCTCAGGAGACGATTCTCCTGAACGACACGGTGTTCGCGAACATCGCCTACGGGCGGAGCGATTTCACGCTCGCCCAGGTGCAGGCCGCGGCCCGCGCGGCCAACGCGGACGCCTTCGTCTCGCAGCTCCCCGACGGCTACGACACGCTCCTGGGGGAACGCGGCACGCGGCTCAGCGGGGGCGAGCGTCAGCGGATCGCCATCGCACGCGCCCTGCTGCGGGACCCGCCGATCCTGATTCTGGATGAGGCGACCAGCGCCCTGGACATGGAGTCCGAGCGTCTGGTGCAGGAGGCGATCGACCGGCTGATGGCGCACCGCACGACGTTCGTCATCGCCCATCGGCTCGCCACCGTGCAGCACGCCGACCTGATCGTGGTGCTCGCCGACGGGCGGGTCGTCGAGCACGGGACGCACGCCACGCTGTACGCGGCGGGCGGGTTGTATCGGCGCCTGCACGACATGCAGTTCCGCCCCTGACATGCTCTCGGGTTTCACCATCGTCCGCAACGCGGTCACGCTCGACTACCCGATCGTGCCCGCGATTCGCTCGATCCTCGACATCTGCGACGAGGTGGTGGTCAACGTGGGATGCTCGGAGGACGGGACGCGCGACCTCGTCGCCGGCATCGGAGACCCGCGGGTGCGCATCCTCGACCGCGTGTGGGACTTCTCGCGTGGCGGCGGTACGCTGTCGTTCGAGACCAATCAGGCGATGGCGGCCTGCGGCGGGACGTGGGGCGTCTACATCCAGGCCGATGAGGTGCTACACGAGACGGGGGCGGCGCTGATCCGTGATCGCCTGCGCGAATGGGACGCGGACTCGCGAGTCGAGGGTCTGCTGGTCGATTACCTGCACTTCTACGGTGACTTTTCCACGATCGCGACGGACCGGCATTGGTACCGCCGCGAAGTGCGCGTCGTGCGGCTCGGTGGACAGATCCACTCGTTCCAGGACGCCCAGGGGTTTCGGGTGGGGGCCGGAGACCGGCGCGTGCGGGCGCGGGTCACGGGCGCCAGGATGTTCCATTACGGGTGGGCGCGGCCGCCGGCATCCATCCGCACCAAGATCCTGGCCTCCAAGGCGATCTTCACCTCGCCCGTGGACCGGCTGGAGCGCCGGGCGGCGCAAGAAGGGCTCAACTGGCAGCCGTTGCTACGACGGTTCGCCGACGGCCATCCGCGGGTGGCGCAGCCGTGGATCGCCGCGCGGCGTGCCGCCTGGACCGGCCCCCCCATCCGCCCACGTCGTCTGTACCTGGGCCATGTGCGACTCTATCTGTCTCACTGGATCGAGCGGCTCACGGGGCACCGCCCGTTCGAATACCGGAACTACGTCGAGGTGTGACGCGCGGGGCCGCTCACGGTCCCCCCTGTGGCAGCGACCCGGGGCGCGGACCGGCCCGGCGGCAGCCGTCCCGTCTCGAGCAGGCCCCGGTACATGCGCAGGTATTCCTGAGTCATCACGAGGTGTGAGAAGTGCCGCTCCGCATGCGCGCGGCAGGCGTGCGGGTCCCAGCCGGCCAGGCGGCGGCGCAGCTCCACCAACTCGTCCAGGGTCGTTCCCAATCCGCCGGTCTCGGCGGATACCAGCTCCGGCAGCGAGCCGCGGGGAGATCCGATGATCGGTGTACCGCTGGCGAGCGCCTCGAGGACGTTCACCGGGCAGGGATCTTCCCAGCGGACCGGCATCCACAGGCAGCGTGCTCCCGCCAGCAGGTCGCGCTTCCTCGTGCCTCCGACTTTGCCCACGAACTTCACAAAGCGCGAGAGACTCGGGCGCCATCCGCCCGCGAGTACCAGACGCACGCGACACCGCTTCGCGGCCGCGATGGCCACCTGCCAGCCCTTCACGCTGTGCAATCGGGCCAGGAAGAGGTCGTAGTCGTCCTTCTGGACGCGGAATTCGTATTCGTCGAGGCGAACGCCGTTGCGCACGAACGCGTCGGTTCCATGACGCCGTGCGTGGTCCTGACTGACGCAGATAGTGCGGTCATCGGCCCGCTGCCCGCCGCTCAGGTTTCCGTGCAGCGTCCACACGCTGGGCACGCCGGCTGGAGGGTGTCGAAGCGTGCAGTGAAAGTGCATGAGGTCGACCGGCTCGCTGACGTAGCGGCGCAGCTCGAACTGCGGCGTCAGCACGTCTTCGGGCGACACTTCGACGACCCGTACGCCGGCGACGTGACTACCCTTTGGGGCGAGCAGAGTGACCTGGTGACCAAGCTCGATGAGTCCCTGACACAACCACACGACGATGCGCTCCGCGCCCCCGTACTTCGGAACGGGGAGCCGCACATGATGGAATTGGACGATGTGCATGGCCGTCAGGCCGGAACGCGTGACGTGGACCTTCCGGCCGGTAGCGTGCCGGTCTCGAGCAAGTGGCGGTACATGCGCAGGTATTCCTCCGCCATCACCAGGTGCGTGAAGAACCGCTCGGCGTGCGCCCGGCACGCCGCGGGGTCGCGCGTGTGGATCTGCTCCGCGGCGGCAATGATCTCTTCCATCGTGTCGCACAGCGCGCCCACGTCGGACGATATCAGCTCCGGCAGCGCGCCGCGTCGCGTGCCCAGCACCGGCGTGCCCGAGAGCAGCGCCTCGACGGTGACGAGGCCGAACGGCTCGTCCCATTGCGCCGGGTTCCACAGACAGCGAGCGCGCGCCAGCAGCGCGGCCTTGGTCGTGCCGTCCACTTCACCGACGTACTGCACCGATCCCGTGAAGCTGGGCCGCCAGCCGCCCGCCACGATCAGGCGGTGCCCGCTGTGCTTCGCGGCCTCGACCGCCCAGTGATAGCCCTTGGCGCTGTGCAGCTTGCCGAGGAACAGGTCGTACTGCGATACGCGCTTCGGAAACCGGCGGAAGACATAGTCGGCCGGATCGAGCCCGTTGTACACGAAGGTGTCGCTCTGGTGGCGGCGCGCGTGATCGTGGGACAGAAAGATGCTGTTGGGGGACGGAGGCGCGCCTCCCTTCAGGTTGCCGTGCACCGTCTGTACCAGCGGCGGGGAGGCGGGCGCGCGGCGCACCGGGAAGTGCACGTGCACCAGGTCGGCGTCACGCGGGACGTACGGCGCGAGCGCGGCGCCGTCGCCGAACTTGCGGGGCGGCACCGCCACGACCGTCGCCTCCGGGACGCGCGAGCCGGGGGGCGCGAGCAGCGTGACGCGCGCCCCCAGCGCCGCGAGCCCGCGTACCAGCGCCATGACCACGCGTTGTGGACCGCCGTAACCCTTCGCCGGCAGCGGCTGATGGGAGGCGACCGCGATGTGCATGGGCGAAATAGTATAACTACCTTTGTCGCATGCCAGGCCGGTCGCTCACGATCCTGCAGCTGACGCATCAGGGTGGTGGCTCCGGCTCGACGGTGGCGATCGCGAACCTGAGCCGGCAGCTCGCGCGGCGCGGGCATCGCGTGCTGATCGGCTGCCGGCCCGGCACCATGCTCGCGGGCCTCGCGCGCGACGCGGGGCTCGAGGTCGTGCCGCTCGACTTCCGCCGACTCGGGCCCCTGGCCACGGCGCTCGACGCCGTGATGGTGCGCGAGGCCGTCGACGTGGCGAACAGCAACGCCACCCGCGACCGCCGCGCGCTCACCTGGCTGCGGTGGCGGCGGCGGCTGCCGCGCCCCTTCGTCGTGACGCGCCACACGATGCCCCTCACGCTGGCGCCGGAGCTGATCGCGGTGGCGCTCTCGGCCGATCGCACCATCGCCGTGAGCCCCGCGGTGGCGCGCGCGCTGCGCCGGCGCCTGCACCCGGGCGCCCGGCTCCGCGTCGTACCGAACGGCATCGACTGCGAACGGGTCGACGCGCCGCCTTCGCCCGCGGACCTTACCGCCGCGCGCGCGACCCTGGGCGACCTGGCCGGCCGGCCGGTCGTGCTCGTGCTGGCGCGCCGCAAGGACCAGCACATCCTGCTGGAGAGCCTCGCGGCCTTGCAGCAGCCGGTCGTGGTTGCGTGCGTGGGCATCGAAGGTGACGCCGAGCTGCGTGCGATCGAGCGGCGCCTGCCGGCGCGCCATCGCGTCGTGTACGTGCCCTTCACCGACCGGCCCCTCGCCTTCGCCCGCCTCGCGGACGTCTCCGCTCTGCCGTCGCGCATCGAGGGGCTCTCCATCGCGCTGCTCGAGACCATGGCCCTGGGATTGCCCGCGGTGGCCTCGCGTGCCGGGGGCAACCCGGACGTCATCACGTCGGGAGAGACCGGCATACTGGTGCCGCCGCTCGATCCCTTGGCCTGGTCCGGCGCGCTGGAGCGCGTGCTCGGCGATCGAGAGTTCGCGCGGGGGATCGCGCGGGCCGGGCGAGAGCGCGTGCGGCGTGAATTCACGCTGGAGCGTGCCGCCGAGCGGACCGAGGCGGTGTACGGCGAGGCCCTGGAGCGACGGCGCGGTTGAGCCCGACGCTCCTCCTCGCCCTCAATTTTCCGCCGTTCGGCGGCGGCATCGCCCGCATGATGGGGGAGGTCGCGCTCCGCTATCCGGAGCACGCCCTGCTGGTTTCCACGGGAACCTGGCCGGGGAGCGACGCCACCGACCCGCGGGTCCCCCAGACCGTCGACCGGGTGGCGGTGGGCGCGAAGCGGCTGCGCACCCTGAACGGGCTATTCCGCTGGACCCGGCGCGCCGCCACCCTGGCACGCGGGACGGACCCGGGATTCGCCTGGTGCGACGAGATCAAGCCCGCGGGGTACGCGGCGGCCTGGCTGCACGCCCGCCGCGGTCTCCCGTTCGGCGTGCTGGCGCACGGGGCGGACTTCCTGCTGCTCCAGGCGAAGGCACGACGCTCGCGCTTCAAGGGCTGGACGGCGAGGCGGATCCTCGAGCGCTGCGCGGTGGTCGTCGCCAACAGTCGCTGGACTGCGGACCTCGTCCGAGGGGTCCTCGAGTCCCTCGGCTGCCACGCCCTCGCCGCCGACGTGCGGGTCGTCCACCTCGGGACCACTCCCTCTCGTTTCCGGCCGGGAATCGATCCGGCGCCGGTGCGGCACAAGTATGGGCTCGACGGAGGCCCGTGGCTGCTCACGGTCGCCCGGCTCGACTTCCACAAGGGGGTCGACACGGTCATCCGTGCGCTCCCCGCAATCCGGGACGCCGTTCCGGGGACGCGCTATGCCATCGCGGGGATCGGAAGCCGGCGCGGCGCGCTCGAAGCGCTCGTCGCGGAGCTTGGTCTGGGCGACGCGGTTCGCCTGCTCGGCTTCGTGCCCGACGAGGAGCTGCCGGCGCTGTACAACGCGGCCGACCTGTTCGTGCTCGCCTCCCGGCGACACGACCTGCTGGTGGAGGGATTCGGGATCTCGTGTGTAGAGGCATCCGCGTGCGGCCTTCCGGTGATCGGCAGCCGCTGCGGGGGCATTCCCGAGGCCATCCTCGAGGGGGAAACGGGGCTCCTCGTCGAGCCGGAGGATCCGGCCGCGGTGACGGCGGCGACGGTGCGGGTGCTCGAGGACGAGGCGCTGCGCCACCGCCTGGGCGCCGCCGGGCGCGCCGCGGTCGAGGGCTACTACAACTGGGACCGGGTCACGGCCGATCTGGTCCGGATCGACCGGGAATTCCGGCGACCGTGACCGTAGATTGTTCTCGATGACCACGCTGCTCCTGGCGCAGGACTTCCCTCCGATGGGCGGCGGCATCGCCCGGTTGCATGGCGAGCTGGCCAAGCGGTTTCCTCGTGGCGACCTCGTCGTCTCCACGCCGGCGGATCCCGATGCGTCGGAGGTCGACGCGGGGTTTGCGGCCGCCGTCGATCGTCTCCCGATCGGCGTACGACGCACCAAGACGCTGCCGGCCGTCCTCTTCTGGTCGCGGCGCGCGGCCAGCCTGGCGCGCCAGCATCGCGTCCGCTTCGTGCATTGTGGCAACGTGAAGCCGGCGGGGTATCCGGCCCGCTGGGTCCACGAGCGCCTGCACATTCCCTACGGGATCTTTTTCCACGGAGCCGACCTGCTCAGCGAGCAGCACAAGATCCGGCACTCGCGCCTCAAACGCCGCACGGCCCGCATCATTTTCGGCGGGGCGGCGGTCTTGATGACCAACAGCGCCTGGACCCGCGACCTCGCGCTCTCGCTGCTCGGCGATTTGGGCCTCGACGGGCACGGCCGGCGGCTCCGCGTCGTGCACCTGGGCACGGACCCGACGTACTTCCGTCCCGGTGTCGATGCGCGCGCGCTGCGTGACAAGTTCGACCTCCCCGACAACGGCACCCGCTGGCTCGTGACCGTCGCCCGCCTGCAGCAGCACAAAGGCATGGACACGGTGATCGAGGCCCTGCCGGCCATCCTCGAGCGTGAGCCGGACGTGCGTTACGCGGTTGCCGGAACCGGTCCCGACCGCGAGCGGCTGGAGAAACGGGCACAGCAGCTGCGCCTCGGCGACCGCGTGCGCTTCCTGGGCGGCGTCGGCGATCGGGACCTGCCGGCGTTCTATAATCTCGCGTCCGTGTACGTCGGCGCGTCGCGGCGCGCCGAGCGGCTGGGCGTGGAGGGGTTCGGGATCTCGCTGGTGGAAGCCTCCGCGTGCGGGCTGCCGGTGGTAGCGGGCGACTCAGGCGGCGTGTCGGACGCCGTGCGCGACGGCGAGACGGGCATTCTCGTGCCTCCCGAGGAGCCAGCGGCCATCGCCGACGCCATCTGCCGTCTGCTGGCGGACCCCGCGGCGGCCAAACGAATGGGACAGAACGGCCGCCGGGCGGTGGAGACCTACTTCAACTGGGACCGCGTGGTGCGCGATCTCCGCGACATCGAATCCCAGGCCGTGTCCGGCGCTTGAGCCGTCCTGTGGTTCCCGGGCGTCCGGTCTGACGTCTGGTGCGATGGACGACATCCGCTGGTTCGCTCCGGAAGGGTTCTTCGCGCTCGTGGTGCCGCGCCTGCGGCAGCGGGGCGTCGCGATCGCGCTGGATGGCGACCGGCCCGCGCGACTCGCGATCGCGATGGACGCGCGGGTCGCGGCGCGAGCGTACGCGTACGCGGCGCGGGCCCGGTGCCCACTGATCCATTACCTGTGGGATCTTCCGCCCTGGCGGTTGGGGCGAGGCCGACACGACTGGGTCTGGCACGTGTTCGGGCGGTATCTGCGGGTCCCGCGTTTGGGACGGCGTTACGCGGAACGACCGGGGTACTACAGCCGGCTACGCTTCGTCGCGTCGCACGCCCGGGAGGTGTGGGTGCCGAGCGCGCAGACCGCCGCCAGCGTGCGGGAGCATTGGGGAATGCAATGCCGCCGGGTGCCGTTCTGCTTCGATTCGGATCGGTTCACCCCCGCGCCGGCGGCGCGGGCGCGCGGCCTGCTCAGCGTATCCCGTCTGACCGCTCACAAGGACCACGCCGCCGTGATTCGCGCCGCGGCGCGGTTCGTCCCCGAGCTGCCGGTGCGGATCGTGGGCAGCGGTCCCGAACGCGCCGGGCTCGAGCGGCTGGCGGCGGACCTCGGCGTGGCGTGCACGATCGAGTCCGGGCTGTCGGACGACGACATGGTGATGGCCTACCGTAGGGCGGAGGTGGTGGTCTGCCCCAGTCGGTTCGAAGGCTTCGGGCTCACGCCGATGGAGGCCATCGCGTGTGGGAGGCCGGTGGTCGCGTCCGACATTCCGCCGCACCGGGAGTTTCTGGGGACGGCCCCCCACTTTTTCACAGTGGACGACGACGACAGTCTCGCGGCGGCCATCGCCGCAGCGCGCGCTGGCCCCGTCCCGACCGACGCGGTGTTGCGCCCGCTGCGCATCGAAGCGGCCGTGGAGCGCTTCAGCGCCGGGCTCGCGCCTTATCTCGGCTAACCCGCAGCGTCAGCGGCCTTGGGCGCGGCCGCGGGGCGCGCGCTGATCGCGTACGTGGGACAATGCCGGATGAACTCGCCGTCGATGGGCGACCATTCCTGTTCGGGTCGCGTGACGACCGCCTTGCCTTGCGCGTCGAGCACGAACATCCCCGGGGGTGCCTGCACCAGGCACGCCCCGCACCCGATGCAGCGTTCCCGCTGGACCCGGATGGTCACGGCGCGGCGCGGATAGACGCCCGCGTCCCCCGGGGCCGGCCACTCGGCCGGGCGATCGAGCCCGGCAACGGTGGCGCGATATCCTTCCTCGACGATCTCGCGCAAATGGTCGAAGTCGAAGGCCGAAATGTGCTCGACGCGCGGGTGGATGTAATAGATCGGCGGCGTGGTCCACTCGCGCATTCGCAACTCGAGCAGCGATTGCATCGCGATCTCCGTGGCGCGCGCGAACACCGCCGAGAAGCCGTCCTCCTGTGTGTCCGCGCGAAACGCGTTCGACGCGGACACGTCGATCGCGAGGATCACGTCGGCGCCCAGGATGCGTGCCGTGCCGACCGGAAGGTTGTCCACGGTGGCGCCGTCCACGTAGAAGCGCCCCCGGATCTCGCGCGGCGGCAAAAAGCCGGGAATGGCGCACGAGGCGAACACGGCGTCTTTCACCGGCGCCTCGTCCAGCCCCTCGAGCCCCCAGAAGACCTGCATCCCCGAGTTCACGTCCACGGTGTTCACGATGAGCGGAAGGTGCAGGTCTTGGAAGGTGGCGTCGCCGACGAGGCGGTGGATCAGGAGGTCGAGGGGCTCGCGCCGGAACAGCGCGGGGGAGCGCATTCGCTTGAAAGCCATGTCGGCGTGGGCGACCACGAACACGTCCTTGCGGCGCAGCTTGACCGCGACATCGCGCAGCTCGGCGATGCTCCGCCCCGCGGACCAGGCGGCGCCCACCAACGCGCCCACGCTCGAGCCGACGATCTGCGCCGGCACGAGACCGCGCTCGGTGAGCGCCTGCAGCACGCCGATGTGGGCGACGCCCTTCATGCCGCCGCCGCCCAACACGAGGGTGAATCGCGTTTGGCTGTCCACGTGAACCCGCCGCTTGCCCGGAAGGTGAGCCTCCGAGTAACGTAGTCGTGATCCCCAGCCCCGCGCTACTCATGTACCACCGCGTCGTGCGCAGTCGTTGGACTCTGACCGGTCTCGCCGTCGTCGTCGCACTCGCGCTCGCTGCGCTGGCGGCGCCGCTCATCGCGCCGGGCGATCCCTATCACGGACACCTCGCCGCCGCGTTGCAGGCGCCGTCGCGCGCCTTCCCGCTCGGCACCGACGCGCAGGGACGCGACGTCCTGAGCCGGCTGCTGTTCGGCGCCCGGTTGTCGCTCGCCGTCGGGCTCGCGAGCCAGGTGATCGCCCTCGCGGTCGGGCTCACGCTGGGTCTGGCGGCGGGCTTCTACGGGCGCTCCGTGGACGCGGTGGTGATGCGCGCCGCCGATGTGACCCTCGCCTTCCCGTCCCTCCTCCTGCTCATCGCCGTCGCCGCCGCCGTGAAGCCCACGCTGCCGGTCGTGTGCGTGGTGATCGGCATCGTGGGCTGGGCGGGCATGGCCCGCCTGGTGCGCGCCCAGGTCCTCGTGGTGCGTCGTCTCGACTACGTCCACGCGGCGCGCGCGTTCGGCGCCTCCGACGCACGCCTCGCCGCGCGCCACGTGCTCCCCAACGTGCTGGGCCCGGTGATCGTCGCCGCCACCCTCGGTGTCGGTGGTGCGATCATGGCCGAAGCCGCGCTCTCGTTCGTGGGGCTGGGCGCGCCACCGCCCACGCCCTCGTGGGGCGCGATGGTGGCCGAGGGCCGCGACCTGCTGCGGGTGGCGCCGTGGGTGTCGCTCTTTCCCGGGCTCGCGATCGGCCTGACTGTGCTAGCCGTCAATCTCATCGGCGACGGCTTACGTGACGCCCTGGATGTGCGGGCATGACCGACATCGCCTACCACCCGACGCGCCTGCGCGCCTTGCGCGACCAGTTCCGCGCGCTGCGCGCCGCCGAGTTTCCCTGGACCGCGGACACCGTCTATTTGAACAACGCGTCCATCGGGCCCATCCCGGAGCGCACCCGCCGCGTACTCGACGAGTTCACCGCCAAGCGCACCGCCCCACACCTCCTCCCGGACCGCGAGCTGCAGGCGGGGCTGCAGGCGGCGCGCGCGGCGGTCGCCCGCCTGCTCAACGCGGAGCCGGCCGAGATCGCGCTCGCCACCAACACCAGTCACGGGCTGAACCTCGCGGCGCGCGCCCTGCCGCTCAAGCGCCGCGACGTGGTGCTCGTGTCCGATCGCGAGTTCCCTGCCAACGTGTACCCGTGGCTGCTGCTCAAGAAGCAGGGGATCGAAGTGGAGCTCGCTCCGTGCGCCGGCGAAGGCTGGCCCGACGAGGACTATCTGGTCGAGCGTCTGCATGACCCGCGCGTGCGCGTGCTCGCCGTCTCGTTCGTCCAGTTCGCCAACGGGTACCGCGCAGACCTGGGGCGCCTCGGGGCCGCCTGCCGTGCCAACGGGACGTTTCTCGTGGTGGATGGGATTCAGGGCGTAGGAAACTCGACCCTCGACGTGCGCGAGACCCCCGTGGACATCCTCGCGTGCGGCGGCCAGAAGTGGCTGCTCTCCCCCTGGGGCTCGGGCTTCGTGTACGTGCGGCGCGAGCTCATCTCGGCGCTCGAGCCCGCCGTCACCGGCTGGATGGCGTTCGAAGGGACCGACGACTTCTCCCGCCTCACCGAGTACAACCCCACCTTCCGCGCCGACGCCCGCCGCTTCGAAATGGTCACCCTGCCGTTCCAGGACTTCCACGGCATGACGACATCAGTCGGCATGCTCGCCGAGCTGGGCGTCGACGACATCGCGCAGTACGCCCGTACACTGCACGAGCCGGTGCTCCACTGGGCCGAGGAGAACGGCATCCGCGTCGTCTCACCCTCGGACGATGCGCACCGCTCGGCCATCGTCTGCCTCGCACCCCAGCATCCCGCCGAGGCGTATCACGCGCTCAAGCGCGCGCACGTCGTCTGCTCGCTGCGCGAAGGCGCCATCCGCCTGGCTCCGCATTGCTACAACACCGTCGAAGAGATGGAGCGGGTGGTCGACGTACTCGACCAGTTAGAGTAAAGCGTTACATGACGCCACGACGCCACGTTGCAAGAGCCTCTTTCGTGGAACGTGGCGTCCTGCCGTCATGCAACGCTCTCTCGGTGCTTATCCCCCCACCACGCCCACGCCACAAACAGCCACCCGAAGATGATACCGCCGATGGCGAGCGCGACGCGCGTCGTCGGCGGTGGCGGACTGAACAGCGAGCCGACGTACGACAGCAGCAGCACCGCGACGAGCGCCCAGAATCCGTAGCTCCCCGCGCGGTCGCGGGCTCGCGTGGCGGTGGCGTAGAGCCAGACGCCCGCGACGAACATCACTCCCTCGACGACCACCGTGCCGGCGACGGAGTTCCAGAGACCGAGCCCCAGCGGCGTGCCGCCCGGGTACAGCGGCATGTCGGGGCGATGGGTGACGTAGTCGAGCACCCAGTGGCTCACGACGAGGAGCGCGATCACGACCCCTCCGCGGTCGTCCAGCGTGCGCGCGCGGTACACCAACCCGAACAGCGCGCCCCATCCGATCAGGGTGACGAGGCTGTGCGAGATCGGGATCGAGTCGAGCCACAGCGTCAGGAACGGATTCGGCCCCGGCACGACGTGGGCCTGCTCCCAGCCGAGCAGCAGGAACACCGGCCACAGCAGATCGGCGAGCGACGTGGCGGCGAACAGCGTGCCCAGCGAGGCTCGCGGCGCGGCACGCTTCGCGGCCAGGGCGACGGCGTAGTGGCCGATGAACATGTCTAGCGCGCCCGCCGCAGCAATCCGTAATCCTTCTTTCCCTTGCGCAGCAGCAGGTTGCCGCCTCGGAGCCAGTCCGCGGGGCCGAGCGTGCGGGCCGCGTCTTTCACGCGCTCCTGGTTCACGTAGATCCCGCCCTGCTCGATCGCACGCCGCGCTTCGCTCTTCGACTTCGCCAGGCCTGCCTGGATGACGGCGTCGACGAGCGTCAGCCCGTCGGGGCTCTCCAGCGCCACCGTGGGGATCTCCTGCGCGAGCGCGTCGAATGCGCTCGGTTCCACCTCGCGCGGGCTGAATTCGTCGAACAGGATCGCGCTTGCGGCGACGGCGCTGTAACGGGCCTGCTCACCGTGCACGAGCTGGGTGACCTCGATCGCGAGCCTCTTCTGCGCCTGGCGTCGGCTCGCGTCCTGGTGATGCATCTTGAGCAAGGCCTTGATGTCGTCCTGCGGGAGCAGCGTAAACACCTTCAGATACCGCTCCACGTCCCGGTCGTCCGTGTTGATCCAGAACTGGTAGAACTGGTACGGGGAGGTGAGGGTCGGGTCGAGCCAGATGGCTCCGGCTTCGCTCTTGCCGAACTTGGCGCCCGAGGCGGTCGTGACGAGCGGCCCGACGAGCCCGTGCGCGTCGCCGCCCTCGACGCGCCGGATCAGGTCGATGCCCGCGGTGATGTTGCCCCACTGATCGCTCCCGCCCACCTGGATGCTGCACTGCTTGTTGCGGAACAGATGGAGGAAGTCGTAAGCCTGCAGCAACATGTAGCTGAATTCGGTGTAGGAGATGCCACTCTCGAGCCGCGCCTGGACCGATTCCTTCTGCAGCATGACGTTGACCGTGAAATGCTTCCCGATGTCGCGCAGGAAGTCCACCAGGCGTTGCTCGACGAGCCACTCGGCGTTGTTCAAGACCAGAGCCTGTGCCGGGCCGGGATCGAAGTCGAGCAGTCGCGCCATCTGGTCGCGCTGGCGGTGCACATGCTCGC
>Ga0209156_10001281_pt1 | contig 20613 bp, 20 predicted proteins | sample GraSoiAngelo_124_FD_185881 | JGI IMG/M metagenome (GOLD analysis project Ga0209156, IMG submission 185881) | Grasslands soil microbial communities from the Angelo Coastal Reserve, California, USA - 14_0927_05_20cm (SPAdes) (version 2) | ecosystem: Environmental > Terrestrial > Soil > Grasslands...
GCCCGCGCAAGTTCGGCGCCTCGTCAGCGAGTTCGGCTCGCCGCTCCTGATCCTCGACTGCGAGCGCGTGCGCGTGCAGTTCCGCAAGCTTCGCAAGGCGCTGCCGCGAGTCGATCTGCACTACGCGCTGAAGCCCATGCCGCATCCGGCGGTCGTGCAGACGGTCATCGCGGAGGGCGGTTTCCTCGATCTGGCCACCACCGGCGAGGTGCAGCTGGCGCAGCGCCTGAGCGTAGCGCCGGAGCGCTGCATTCACAGCCACCCCATCAAGCGCGAGCAGGACATCGCCAACGCGCTGCAGTTCGGCGTACGCTTGTTCGTCGCCGACAATCCCGATGAAGTGCGCAAGTTCGCGCGCCTCGGCGACGCGGCGCAACTGCTGTTGCGGGTGTCGTTCCGCGCCCCCGGCGCGGTGTGCGATCTGTCGCGCAAGTTCGGCTGCGATCCGGAGGACCTGCTGCCGCTCGCGCGCCTGGCCGCCGATCTGGGTATCGCGGTGCGGGGACTTTCGTTCCACGTCGGCTCGCAGACCGCCGATGCCGGCAAGCACGTCGAGGCGCTCGCCGCGTGCGCCAGGCTCACGGCGGCGGCGCGCCGCGAAAGGCTCGGCGCCTTTGATACCCTCGACATCGGCGGCGGTTTTCCCATCGAATATGGGCAGCCGGTACAGGACATCGGCCGCTTCTGCGCGCCGCTGCGTGCGGCCGTGGCGCGCCTGCCGAAGCGCGTGCGCGTGATCGCCGAGCCGGGGCGCTACGTCGTGGGTCCGTCCGCCATTGGCGTGGCCTCGGTGATGGGGCGTGCACGGCGCGAGGGACACTGGTGGTATTACCTCGACGACGGGCTCTACGGCTCCTACAGTGGGCAGTTGTTCGATCACGCACGTTACCCGGTGGAAGCCCTGCGCGCGGGCAGCGAGCGGCTGCCGTCGGTGCTGGCAGGGCCGACCTGCGACAGCATCGACGTGATCGCGGAGAACCTCATGTTGCCGCAGCTTCGAGCCGGAGACCTGGTGGTCGGCCGCGCCATGGGTGCCTACACCTGGGCGAGCGCTTCGGAGTTCAACTTCTTTCCCAAGGCCACCGTGGTGTCAGTCAACCTGCGCCCCGGGGACACGGGCAGCGTCACGCCGTGGCCGCTGTAGCGCCTGACACTGCGGGGCGGCGCTTGATCCGCAATATCGTGTTCGACATCGGCTGGGTGTTCGTGCGGCTCAACTACCGACCGATCCTCGGGCACCTCGAGGCGCACGGCGCGCAAGTGGCCGAGCGCGACGCGCTGATGGAGCGCATCGGGCTCGCGGATCACGAATGCGGGCGCCTGCCCGGCCGCGAGCTCCTCGAGCGGCTGGCGGGCCTCGCGCGCCAGCCCGTGTCGCTCGAGGAGACGCATGCGCATTGGGTGGACATGTTCGAGCTCGAGCCGGCGATGGTCGATCTGGCCCACCGCCTGAGCGAGCGCCACCGGGTGTTCCTCCTGTCCAACATCGGCGACCTGCACTGGGCACACCTGTCGCGCGAATATCGCCTGCACGCCATCGGGCATGGAGCGCTGCCGTCATACCTCGCAGGTGTCATGAAGCCGCACGCCGGTATTTATGCCGAGGCCGAGCGGCGCTTTGCCCTCGAGCCGGCGGCCACGGTGTTCATCGACGACCGGGCGGACAACATCGCCGGCGCGCGCGCGCGCGGCTGGCGCGGTATCGTGCACGGCGGCTACCGCAGCACGCTCACCGCTCTGGGGGACCTCGGGGTCGACTGCTTCAGGACCTGATCCGTGAACCCGGTCATTTCCGCGACCCTGCTGCTCATGGCCTCGAACCTCTTCATGACGTTCGCCTGGTATGCGCACCTGAAGAATCTCGCCGCCCGGCCCTGGTACCTGGCGGCGATGGTGAGCTGGGGCATCGCCTTCTTCGAGTATCTGCTGCAGGTGCCGGGCAACCGGATCGGCTACACGCGGCTGTCACTGCCGCAGCTGAAGATCCTGCAGGAGGTGATCACGCTCGGCGTGTTCGTGCCGTTCGCCCTGCTGTACATGCACAAGCCGCTGAAGCTCGACTACCTGTGGGCGGCCCTGTGCATCCTGGGTGCGGTATATTTCGTATTCCGTTCGCCGGGCGCCCCATGAAGAACGAAGTCGCAGCGGAGCCTTTTACCGCCATTCACGCGCAGGTGATCGCCGCCCGCAAGGGACGCGATCCGCGCGTGATCGCGCGCCTGTTCTCGGGTTGGGCGGTGTTCGGCGAGCGGCAGTTCGTGCGCGGCTACGCGGTGCTGCTGCCGGATCCGGTGGTGCCGAATCTCAACGCGCTCGGCGTCCGCGAGCGCATCGCCTTCCTCTCCGACATGTCGCGCCTGGGCGATGCGCTGCTCAAGGTGACCGGAGCCACGCGCATCAACTACGCGATCTTCGGCAACCAGGAGCCGGCGCTGCACGCGCACGTCATCCCGCGCTACGTCGATGAACCGGAGGCGCTGCGCGGCGCACAGCCCTGGGCCTACGACTGGTGCGCGGCGCCGCTGTTCGAGCGCGCCTCCTGCCAGGAGCTCGCCGGGAACTTGCTGCGCGAACTCACGCGCATGGGCGTCACCAAGCCGATGCGCTTCAATCCCGGGGCGAACGCCGACGGCTGAAACTCCCGCGGGCACAGCGACCCGCGGCCGTTCACTTCGCCGGCGGTTTTTCCGCAGCCGGCGCCGCGGCTTGCGCCGGCGAAGCGGGTTGCGCCGGCGCACCGGACTGCGCCGTGCTCGGGGCCGCCTTGACGCTCAGCAGCTCGACTTCGAAGATCAGCAGCGAGCCCGGCGGAATGGGCGGTGAGGAGCGCAGGTCGTACCCGAGTTGCGGCGGAATGAACAGCTGGTACTTGGCGCCCGGCTTCATGAGACCCAGCCCCTCGGTCCAGCCGGGGATGACGCGGTTGAGCTGGAAGTTCGCCGGCTGCCCGCGCTTGTAGCTGCTGTCGAACTCGGTCCCATTCATCAGCGTGCCCCGGTAGTTCACCGAGACCTCGTCGGTTGGCTTGGGCGAGGCGCCGCTGCCGGCGGCGAGCACCTTGTACTGCAGGCCGCTCGCGGTCGTCACGATGTCGGGTTTCTTGCCGTTCTCGGCCAGGAACTTGGCCGCCGCACGGTGGTTGGACTCGCCGACGGAGTCCACCAGACCGCGCAGGTTCTCGCGATCCTTGTCCGTCATCGAGACCTTGCCGGAGAGTGCATCGTGGACGCCCTGTGCGAGCTGCTGCGCGTTGAGCAGTTCGGGGGGAATGCCGCTGGCGCGCAGCTGCTCGCCCATCGACACGCCGACACTGTAACTTGGGGAGCTGGTCTTTGCCTTTGCGGTCGCCTCCTTGGCGGCGCCGGCTGTGGCGGGCGCTTTCTTGGCCGGGGCGGCGGTTTCCGACGAGGGCGCAGCGCCCGCGGGCGGTTGCTGCGCAGAGGCGAGCATCGAGCCCGCAAGCGCGACCGCGGCGGCGGTGCTGACGAGGAGGAACGTACGGCCGCGGCGCGGCGCTGGCAGTGTCATGAGGCACCCTTCACAGGCATGCGGGCCGTGCACGGCACGGCTTGGGAACCGCAGCGGGTCGGGAGTGTGGCTGATTGCAGGCCTGTGCGCTGCACTTTTTTCCGTGGCGGTGAGGGCTTGGGCGCCGGCACCGCTCAACGCTCAGCCGTCCGGCCGCTCGTCCGCAGGCTGAGCTGCCGCCGACAGCGACGCGAGCTCCTCGTCCGTGAACGTGCCCTGGGAGAGGAGCCACCTGGCCCGATGCAACTGGGGGGCGGCGACGTATATTCGCGAGGGCGCCGCCAGCCCGAGGACGCCGGCATCCGACATGACCCGAGCCACGACCCCCTCGGCCGCGAGCACCTCGGCCAGCGACTGCGCGGAGGGCAGATCCGACAGCGTAGTAAGCAGGCGCCATTCAGAGCCGGACATGGTGTCGCTACAGTGCCAAAGGCGCGAAGTTTCTACAATGCGCAGCATATGCTCATCGTTCGCAGTCTTTCCCGCAGCTTCCGCGAGGGCGGGCGCGTGCACCAGGTGCTCGATGGAGCCGACGCGCAGCTAAGGTGCGGCGAGACGGTCGCGGTCACCGGACGCAGCGGCTCGGGCAAATCGACGCTCCTCAATCTCATCAGCGGCATCGACCGTGCCGAGCGCGGCACCGTGGAGATCGACGGGCGTGACGTGACGGCCATGGGCGAGCCCGCCCGCACCTTGTTCCGCCGCGCCCACATCGGCTTCGTCTACCAGTTCTTCAACCTGATCCCGACCCTCGATGTCGAAGAGAACGTGCGCCTGGTGCTGGAACTCAACGGCGCACGCGGGACACAGGCGCGCGAGCGGAGCCTCGCGGCGCTCGCCGAGGTGGGTCTGCGCGAGCGGGCGCACAGCGCTGTGGACCAGCTCTCCGGCGGCGAGCAGCAGCGGGTGGCGATCGCACGCGCGCTGGTGCACCGGCCCGGGCTGCTGCTGGCCGATGAACCCACCGGTAACCTCGACGAACAGACCGCGGGCGAGGTGCTGCCGGTGCTGTTGTCGCTCACCCGCGCGCGCGGCACGACCGTCGTGATCGTGACGCACGACGTCGCCGTGTCCCGTCTGGCGGATCGGGTGCTCGAGCTGCGTGACGGCCGGCTGCACTCATGATGCCGACCCTGCGTGCGGCCAGCCTGCGGCATCTGCTGCGCCATCCGGCCCAACTGGCGCTGGCGCTCATCGGGCTGACACTGGGAGTGGGCACGATCGTGGCGGTGGACGTCGCCACGGCAAGCTCGCAGCGCGCCTTCGAGCTCTCCCTGCGGGCGGTCAACGGCGCCGCCACCCATCAGATCACGGGCGGTCCGCGTGGGATCGATGAGCGGCTGTACGCGCAGCTGCGCACGCACGCCGCCGCCGGCGCGCCGCCGCGCTTCGCGCCGCTGGTGACGGGGTACGTCACGGTGGGTGAGCGCACCATGCAACTGGTCGGCGTCGACCCGTTCGCGGCCGTGGAGCTCGCGGACGAGGGGCGGGTCGGCGCAGCGCCCGCCCCGGCGACTGACGGTGTCGAGGGATTGCGCCGCTGGTTCACCGAGCCGGGCGCCGTGGTCCTGAGCGCGGCGACCGCGCAGCAGCTGGGGCTGGCGGTCAACAGCCGCTTTGACGTGACCGTCGGCGGCGTGCGGCAGCGCGCCACGCTCATCGGCCGGATCACCGACGCCGGCGCGGGGTTCGACGCAGCGCTGTTCACGGACATCGCGCAGGCACAGGAATGGCTCGGAGCGGCCGGCCGCCTGTCGCGCATCGACGTGCGCTTTGCCGGGGGCGCGCCCGGCGCCGCGCTCGCGTGGCTGCGCGCGCAACTGCCTGCGGATCTCGAGCTGCACGCGACGCGCGCCCAGGCGCGCGAGACCTTTGCCATGACGGACGCGTTCACGACCAACCTGAAGGCCATGAGCCTGCTGGCGCTGCTGGTGGGCACGTTTCTCATCTACGGGGCGGTGAGCTTTGCGGTGCTGCAGCGCCGCGCCACCATCGCCGTGCTGCGGGCGCTGGGCGCTACCCGCGGCGAGGTGCTCGCAGTCGTGCTCGGCGAAGCGGCGGTGCTGGGCGTCGTCGGTGCGCTGTGCGGGGTGCTGCTGGGAGTGGCGCTCGGACGGGGCCTGGTGGGACTCGTTTCACAAACCATCAATGACCTGTATTTCGTGGTCACCGTGAACGAGGTCACCGTGCCCGTGAGCGGGGTCGTCGCGGCGCTATGCGCCGGACCGGCGACCGCGCTCGCCGCGGCGTTGCTGCCGGCGCTCGAGGTGGCCGCGAGCGCACCGCAGCTGGGACTGGCGCGTTCGGTGCTCGAAACGCGGGCGGTACGCGTGGCGCGAACCCTGGCCGTCGTCAGCGCACTGCTGGCGGTGGGGGCGGGCCTCATCGCGTGGGTCTCCGGACGAAGCCTGCTGGCCGGGTTCGCCACACTGTTCATGTTGCTGTTGAGTGTGGCGGCGGTCACGCCGGCGGCGCTGCGCGTCCTGGCACAGGCCGCGGCACGGCTCGGCGGGCGCGTGAGCCCGGTGGTGCGGCTTGCCTGCGGCGACATCGCGGCCTCGCTCAGCCGCACGGGCGTGGCCAGCGCCGCGCTCGGCATGGCGCTCACCGCCATGATCGGGGTCGCGATCATGGTGGAGAGCTTCCGGGAATCCCTGCGCGAGTGGCTCATTCACACCCTGCGCGCGGACGTCTACGTCAGCGCTCCGGGCCCGGCAGAAGGGTCGGAACGCCGGCTCGACCCGGCCGTCATCCGCGCGCTGCTCGCGACACCCGGGATCCGTGATCACAGCGAGAGCCGCCGGGTGGAGGCCGCATCGCCGCGGGGCGCGGTGGATCTGAACGCCGTCAGACTCGCGCACGCCAGCTACGCGGCGCTGCAGTTCACGCAAGGAGACGCGGCGCACGCGTGGCCGCAGTTTGCGCGCGGCGCGATCCTGGTCTCCGAGCCGCTCGCCTGGCGGCTCGCGCTCGCGCCCCATGACACCCTCACCCTGACGACCGCTTCCGGGCCGCGGGTGTTTGCGGTGGCGGGCGTGTACCGCGAATACGGCAACGACCGCGGCGAGGTGCTCATGAGCCTCGGTCAATACCAGCGCCTGTGGGGCGACGAGGCGATCAGCGGGCTCGGCATCTATCTGGCACCCGGAGTCGAGGCGCGGCGGGCGGTAGCGCAATTGCGCGCGGCCGCGGGCGGCCGGCAGGCGCTCCTGATCCGCTCCAACGCCGACATTCGCGCGCTGTCGATGCGCATTTTCGAGCGCACCTTCGTGATTACGCGGGTGCTGTACTGGCTCGCCGCGGGCGTGGCCACGGTGGGCCTGGTGAGTGCGCTGCTGGCGTGGGAACTGGAACGGTCGCGGGAGCTGGCGATCCTGCGCTCGCTCGGCCTGACTCCACGGGGCACCGCGCTGTTGGTGCTGGCGCAGACCACTTTCATGGGCGTCGCGGCACTCGCCGCGGCGATTCCGGCGGGACTGCTGACCGCGCTGGTGCTGACGGGCGTCATCAACCGCCGCGCCTTCGGCTGGCAGATTGATCTGCACCTGACGGCGGCGCAGTTCACCGATGCCCTGTGGCTCGCGCTCGCCGCGGCGCTGGCGGCAGGTGTGTACCCGGCGTGGCGCAGCGCGCGGGCGCCGCTCGCGCACGGTCTGCGGGAGGAGTGATGCGCCGCAGCCGCGCGCCGGCGGTGATCCGGCTGGCGCTCACGGGCGCGGCAGCGTGCGCGATCGTGAGTGCGGCGCCGCCCCCCGCGCAGCTGCGCCCGGCCGCCGGCGTCGCGCCGGCGGGCTTTGCGCAGGCGCTGGCGCCCTGGACCTTCGCGTTTCCGCGTGATCACGGACCACATCCCCAGTTCCGGCAGGAGTGGTGGTATGTCAGCGGCAATCTCGACGCCGCGTCCGGGGAGCGCGTGGGATTTGAGCTGACGTTCTTCCGGTTTGCGCTCGAGCCCGCGCCCGCGGCGGTGGCTGCGCCCGCGGCTGCGCCTGCGCCCGCAGCGCAGCCCGCGCCCGCAGCGGTGCCGGCGCCTGCGGCGGCGTCTGCCTGGCGGACGCGCGAAATCTATCTGGCTCATTTCGCGCTCACCGACGTTCAGCGCCGGCGCTTCCGCTTCGCGCAGAAGCTCTCGCGCGCGGCGCTGGGCCTTGCGGGTGCGCAGGCGGCACCGTTGCACGTGTGGATCGACGACTGGTCGCTGGAGGAGGCGGCAGGCGCACAGGGTGGCGCTCAGGCCGTTTCCGCTGCCCCGTGGAGGCTGCGGGCCGCGCAGCCCGGCTATGAGCTCGAGCTCACGCTGCAGGCTCAGACACCGCCGGTTCTGAACGGCGAGGCAGGATTAAGCCGCAAGTCCGCCGAGCCGGGCGATGCGACCTACTACTACTCGATTCCGCGCCTGGCCGTGCACGGGCGCCTGATCCGCGAGGGTCATCCGCTTAGGCTTCAGGGCCTGGCATGGCTCGATCGCGAGTGGGGCAGCGGGGCCTTAAGCGCGCAGGAGGCGGGTTGGGACTGGTTCGCGCTGCAGCTGAACGATGGCACGGCGCTGATGTACTACGCGCTGCGCAATCGGGACGACACCCGTGATCCGCACAGTGCCGGAACCTGGGTCGAGGCTGCCGGTCGCTCCCGCCCATTGTCCAATGAGGAGGTGAGCATCGAGGTCACAGATCACTGGAGCAATGCGCAGGGGACCCGCTACCCGGCGCTCTGGCGCCTGCGCGTGCCCGCGCTCGCGCTCGAGGTGAGCGTGCGTCCCGTGCTTGCCGATCAGGAGCTCAGGACCACGCCCGATTACTGGGAAGGCGCGGTGGATGTCAGCGGAGCGCGCGCCGGGCGGAGCATCGCCGGGCGCGGCTATGTCGAGTTGGTCGGCTACGCGCCGGAACGCTCGCGCCACGAGGAGACTGGCGTGCTCGGCCGCCTTGACCGATGATGGCCGCCCTTCGCCTCATCGATACGGGAGACGATCATGCGACGCTATTTCGTAGGGGCACTCACCCTCCTGGTTGCGCTTCCGCTGCACGCCGCGCTGCCCGACGGCGCGAAAGCGCCGGATTTCACCACGGTGGCATCGCTGGCGGGCAAGGAGTTCAAGTTCTCGCTGGCCGATGCCCTGAAGAAGGGACCGGTGGTGCTGTATTTCTACCCGGCGGCTTTCACGCCAGGATGCAACATCGAGGCGCACAAGTTCGCCGAAGCGGCCGATCAGTTCAAGGCGCTGGGCGCCACGGTGGTGGGCGTGTCGCACGACCCGATCGCGAAGCTCGACGAGTTCTCGGTCCAGAAGTGCGAGAACAAGTTCCCGGTGGCCTCCGACGGGAACGGCTCCATCATGAAATCCTACGACTCCGTGCTCGCCGATCATCCTGAGTACGCCAACCGCACCTCCTACGTGATCGCGCCGACCGGGCAAATCATTTATTCCTATACGGCCATGAAGCCCGACCAGCACGTCGAGAACACCATGGCCGCCGTCAGGAAGTGGCAGGAGTCGCACAAGAAGACCTGAGATCCGGCTCAGGCGAGATCGGCGAGCTGGGTGGGCACCTGACGGCGCAGCAGCAGGGTGCGCGCCTCCCACTGCTGCGGCGCGGGCAGCTCCTCGAGGAAGCTCACCTCGTTCCCAGCCAGGAGCGCGATCGGCACGCCATCGCGATACAGGAGGCGGTTACCGCTCAGTGAAGGCAGCCGCGCACCCGGCGTGAGGATGCCGACCAGGTTCAACGGGTCGGCGCCCGACAGCGACACGTAGTGCCCCTCGCGCGGCTTGCGGCGCGCCTCGCGCAGCAAGGCGATCGCCTCGGGCGCGGCGTACTGCTCGCCGCTGAAGCCGGCGACGAAGCGCCCGCCGCGAATCTCGCCCCGCGCCTCGAGGCGCCGGCAGCACATCAGCAGATCGCGCCACGGCGGCAGCCAATCGGCCTCGCGCGCCAACAGTCGCCAGAACACCACTCCCCAGCGGCGCAGGAGCGTCCGCACGACGTGCTCGATAGTCTCTTCCTCGAGAGCGCGCTCGCGCGCTGCGGCGTCCCGATCACCCGCGGCCGGCGTGGCACCTGCGGCAGCAGCGCCCGCGGCCGCCGCGGGGCCTGCGATGCGCGACCAGCGTCCCGCGGCGTCCATCCCGAACAGCGCGATGCGCCGTCGCCGCCGTCCGCCCATCGCGGGGCGGCGCCGGTCAGCCGGCACCAGCAGCGCGCGCAATCCCGCGAAGCTGTCGGAGTTGACGAGCCCCAGCGCGACCAGCTCCGCGAGCGCCTCCTCGGTCTGCGACGGCAGCAGCCCGGTGCCGGAGGCGATCTCATCGAAGAAGGATGCGCCATGCGTGGACAGATACTGCGCCACGCGCTGCGCGCTCGCCGAAAGGTGCGTCGCATCCACCGACCCGGTCAGGGTCGACCACAGGCGCACATTGCGCCGTGCGAGCAGCACGATCGGCGTGGCGCGCACCGGCGCCGCGCCGCGCGCGGGGTCGCTGCGGCGGGCGCTGAGCCGCGTCCACACGAAACGACCGGCGAGGCATTGCTCATCGAGCCAGGCGGGCTCGTACTCACTGATGCGGTTGGGCAGGATCTCGGTCTCCCAGGCGCTGGCGGGCGCCTCGAATCCCTCCAGCTGCGCGAGGATCGCGCCCACCGCGTCGGGTCCCTCCATGCGCCCGCCGAGCGTGACGCGCTGCCACTCGATGAGGAAGCGCAGAAAGTCCCGCGCTTCGATCGGTTCGATCTCCGCGCGCAAGCGCCGCACGGTGTAGCGGTGGATTCGTGCCAGCAGCCGCCGTTCGCACCACTCGGTGGCCGCCGGCGCTTCCGCGGTGAATGCGCCGCGCATCGCGAAGCCCTCCGCCTGCAGCACCGCGAGCGCGGCTTCGACCCGTGCGGGGGGCACGCTGAGATCGGCCGCGAGCGCGGGTGCGGTCGTGGGTCCGAGACCCAGGCGCCCGCGGACCACCTCCACCAGCGCGCCTTCCGCGCCGAAGGCGTGCGCGTGCGCCGCGGGCGTCACCACCGCGGGCTCGGGGCTGGCATCCGGGTACAGGGCGGTAAACAGCGGCAGTCGCTCGGCCGTGACCCACAGCCGCGCCCCCGTGCCGCCGACCCGCGTCACGCGCCGCTGCGCGACCAGGGTGGCGACAAGCGCGGGCCAGAGCGCATCGCGCTCGACCTCCGCTTCGGTCAGGAACGTGAGCCACAGGAGCGCGTCGTGCAGCTCGTCGGCGCTGGCGGCATCGGGCCAGGCTTCCTCGCGCACGCGGCGGATGGCCTCGGGGTCGAGCCTGCCGAGGTCGGCGGCGCTCTGCGGATCGAGCCAGCGCCGGCTCATCACCGCCTGGGTGCGCCGCTCCTCCAGCGGTGCGTCATCGAGAAACGCGTAGGGCCTTGCGGACAGTACTTCCAGCGCAAGCGGCGAAGGCTCGGTCAGATCGCGTGCAATGACCTGGATGCGGCCCGACTCCACGGCGCGCAGCAGCCGCTCGAGTCCTCCGATATCCATCGCCTCTTCGAGACAGTCGCGGATCGCCTGGCGCACCAGTGGATGATCCGGAATCTCCAGCTCGCCCGCGAGATTCTCGGCGCACGCGAGCTGCTCGGGAAACACCGCGGCGAGCAGGTCCTCCGCCGCCATGCGCGCCAGCGGCGCCGGTACCTTCCTGCCGCCGCGGTAGCGTGGCAGCGCCAGCGCAATCGCCGCACTCCAGCGCCAGCGCACCGGAAACATGGGGGCGGCGCACAACGCCTGCACCAGCAGCGGCCGCACCGTGCTGGAATGCAGGTAACGGGCGACCTCGGCGAGCTCGAAGCTGTGCGCCGTGGTCAGCGACAACACGATGGTGTCCTCGGTCGCCGCCGCCTGCAGCTCGAAGTTGAACGAGCGACAGAAGCGCTTGCGCAGCGCCAATCCCCAGGCGCGATTGATGCGACTGCCGAAGGGCGAGTGAATGACCAGCTGCATGCCGCCGGCTTCGTCGAAGAAGCGTTCGAAGATGACCGTCTGTTGGGTCGGCACGGCCCCGAGTGCGGCCCGCGCCGCGGCCAGATAGCTCACCAGCTGCACCGCGGCAGGGGCTGCGATGCCCGCCTGCGCCACGAGCCACTGCGTCGCCCCCTCGAGTCCCTGATTCAGCCGCGCCTCGAGCTCCAGGCGCAGCCGCGAGACGCTCGCCGACAGCTCATCGGTCCGCCCGGGCGCCTCGCCGAGCCAGAACGGAATGGAGGGCGGCTCGCCGCGCGCATCCTCGACGCGGATCCGGCCCTGCTCCACACGCAGGATGCGGTAGGACACATTGCCCAGCTGGAAGACATCGCCCTGCAGACTCTCGACCGCGAAGTCCTCGTTCACCGTGCCGACGAACTGCGCCTGCGGCTCGAGAATGACCTGGTAGTCGGCGTTGTCGGGAATGGTGCCGCCGGAGGTGATGGCGGTCAGTCGCGCGCCGCGCCGTCCCGTGACCCGATGATTCACGGCGTCGTGATGAATGAGCGCCCCGTGCCGGCCGCGGCGCGTGCTGTAGCCTTCGGCGAGCATGCACAGCACCTCGTCGAACTCGGCGCGCTCGAGATCCCGATACGCATACGCCCCGCGCAGCAGCGCGTACAGGCTCTGCTCGTCCCAGTCGCGTGCCGCGACCTCCGCGACGATCTGCTGCGCCAGCACGTCCAGCGGCCTTACCGGCATGATCAGCCGGTCGAGCTCCCCGCGGCGCACCGCGGCCAGGAGCGCTGCGCACTCCACCAGGTCATCGCGTGACAGCGGAAACAGCCTCCCCTTGGGCGTGCCGCCCAGAGAATGACCGGAACGGCCGACGCGCTGCAGCAGGGCGGCGATCGAGCGCGGCGAGGCGAGCTGGCACACCAGATCCACCTCGCCGATGTCGATCCCGAGCTCCAGGGACGCGGTGGCCACCAGGGCGCGCAACTCGCCGCGCTTCAGCCGGCTCTCGGCCGAGAGGCGCGACTCCTTTGCCATGCTGCCGTGGTGCGCGGTGACGTGTTGCTCGCCGAGGCGCTCGGACAGATGCCGCGCGATGCGCTCGGCCTGTCGCCGGGTGTTGACGAACACCAGCGTCGTGCGGTGCTCGCTCACGAGCTGCGCCAGGCGATCGTACAGCTGCGTCCACACTTCCCCCGACATCACCGCCTCGAGAGGGGAGGCGGGGATCTCCAGCTGCAGGTCGCGCTCGCGCACGTGCCCGGAGTCGATGATGGTGCAGTCGGCGGCGCCATCGGCGCGCAGGTTGCGTGTGCCGACGAGGAAGCGCGCCACGTCCTCGACGGGCTTCTGCGTGGCGGACAGGCCCACGCGCGTGAGTTTGCGACCGGCGAGGGATTCGAGCCGCTCGAGTGTGAGCGACAGATGCACGCCGCGCTTAGCTCCGGCCATGACATGGATCTCATCCACGATCACCGTACGGGTGCTCGCGAGCATCCGCCGGCCCGACTCGGAACCGAGCAGGATGTACAGTGACTCAGGGGTGGTGACCACGATGTGGGGCGGGCGCTTGGCGCTGGCCGCGCGCTCGCGCTGGGGCGTGTCGCCGGTGCGCACGAAGGTGCGAATGTCGACGTCCGGGAGAGCCAGCGCGCGCAGCTGCGCGCGGATGCCGGCGAGCGGCGCCTCCAGGTTGCGGTGGATATCGTTGGAGAGCGCCTTGAGCGGCGACACATACACCACCAGCGTTTCATCCGGCAGCCGCCCGCCCGCTGCGACACCGCTGCGCACCAGCTCATCGATCACCGCGAGGAATGCGGCGAGTGTCTTGCCCGAACCGGTGGGGGCTGCGATCAGCACGTGACGCTGCGCGGCGATCGCCGGCCAGGCCGCGCTCTGCGCGGGTGTGGGCGCATCAAAGGTGCATGCGAACCATCGGGCGACGGCCGGGTGGAAGGCAGCGGGCATGGTCCGATTGAAACACAGCCGGAGCCTCACGAGGGGAGTAAAGTGACCGACTCGTCCCTTGAGCCGAAGGTATCGGAGGATGTGGGAAGAGGATGTTGAGAGCGCGGCGCGCCGCAAGGTCGCCTGGCTCATCGGGATCGTCGTCGCGGTCCTGATCGCCTTCGCCGGCTGGTACTGGTACGCGTCGCGACAGCGTCCCGCCCCCGCGACGCCGGTGGTAGCTGCCGCGGCGCCCCCGCCGGTGAGCACCGAGCCGCAGATCGCGCATCCGATCACGGCTGATAACGCGGCGGGCTCTGCCGCCTTGCCGGCGCTGAACGACAGCGACTCGGTCGTGCACGATTCGCTCGCCGGCGTGCTCGGCCGCCATGCCGTCGAGCAGTTCCTGGTGCCGCAGAACATCGTGCGCCACCTCGTCGCCACCGTCGACAACCTGCCGCGCAGGAAGGTGGCCGTAGAGCTGCGGCCCGTGAAACCGACGCCAGGACAGACCGTCAGCGTCACCCAGGGCGAGATCACGACCCTGAGCGATGCCAACTTCGAGCGCTATGCGCCGCTGGTGCGGGTGCTGCAGGCCACGGACGTGAAGGCACTCGCCCTGGTGTACCAGCGGCTGTATCCGCTGTTCCAGCAGGCTTACGAGGACCTGGGCTATCCGGGCAAGTACTTCAACGATCGGCTGGTCGAGGTGATCGATCAGCTGCTGCAGGCGCCGGAGGTGTCGGCGCCGATCAAGCTGGTGCAGCCCAAGGTCTTCTACGAATACGCCGACGCTGACCTCGAAGGTCGCTCGGCCGGACAGAAGCTGCTGATCCGCATGGGTCCGGCGAACGCGCGCGCCATCAAGGCGAAACTGCGGGAATTTCGCGCCGAGATCGTCCGGAAGAAATAACGTAACAGCTATGGACGAGGCCGGTCTCGACAAGCCGCTCGCGGATCTGCGCTCCGTGTTGATTCCCGCCGAGACCCTCGAAGCCTGGGCGATCCAGCGGCGGATCTTCGCGCTATCGCACCGGCGGCTGCTGATCGCCGCCACCAGCGGCAGGCTGGTGGTGCTGGTGCGCGGGCTCCTCGGGGGCTTCGACGTCTCCACCATCCGCTGGCAGGACCTCGAGGAGGTGACTTTGCGTGTGGGGGTGATCGGCGCGGATCTGGCGCTGCGCGCCGGTAAAGCCACCGATCTCGCCTCGCTCGGTGCGCAGGGCTCACAGCGGGTCGAGTTTCAGGGGCTGCGCAAGGAGCAGGCGCAGGCGGTGTACCGTATCTGCCAGGCCCAGGACCAGGCGTGGCGCGAGAAGCGCCGGATCCGCGAGCTCGAGGAATTGCGGGCGCGATCCGGCGGAATCCAGGTGATGTCGGGACCCGCCCCGGCCGGCCTGACCACCGATAGCGATGCGGTGCGGCGCCTGCAGGAGGCCAGGAAACTGCTGGACGCCAAGCTCATCACCGATGCGGAGTACGAGGCCATCAAGGCGAAGATCGTGTCGTCGTGAGATGCAGCGGGACGCACCCGCTCAAGGCGCCGCTGCCGAGGCTTCCGATATTCAACGTGCATGCACAAGTAATCCACAGGCGATCCACAGGGCAGGTGCGCTAGCCTTGTGAGCATGGTCATCCGCTTTCGCCGCCGCCCCGACACGCACGACGAAGTGCTCGGGACTTACAGTTTTCCCAGCCGCACGGTGCGGGTGCTGAAGACACAGGATGATCGCATCCTGTGGACCTGCGACTGCGACAAGTTTCGCCGCCAGGATGGACAGCGCGAGCCCCTGTGGTGCAGGCACATCGCCAGGGCGGCAGCCCGGCGCTCGCTCGAGCGCCTGACACGCCGGGTGTCGATGGCCCGCGGGCTCGAGCGTTAGCGCATCAGTCAGCGAATTCAGCGCTTGGCGGCACCCGCCGGGATCCGGTATCCTATTAGACTCATTCCACGAAGGAGAATGTCTATGCGCTGGGAAACTCCGCAGGCGATCGATTTCCGCTTCGGCATGGAGATCACGCTGTATATCGCCAGGCGCTGAGCGGCATACCCAAAGGCGCTGGGCCCGCGGTCCCGAGCGCCTTGTGAGCCTCAATGCGTTGTGAAAATCAGGGTGCTGGGGTCTGCTGCCGGCGGCGGCTTTCCTCAGTGGAACTGCAACTGCCGTAACTGCTCGGGCGTCCGCAACGGCACCCTGCGGGCGCGGCCGAGAACCCAATCCTCCGTCATCGTCAGCGGCCGCGACCCGCTCCAGTGGGCGCTCGTCAATGCCTCCCCCGACATCCTCGCCCAGCTGCAGGCGAATCCGGTGCTGCAGCCGGCGCGCGCGCCGCGCGATTCCGCCATCAGCGGCATCGTGCTGGTCGATGGGCAGATCGATCACACCGCCGGTCTTTTCATGTTGCGGGAATCCAGCGCAGCGCTGCCGGTGTGGTGCACCGACAATGTCAATGCGGACCTGACGCGCGGCAATCCGGTTTTCGCCGTGCTGACGCACTACTGCGGCGTCGAGCGGCGCGCCATGATTCCCGACGGGCGCCCGTTCGCCGTCGACGGGGTCAGCGGTGTGCAATGGCGGGCGCTCGCCGTCTCGGGCAGGCCCGCCCCTTACTCACCTAACCGCGAGTCCCCGGTGGCGGGGGATAATGTGGCGCTGGTGATCGGCGACGAGGGCACCGGCAGGACGGCGGTGTATGCGCCCGGCCTCGCCGCCATCGAACCGCGGCTGTGGCGCGCCATGCAGGACGCCGCCTGCGTGCTGGTCGACGGTACGTTCTGGAGCGATGACGAGATGATCCGGCTCGGGCTGTCGCCGAAACACGCGCGCGACATCGGGCACCTGCCGCAGAGCGGCCCCGGGGGTATGCTCGAGTGGCTGGACAAGCTTCCGGCCGGCACCCGCAGGATTCTGATACACGTGAACAACACCAATCCGATACTCGACGAGAGCTCGCCCGAGCACGCCGAGCTGACGCGCCGCGGGATCGAAGTGGCGTGCGACGGGCTGGAGATCGAGCTGTGACGGTGGCGGCCTGGAGTGCCGCGGAATTCGAGCAGCAGTTGCGCGAGCGGGGCCGCGCCTACCACATCCATCATCCGTTCAACGTGATGTTGAATTCCGGCAAGGCCACGGCGGCGCAGATTCGCGGCTGGGTGGCGAACCGCTTCTATTACCAGATCAGCATTCCCATCAAGGACGCCGCCATCCTCGCCAATTGCGACGACCGGGGCGTGCGCCGCAACTGGGTACAGCGCATTCTCGATCACGACGGCTACGGCGAGGATGCCGGCGGGATCGAGGCGTGGCTGCGGCTCGCCGAGGCGGTGGGCCTGACGCGTGCTCAGGTGGAGAGTCTGCAGCAGCTGCTGCCGGGGGTGCGCTTCGCGGTCGATGCCTACGTGGATTTCGCACGCCGTGCGCCCTGGCCGGAATCCGTGTGCGCCTCGCTCACGGAGCTGTTCGCACCTGAGATCCATAGGCAACGCCTCAGCGGCTGGCCGCAGTACTACCCGTGGATCGACCAGACGGGACTGAAGTACTTCCAGAGCCGCCTCAGCCTGGCGCGGCGCGACGTCGAGTTCGCCCTGGCCCTGACGCTCGATCGGTTTCGCACGCGCGCCGCGCAGGAGCGCGCGCTCGAGGTGCTGCAATTCAAGCTCGACGTTCTGTGGCAGATGAACGATGCCATGGCGCTGGCCTACGGAGTGACGCAATGAGCGATATCCCGGGGAGCGCCAAGCCGGCGATCGCGCACGGCATGCGTCTGCAGTGGGAGCCGGCGCAGGAGGCGCACGTGCTGCTGTATCCTGAAGGCATGGTCAGGCTCAACAGCAGCGCCGGCGCGATCCTGAGCCGCTGCGACGGCGTGCGCACGCTGGCGGACATCGTGACCGACCTGGAACGCACCTACAGTATCGCCGGGCTCACGGGCGACGTCACCGCCTTCGTGGCGCTCGCGCTCGACAAGCACTGGCTGGAGCTGCGCCAGTGAGCAGCGCGACACCGGTCGGACACGGACTCGCCGCGCCCAACGCGGCGGTGGGCATGTCGCAGCCGCCGCGCAGCGCGAGCGCTCCCGGGCCGCCGCTGTGGCTGCTGCTGGAGCTGACCTACCGCTGCCCGCTGCATTGCGTGTTCTGCTACAACCCGACGGACTTCGCCAACACCGGGCAGGAGCTCGGGACCGGCGACTGGATCCGCGTGCTGCGCCAGGCGCGCGCCCTCGGCGCGGTACAGCTCGGGCTCTCGGGCGGGGAGCCGCTGGCGCGCGAGGACCTCGAGCCGATCGTCGCGCAGGCGCACACGCTCGGCTTCTACATCAACCTGATCACCTCCGGCATCGGTATGACCGAGGCGCGCATACGTGCGCTGAAGGCGGCCGGGCTAGACCACATCCAGCTGTCGTTCCAGGACAGCACGCGCGAGCTGAATGATTTCCTCTCCAGCACGCGCACCTTCGAGCTGAAGTCGCAGGTGGCCGGACTCATCCGCCAGCACGGCTATCCGATGGTGCTGAACGTGGTGCTGCATCGGCTCAATATCGATCACGTGGGCGAGATCCTGGAGATGGCGGAAGCGATGGGGGCGCAGTACGTCGAACTCGCCAACACGCAGTACTACGGCTGGGCATGGCTCAACCGCGAGCACCTCCTGCCCAGCCGTGCACAGCTCGAGCGTGCGGAAGCGGCCACGCGGCGCTTCCGCGAGCGCGTGGGCAACAGGATGCAGATCTATTTCGTGGTGCCGGACTACTTCGAGACCCGGCCCAAGGCCTGCATGAGCGGCCTCGGGTCGGTATTTCTCGCGGTCGCGCCCGACGGCACGGCCTTACCCTGTCACGCGGCGCGTATGTTGCCGGGACTGCAGCTCCCCAACGTGCGTGACTCGGACATCCGCGCCATCTGGTACGACTCGCCGGCCTTCAACCGCTTTCGCGGCGAGGCGTGGATGAAGGAGCCCTGTCGCAGCTGTCCGGAAAGAGCCCGGGACTTCGGCGGCTGCCGCTGCCAGGCGTATCTGCTGACCGGGGATGCCGACAATGCCGACCCGGTATGCGATCTGTCCCCGTACCATCATCGCGTGACGGAGGCGGTGGCGCGCGCCGAACAGACGGCTGCCGCCGCGACGGGCGGCGTGCGCGAGCAGGCGCTGGTGTTTCGCGATCACCGCATCTCGATCGCAGTCGTACCGGGCGACCCGGTCCGGCGCCGCTAGCGAGGCGTCCACCGATGGCGGTGCGGCGCGTGCTGAAAATGGGTGAGCCATTGCTGCGCGAGGTGGCGGCCGCCGTGACGCGCTTCGACGCGGAGCTGGTGGCGCTGGTGACCGACATGGACGACACCATGCGCGCCTTCAGTGGGGCCGGCATAGCCGCCCCGCAGATCGGCGTGAGCGCGCGCGTGGTCATCTTCGAGCTGCGCGACAACCCGCGCTACCCGCACCTCGCTCCCGTCCCCTACACCGTGCTGGTGAATCCGGTGCTCACGCCGCTCGGCGGCGAGCAGGATGAGGGCTGGGAAGGGTGCCTGTCGGTGCCCGGGATGCGCGGGCTGGTGCCGCGGTTGCGCCGCCTGCGCTACCAGGGCTTCGATGCGCACGGCGCGCCGATCGACCGGACGGTGGAGGGGTTTCACGCCCGCGTCGTGCAGCACGAGATCGATCACCTCGACGGCATCCTGTTTCCGCAACGGGTGCGGGATCTGCGCAACTTCGGCTTCGAGGATGCGCTCACCGGGCACATGACGCCGATGCCGGACTGACTTAAGGAGACCGCCCACATGAGTCAGCGCGTCACGGGACCCTTCGAGGTGAAAGTCACGCCGCAGAAACCCGACACCCAGATCGCCCGAGCCGCAAACCTGGGCCGGCTGACCATCGACAAGCGCTTTCACGGCGAGCTCGAGGCGATCAGCAAGGGCGAAATGCTGGCCACCCAGACCGAGGTGAAGGGTTCCGCCGCCTATGTGGCCCTGGAACGCGTGACCGGAACGCTCAAAGGGCGCAGCGGCAGCTTCGTCCTGCAGCACAGCGCCACCATGAATCGGGGCAAGCCCGTGTCCTCCGTCACCGTGGTGCCGGATTCCGGCACCGGCGAGCTCAAGGGACTCAGCGGCAAGATGAATATCGTCGTCGCCGCGGACGGCTCGCACTCCTACGAGTTCGATTTCCGCGTCGAGCCAGAGGCAGGCTGAAGTCGCGCCGTCAGAATGCCGGTGGCGCGGCGTCGCTGCGCGGCGGACGCGCCACGTCCCGCACCATGCGGATGGCGCACTCTCGCCCCTGGTAGTAGCCGGGAACGCGCGCCAGCTCGCGGTAGCCGAGCGCCGCATAGAAGGCGCGGGCGCCGGCGTTTCCCGCGCGCAGCTCGAGCGCGATCGTGAAGGTGCCGGCGGTGAGTGCGGTGTCCTCGAGCCACGCTACCAGGCGCCGCGCGATACCGCGGCGGCGGTGCTCAGGCGCGACCGCCAGCAGGTTCAGGTGAGCGGAGTCATCGGCGTAGCGCATGATGGCGAAACCGACGATGGCGGTCCCGGCCCGCGCCGCAAGCACCACGCTGTCCGGATGGCGGATGTGCCAGGCGATGCGCGCCGCATCCCACGCGGGCCTGAGCCCGCTCTCCACCAACTCCTGCGACATCCCCGCCAGCAACGCGGCATCCGCGATCCGGGCCGGCTCGAGGCGATACTGGTACACGACATCGAGCATAGCGCGGGCGGGGACGCGGCGCCCGGCCGGCGCGTTCAGGCGAGGGTGTGAAACACGTGCTGAACGTCCTCGTCCTGCTCCAGGCGGTCGATCACCGTCAGGACCTCGGTCGCCTCATCCTCCGGCAGCTCGCTCGGCACGGTGCAGATGTACTCATGCTCGGCGGACAACGGCGCGAGGCCGCGCGCTTCCAGCGCCTCCTGCAGCCGGCCGAAATCGGCGAACGCACAGCGGATCACCAGCTGCGGCTCGCCCTTCTCGCCAGCGCTCTCGCCCATCTCCTCGAGTCCGTGGTCGATGAGGTACAGCTCCAGATCGTCCTGGTCGATCCCCGCGGGATTCAGTCGAAACACCCCCATCTTGCGGAACAGGAAGCTGACGCTGCCGGTGGTGGCGAGATTGCCGCCGCCCTTGGTGACGATGTTGCGCACCGCCGCGACGGTGCGCGTCGGGTTGTCGGTCGCCGTTTCCACCAGCAGCGCCACGCCGTGCGGCGCAT
>Ga0209156_10001283_pt1 | contig 20605 bp, 15 predicted proteins | sample GraSoiAngelo_124_FD_185881 | JGI IMG/M metagenome (GOLD analysis project Ga0209156, IMG submission 185881) | Grasslands soil microbial communities from the Angelo Coastal Reserve, California, USA - 14_0927_05_20cm (SPAdes) (version 2) | ecosystem: Environmental > Terrestrial > Soil > Grasslands...
TGGGGTACCTACAGCAGGTGATCTGGCCATGTCCCGCTCCCTCTCGGTCGCCGGCGCCGGAGGGTGAGGGAAGCGACAATAGACCGCGTGGCAGAGCGTGTCAAGGACGCGCTGACGGCCGTGGGCGAAGTCAGCTCAGCCGCGGCACTCGATTTCGAGCCGCTTCACGTCAACTGTGCCCGGCGGGACCGTGAACGTGACGGTCACCCTGAGCCAGAGGTTGTCGAGAGACCCCGCCCGAATCAGGCGATAACGGAGGTCGAACTCCTGGCTGAACGTGGGCGGCACCTCTGTGAGGGTCATCTCGTCCGTTTCGTTGGAAGGCAGCGAGTACCGCTCCCCGGTTAGCATCCCAACGCCCTCAATGCCCTCTGCATCGATGTGAATCGTGACATCTTCGGACGTTTCACCGATCTCCCCGGTCACGAGCGTGTGGAGGAAGCCGCTGAGGATCTGGACGTCCTCCTCCGGCGAGCACGTGTTGGTCGCGAAGGAGCCTGCGACCGACATTTTCTCGTTGGCGAGGGTTGTGAACGACGGCGGAGGAATCGAGGGTGTCTGGCGTGTGGGCGCCGAAGGAGACCTCTCACACGCGGCTAGCCAAGGAAAAGCGAAAGCGAAGAGCGCGAGGCGTTTCATGGTATTGTCTCCCACATGGTCGGACGACTGAAAGGTGGACCGTGACGACATGGGGTACCGGTGCGACTTCGGCGCAAGGCCGTACTCATCACCGGGCAAAACACATGCCCTTGCACGCCCTACCAGCGACGGCGAGGCCTTCGGCAACCGGAGCAAATGGCGGTGCCGCCGAGTGAAAGCGCTAGTCAGAAGAACGACGGTCCGGGCGGACAAGAAAGGAGATCCCGGGGGGAAGTCTGGTGCCGGCACCACATGCGGCGGTGATGCAATAGCCTTACCGATGCGCCGACGCGACGTACTCCGGCGCGGCCCTTATTTCTTCATGTGTTCCTAGCGTCGCACCTCCCTGTCACGCACAACTCGCGGTTCCGCCGCCCCCCGTTCGGCCGCCCGGAGCACGCGCAGCGCGTTGAGCCCCGCGACCTTCCTCACATCCTGCTCACTCCAGCCGCGTTTCAAGAGCTCCGCCAGCAGATCGGGAAACTTGGACACGTCCTCGAGCCCCACGGGGACCTCGGTGATGCCGTCGAAGTCGGAGCCGAGCCCGACCGCGTCGACACCGGCCACGGCGCGGATGTGCTCGATGTGGTCGGCTACCTGTGCGAGCGTCGCCTTCGGGGCGCGCGCCGCCCACGCCTTCGTCGAATCGGCCACAGTCATCGGGTCTGCTCCCGTGGCGCGGAGCGAGCGGATCCGGGCTTCCATGCTGTCGTCGTACAGGCGCACCGCCTCGGAGACGAAGCCGGGGTTGAAATTCACCATGACGATCCCGCCGTTCCTCGGCACGAGCCTGAGGATCGAATCCGGCACGTCCCGCGCGTGGCCGGTGAGCGCGCGGGCCGAGGAGTGCGAAAACATGACGGGAGCGCGCGTCGTGTGGAGTGCGTCCGACATCGTTGCGTCGTTGACGTGGGAGAGATCGACGACGATCCCCAGCCGGTTCATCTCGTGCACCACGTCCCGCCCGAACGCCGAGAGGCCGCGCCGGGCCGTGTCGGTGGAGGCCGTGGCCCACGAGAGACTCCGCCAATGGGTGAGCGTGATGTAACGAACGCCGAGCGCTGCGAACATCCGCAGCGCGCCGAGCGAGTTCTCGATGGCGTGCCCGCCCTCGATGCCGATCAGACAGGAGATCTTCCCCGCTTTGAAGTTCCGCTCGACGTCGGCCGCGGTGCGGGCCATAGCGAGATCGCGAGGGTACTTCGCGCACAGCCGCTTGATCAGGTCGATCTGCTCGAGCGCGTACACGGCCGGGTGTGGCCCGGAATCGATCGTCGTGACGGGAACATAGGCCGCCCAGAACTGCGCCCCCACCCCGCCCGCGCGGAGTTTCGGGATGTCGGTCATGAGCTTCGGCTGGAGCACGGCGAAATCCACGGAATCGAGGCCACCCCGCTCGCGGATCGCGTCGGGAATGTCGTTGTGGCCGTCGATGAGCGGGACCGTCTTGAGGATGCGCAGGGCCTGCGCGCGGTAGTCCTGGGCGGTCAGGCGGACCGGCGGACTGGCGGACAGAAATGCCAGGAGCAAGAGTGCTGCTTTTGTGGCCCTCATGGTGCACCGGTCGCTCATTGGAGGCGGAAAGCTGGTGTCACACCATGCCGTTATCAAGATTACGTTTCAGAACCATGCCCCCGCCCGACGCCAAGGCGAAAATCGCACTGGAGCTGAACGGCGAGCCCGTCGAGGTCGCGTTCGCGCCCCACAAGACGCTGCTCGAAGTGCTGCGCGAAGATGCGGGGCTGACGGGCACGAAGCACGGCTGCGAGTTGGGCGAGTGCGGTACCTGCACCGTGCTCGTCGACGGCACGCCGGTCCTCTCCTGTCTGGTGCTCGGCCTCGCCTGCGCCGGGCGCCGGGTCAAGACGGTCGAGGGGATGGCGGCGGGCGGCACGCTCCATCCCCTCCAGGAGGCATTCGCCGAGCTGGGCGCGGCCCAGTGCGGCTATTGCACACCGGCATTCCTTCTCGCCGCCGAGGCGCTCCTCGCGTCGAGCCCGCGTCCGACGCGCGACGCGATCAAGCAGGCGCTCTCGGGCAACCTCTGCCGCTGCACCGGTTACATCAAGATCTACGAAGCCGTCGAGCTGGCGGCGGCTCGCATGCGCGGAGAGGACGCGAAGCCGGCGCCGGAGACCTTGTATGGCGTCCGGTAAGAAACCCTCGGGGCTCCGAGTGGTAGGAAAGGCCCACCGCAAGGTGGATGCGACCGCGAAAGTCACGGGGGTCACGCGGTTCGCCGACGACCTGTTCCTGCCCCGCATGCTCTTCGCCAAGCTGCTCCGCAGCCCCCACCCCCACGCTCGTATCCTCTCGATCGACGCGTCCCGGGCCGCAAGCGTACCGGGCGTAAAGGCGGTCCTTACGGGGAAGGACCTCCCGATTCCGTTCGGCATCCTCCCCGTGAGCCAGGATGAGCACGCCCTGGCGCTCGACAAGGTGCGCTTCGTGGGCGACCCCGTGGCGGCGGTGGCGGCCACCACCGAAGAAGCGGCCACCCAGGCGCTCGACCTGATCGCCGTCGAGTACGAAGTGCTGCGTGCGTTCCCCGATGCGCTCGACGCGGTCGAGCACCCTGAGCCGGCGATCCACGACTATGCCGACGCCGGGAACATCCACAAGCTGATCGATCTCGAATTCGGCGACGTCGAGGCGGCGCTGGCGCAGGCCGACATCGTACGCGAGGACCTGTTCTTCTTCGAGGGAAGCACCCACCTGCCGATGGAGCAGCACGCGGCGGTGGCCGACTGGTCCGCCGATGGGAAGCTCACGCTGTGGAGCGCCACCCAGACGCCGCACTACGTGCACCGGGCGCTCGCCAAAGTGCTGGAGCTCTCGCCGGCGCGCATCCGCGTGATCGCGTGCCCGAACGGTGGGGGCTTCGGCGGGAAGAGCGATCCCTTCAGTCATGAGATCGTAGTCGCGAAGCTGGCTATGATCACGGGGCGACCCGTAAAAGCCACCCTTACGCGCGAAGAGGTGTTCTACTGCCACCGCGGGCGCCACCCCACGCTCATGTGGGTGAAGACGGGAGTGAAACGGGACGGCGCCATCACCGGCATGCACTTCAAGTCGCTGCTCGACGGCGGCGGCTACGGGTCCTACGGGGTCGCGAGCACCTATTACACGGGGGCGCTGCAAACCGTCACGTATCACGTTCCCCGTTACAGGTTCCAAGGGGCACGGGCGTTCACGAACAAGCCGCCCTGCGGGCCCAAGCGCGGCCACGGCACTCCGCAGCCGCGTTTCGCCCTCGAGGTCCACCTCGACAAGATCGCCGAGCAGCTCGGTATGGACCCGGCCGAGCTCCGCCTCAAACATCTGGTCCCCCCCAACTCGCTCACCGCCAACTGGCTGCGCATCGGCACGATGGGCCTCGGGCCCTGTATCGAGAAGGTGATTCGCGGCTCGGGGTGGAAGCAGAGGTTTAAACAGCTTCCGTATGGCAGGGGGATCGGGTTGGCGTGCTCGTCCTACATTACCGGCGCGGGCCTCCCGATCTACTGGAACGCGATGCCGCACTCGGGCGTGCAGCTCAAGTGCGATCGCGGCGGCGGGGTCACGGTATTCTGCGGCTCGACCGAGATCGGCCAGGGCTCGGACTCGATCCTCGCCACGATCGTCGCGGAGGTGCTCGGCCTCGACCCGTTCGACATCGCCGTGGTCACCGGCGACACCGATCTCACGCCGGTGGACCTGGGCAGCTACTCGAGCCGGGTCACGCTCATGACGGGCAACGCGGCGATCCAGGCGGCCGAGCGCGCCCGCGACGTCATTGCGCTGCACGCCGGGAAGAAGCTCGAGGCCCCGCTCGAGCGCGTCACCTTCGCCGAAGGGCGCGTGTTCGACGTGCAGGATCCCGAGCGCGGGCTCACGTTCGCCGAGGCGGTGCAGCTCGCGGAGGCGGCGGAGGGGACCATCGGCACGGTGGGCTCCTACACGCCGGCTCCGTCCGCCGGCAAGTACCGTGGCGCGGGCGTGGGTCCCTCGCCCGCCTACTCCTACAGCGCTTGCGTGGCGGAGGTGGACGTGGATCCCGCGACCGGGGTCGTCCGCGTGCCGAAGATCTGGATCGCCCATGACGTGGGGCGCGCGATCAATGCCGCCACCGTGATGGGCCAGATCGAAGGCTCCGTGTACATGGGTTTGGGCGAGGCGCTCATGGAGGAAATGGCCTACCGCGGCAATCGTAACGTCGTCCACAAGATTCCCAGCTTGCTCGAGTACAAGAGCCCGACCACCCTCGAGATGTGCGACGTCGTGACCTACGTGGTCGAAGACCCCGACCCGAACGGCCCGTTCGGGGCCAAGGAGTGTGGCCAGGGTCCGCTGCTCCCCGTGCCGCCCGCGGTGGCGAACGCCGTGTACGACGCGGTCGGCGTGCGCATCGACGAAGTGCCCATCACCCCCGAAAAGGTGTTCAAGGCGCTGCGCCGCAAGGAAAAGGGCGAAGCGGGACGGTTCGGACCGGCTCGGTTCCCCGACTTACCCTGGCCCGAGCCCACCCGGGTGGCGCCCCCATGGGACGGTGGTGACGGACGGGCGGCAGAAGGCGGCAGAGGGCGGCAGAAGGCGGCAGAGGCGGCAAGGCGCTGATGCTTAGGCTTCCTTCCTTCACCTACCGGCAGCCGCGGACGCTGGCCGAAGCGGTCTCCATGAAGGCCGACGCGGGGCCCGATGGCATGTACGTGGCCGGGGGCACAGATCTCTACCCCAACATGAAGCGGCGGCATCAGGAGCCGCGCACGGTCATCTCGCTCATGGGAGTTCCGGAGCTCGCAGAATGCGGAGTGCGGAATGCGGAATGCGGAATTGGGCCGTGTGTGACACTCACAGCGCTAGCCGACCATCCCACGATCCGCCGTGACTACGCCGCCGTCGCCCACGCGGCCGAGCTCGTCTCCACGCCGCTGCTCCGCAACATGGGCACGCTGGGCGGGAATCTCTGTCTCGACACGCGCTGCAACTACTACAATCAGTCGTACGAGTGGCGCAAAGCGATCGACTTCTGCATGAAAAAGGACGGGCACATCTGCTGGGTGGCGCCCTCGTCACCGCGGTGTTGGGCCGTCAGCTCGTCTGATGTGGCTCCGGTGATGGTAGCCGTGGGCGCGGATTACGTGCTGGTCGGCCCCGGCGGCGAGCGTGTCGTGCCCGCGGCGCGATTCTATCACAACGACGGCATCAATTACCTTACGAAGCAGCCGGACGAGGTCCTCGCCGCCGTGCGGCTCCCCGCCCCCGATGGCTGGGACGCGGTGTATCACAAGCTGCGGCGTCGTGGGTCGTTCGACTTCCCGGTGCTGGGCGTGGCGGCGTGGACTAGATGGGAGCAGGGAGCGGGGAGCGGGGAGCGGGTGGTGGAGGCGCGGATCGTGCTCGGCGGGGTCGCGAGCTGGCCGCAGGAGGTCCCCGAGGCGGGCGCGGCGCTCGCCGGAACCGCCCTGTCGGACGAGGCGATTGCGGCCGCGGCGGACGCGGCATACCGCCCCGCGAAGCCGATGGACAACACCGACTTCGATCTGTCATGGCGAAAGCAGATGACGCGGGTGTACGTCGCGCGGGCGCTGGCGGAGCTACGGCAGCGCCGGCGGGCCGCGAAGTAAACGATCCGATGCCAGGGATGCCCACCAACCCCGGAGAGCCGATGGAAGAGTTGAGCCCGCTCGAGCCGTCCGTCGCGCCGCCCTACAACCTCATCGCCGAGCGGCTGTTTCGCGCGCGCACCGTGATCATCAGCGGTGAGATCACCCAGCGCGTCGCCGCGGGAGTGACGGCACAGCTGCTCGCCCTGGCCGGGGAGTCGAGTGAGGAGATCACGGTGTTCATCAACTCTCAGGGCGGCCACGTGGAGGCGGGGGACACGATTCACGACCTCGTGCGCTTTCTGAGCCCACGGGTGCGCATGGTCGGCACGGGCTGGGTGGCGAGCATCGCGGCCCTGATCTACGTCGCGGTGCCGCGCGAAGACCGCTACTGCCTCCCGAACACGCGCTTCCTGCTGCACCAACCGGCAGGCGGCTCCGGCGGGTCCGCCAGCGATATCGAGATCGAGGCGCGCGAGATTCTCAAGATGCGCGACCGGCTGAACCGCGAGTTCGCGCAGCAGACCGGACAGCCCCTAGAGCGGATCGAGGAGGACACCCGGCGCAACTTTTGGCTGACCGCCGAAGAGGCGCGCCGCTACGGCCTGGTGGGACGAGTCATCGAGCATCAGGCAGAGCTGGGCACTGCCGGATAGCGATGCCCGAGGCGGCCGCCAACCCGGTGTCGTTTCAGCCCTCGCGCCGCCCTAATCCGTCAGGCAGCGGGCGAGGACTTGGCAGTCGCCAGCGCTTCAACCTCGCCTACCACGTGGTCGAGGATCGCCACCAAGCGCTGTCGCGTGGCCTCGTCGCGCGCGCGCCAACCCGTGCGGTACACGGTCTTCAGGAGCCGGCCCAGGGAGCGGTTCACGTCCGCCATCCCCCCGCCGAGCGTGCGGTCGACCGCATCGCGCACCCGATCGAAAATGTCGTCCACCACGTCGCGATGGTCGTCGAGAAACCGGCGCCCCACGTCCGTGATCTCGTACACCTTCTTGCCTTCGACGTCTTTCGCGACCACGAGTCCCTCGTCTTCAAGCCACTGCAGCGTGGGATACACCGTGCCCGGGGACGGCGAATAGCAGCCATGCAGCTGCTCTTCCAGCTCCTTCATCACCTCGTAGCCATGGCGGGGCTTGTCCTTGAGCAGTTTCAGAATGACGTACTTCATGTCCCCCGACTCGAACCAGCGACGGCGGCGGCCCCGCGGTCCGGCCCAGAAGAAACCCCGGGGCCCAAAGCCGAAGGCGAACCGGTCCCAAGCGAACGATCTCGTCATGCGTTCTCCAAGTTATGCGATGTAACGGGAAGATATTGCTCGACGATATATCGTGTCAACGGGGGAGGATCGCGAAGCGGTAACGACGCTCACAGCCATTCCAGCACGGCTCGCACAAGTTGTAAGGCCGCATGAACTTGTGCAGATGAGCCGCGGCACTACATTTGGAGCCCGCGCGAGACGCCTTTTTCCATAGCTCGAGCGCCCTGGGAGGAGACCCGATGTCCGTACAGGTGACCCCCCACCCAAAATGGGTGGCCGACCTGGATGCCGTTCTGGATCCGAGTCGCGAGGCTATCCTCGACACTCGCGTGATCGTGGACGCCTCCGAGAACCAACTGGTCGACGGCCGCATCCAGAATTTCCTCGTGAACTTCTACCCGATCATCCGCGACTTCCCGCAGTGGCTGCAGACGCTGCTGGACCGTTCGCCGGAGGACGGCAAGGCCTTCTTCCGCGACAACATCCGCGTGGAAAAGCGTCACGATGCCATGTGGCGCGCGATGGGGGACGGCTTTAACGTCCCGAAAGAGCGCTTCCAGATTCCGGAGCCGATGATTCCCGAAGTGAAGCAATTCCACGGCTACCTGACCGAGATGTGCCGTGGCGCCACGTTCGGCTCGGCCGTGTCGGCGACGAACTACGCGGTCGAGGGCGTGGCGCAGAAGATCTCGGAGAAGGCGCTGCGCGGCCTCGCCAAGAACGAGAAGATCGGGCCGCGCGGGCGCTGGTGGCTCGAGGAGCATGCGAAGTACGACGACGAGCATCCGGTCCACGCCCTCGAGATCATCAAGAGCTGCGTCCAGCGTGGGGAAGCGCCGCAGAGCGTCACGGACTCGGCGCTGAAGAGTCTCGGTCTGATGAAAGAAGCCATGGTGGCCTCGTACGGTTCATGAGTAAGGGCAGGCGTGCTTCGCCGACGCGGGGCATGCAGCCGCCGCCGCCCTCCCCGAACGCGACCCTCCAGCGCCGGGCGTTTGACCCGCTGCAGGTGGCAGTCGAAATCGTGGCCGCCCTCGCGGACGCGGTGGTGGTGACCGGGGTGGATCGGCATGTGCTCACCGCCAACCGCGCGGCGGCGGAGCTGTTCGGCCGGCCGCTCGACGACCTCCCGGGGACGCCGATCGACGACCTCGTCGTCATCGCCGAGCGGCAACACGTGGCGGAGCGCGAGCACCGCGCGGTCGAGGGCGAAGAGCAGCGATACGAGACGACGATCGTCAGCGCGGCGGGGAACGAGCGCATCGTCGCCGTATCCACGACCCCTCTGGTGGTCGACGGCGAGCTGCTCGGTACGGTGGCGACGCTGCGCGACGTCACCGAGGAGAAGCAAGCGCAGGACACGCTCGCGCGGTCGGAGGCGCGCTACCGCAACCTGTTCGAGTCGGCGTCGGATGCCATCGCGACCTTCGACGCGAACGGCCGCTTCACCACCTTCAACCACGCCGCCGAGATCATCTCCGGCTACCGCCGCGAAGAGCTGGTGGGCCAATGGTTCGCCCCCATGCTGCCCGACGACGAACTCCCCAAGGCGCTGGCGCACTTCCAGAAGGCGCTCGCCGGTGAGACCGGCCTGTTCGAAACGAGTTTCTATCGGAAGGACGGCGACGTCCGCACGATTCAGGTGACCTACTCGACGCCGCGGCTCGACGAAGAAGTGTTGTGCGTGATCCGCGACGTCACCGACCAAAAGATGCTGCAGGAGCAGTTGATCCAGTCCGAAAAGATGTCCGCGATCGGGCAGCTGGTATCGGGCGTGGCGCACGAGCTGAACAACCCGCTGGCCGGCATTTCCGCCTTCGCCCAGCTGCTGCTTTCCGAGAAACGCTTCCCGCCCGATCAGCGGACGGCCGCCGAGATGATCTACGCGGAGGCCCGGCGCGCATCGCGCATCGTGCAGAACCTCCTGACCTTCGCCCGCCAGCACAAGCCGGAGCGCACCCCGACGTCCGTCAACCAGGTGCTCGACGACACCCTCGAGCTGCGCGGCTACGAGCTGCGGGTGCGCGGCATCGACGTGCAGCGGGACTACGATGAGCAGTCCCCTGAGACGATGGCCGATGCGCACCAGCTGCAACAGGTGTTCCTGAACCTGATCACGAACGCCGAGCAGGCGATGGAGCGGGCGGAGCGGGACCAGCAGCGCCTCACGATTCGCACCCGCCGCGCCGGCGACCTGATCCGGATCGAGGTCGAAGACACGGGCCCCGGCATCCCACCGAATCTCCTCGAGCGCATCTTCAACCCGTTCTTCACCACCAAACCCACGGGCTCGGGCACGGGGCTCGGGCTCTCCATTTCCCTGGGCATCGTGCGCGAGCACGAAGGGCGCATCTGGGCGGAGAACGCCACCCAGGGGGGCGCGCGGTTCGTGATCGAGCTGCCGATCGTGGCCCCGCGCCCGACCGGGGAATTCCCCAGCACCCCGGCCTCGCAACCGGTCCCCGACCGGCTGCACGTGCTCGTGGTGGACGACGAAGCCTCGGTCCGGGTGGCGCTTCAGCGCTACCTCTCGAGCAAGGGCCATGAGGTGGAGACGACCGCCAGCGGCCGCGAGGCGCTCGCCCGCATGCGCGAGGACGCGTTCGATGCGGTCATCATCGACATGCGGATGCCGGATGTGTCGGGAGAGCAGCTGTTCGGCGAGCTCAAGGCCCGGGACCCGTCCTATGCGGAGCGCGTGATCTTCACGACCGGGCAGCTGGTGGACGACAGCGTGCGCACCTTCCTCGCGTCCACCGGCCGGCCCTGCGTCCCGAAACCGTTCGAATTCAGCGCCTTCGACCAGGTCCTGCCGGCGCGACGCGCGTCCTGAGCGGCCATCACGGGGCATGCACAACGGGGGCCGCGTCGTCCGCGGCCCCCATGTCGTTCTACCGGCGAGCGTTCCTCAGGCGCGCTGCAGGTGCACCCGCCGCCTGAGCTGGAGGTGCCGCAGCCCGCTCTGATCCTGGTGCTCGTCGCGCTCGCGGTGCATGCGGAAGAAGCGGTCTTCGCGCGCGGGAACCTTCCAGGTCAGGCTCATGCGCTTCTGCTTGCGCAGGATCTCGATCGATACCGTTTCGCCCGTCTCGTACGACCGCAGGATCCGCATCGCGTGCGACGGGTTGGCGGGCTTCCGTCCGCCGATCGACGTGATCACGTCGCCGCCCTTCAGGGGCAGGCTCGAGTCCGCGGGCGCCCTCACGACGAGCACGCCGTCCTTCGCGCCGAAGTACTCGCCGAGGTCGGAGTTGAGACCCACGAGCTCGAGATCACCCCACGGCGATCCCATGAGCTCGAAGCGATCCATGCCGAGCATCGGAGCCACCGCGACCTCGGGCGGGCCGGGGATCTCCCACTGGGACATCCCGCCCATGTTTGCGGCGACGAGAGTGGCCTGTTTCGTGTCATTGCCCCGGCGATACTCGATCTGCACCGTGTCGTCGGGCTCGAGCTTGCGGGCGAGCTCGACCAGCTTCCTCCCGGGGCCGGACTGGTCGTCGTCTTCCGCCTTCACGGCGGCGAGCGACGTGCCGTTGAACTTCGTGATGATGTCGCCGACCTTGAGACCCGCCTTGTCCGCGGGGCCCCCGGGCGTGACCCCTTCGATCTTGGCGCCGATCTTGTCGGTCTCAGGGCTCGCATCGGTCTTGACCACCACGCCGATCCGGCCGCGGTGGTCGCTCATCATGAACGCCCGGACGCGCGGCGGGCGAGGCGGGCGCGGCGTGCCTTGCGCCGCGAGCCCGACCGAGGAGCCGGCGAGCGCCGCTGCGACGATGATCCAGTTCCGCTGCATGTGAAATAACCCTCCGGGGCGCTAGAGCCCCACGTACGCGGCACGCGTCACGCGGACGCTCATGAGCTGCTCCATGAGATCCACCCGCTGCTGCCACAGGTTGACGAGGTCAGCGGAGTGAGCCTGGGTTTGAGAGGGGCCCAGCTGTGCCAACTCGCCGTCGATGACGGCAATGCGGTCTTCCAGGGCGGCCGCGAGCGCCGCGGAGCGGCCGCTCGTCACCCGTCCGTCCGGATCGTAACGCCCCAGCTGCTGCTCCAGCGTCGCCGATTGCTGCTTCACGCGGGCGAGCTCGGCGGCGTCGACCGGCTTCGTCCAGAACGGCCGGAACACGAGGAGCCCGGCGAGCGCCGCAGCCGCGGCGAGGCCCGAGACGCCCCACCGCTCGCGGCGCCGGCGCCGCTCGTCCAGCACGGCGTCCCGCACCGCGGGCCAGCGGTCCCGCGCCGGCCGCCGCGCCGGCAGCGCCTTCAGCCGCGCGACGCGCTGGTACAGCGCCTCGAGCTCCGCCCGGCACGCCGCGCACCCCGCCACGTGCTGCCGCGCCCACGCGGACCCTTCCCCGGCCGCGAGCGCTAAGACGTCATCCATCGTACAGTGCATCATCGTGCGACTCCTTCATCGAGCAGCCGCCGCAACCGGACGTGGGCGCGCGCCAGCTGCGACTTGGAAAAACTCACCGTCTTGCCCATCTGCTCCGCGATCTCCTCGTGCGTGTAGCCCTCGACATCGTGGAGCCATACCACCGCACGCGCGGTCTCGCTCAACCGCTCGAGTGCCCGTTCGAGATCGATCTGCGCAGGCACGGCGCCGGGGCTCATGCCCCCCGCCCCTCCCATCGCCCCCACTCCAGCCACGTCGCCTGCCCCCGCCCCTGCCCCCGCCCCCGCCCCCAGCCCCGCCCCCACTGTCGACTCTTCGTGGAACTCCTCCGTCTCGCGCACCCGGTCATGGCGAATCCGCATCAGGGCTTTGGATGTGGCGATCTGCCGGATCCAGCCCCACAGGTGTCCTTCCCCGCGGTACTGCTTGATGCTCCGGACCACCTCGAGGAACGTCTCCTGCAGCACATCCTCGGCGTCCTCGGGGCGGCGCAGCACGCGGAGCGCGAGATTGTACACGGGCGTCTCGAACGCCCGGTACAGCGCCTCAAGCGCCTCCAGGTCGCCCGACTTCGCCCGGGCTACGAGAATGTCGGGGACGGCGAGTGAGATGGTCATCTCCTGAACTACAAAGATGCGTGAACTACGAAAGGCGTCGCGCAAAGGCGTCAAGCAGGGGCGTGACGCCTTTGCGTGACGCAGTCTAACCCATTGCTATCCTGCGAGTTGCGACTATTTTGAGTCATGCCCCTCGACCGAGCCACGCTGCACACCTGGCTGCACCATTGGCAGGACGAATACGACGCCGCCTACCTCTACCTGGTGCTGGCCGGCCAGGAGCCGGACCCCAAGCGCAAGGATGTCTACATCAAGCTCGCCGGGGTGGAGGAGCGGCACGTACAGATGTGGGACCAGCTCCTCGCCGACCACGGCCACCGCGTCGGCCGGCCGCGCCCTTCCCTCAACGCGCGTCTCAGAGCCTGGGTCGGGCGCCGCTTCGGGCCCAACTACCTGCTGCCCCTGCTGCTACGCGAGGAGGGGCAGGAGGTGAAGGGGTACATGGACCTCCACAAGGAGGTCAGCTTCGACGACGCGCGGGAGGTATCGCTCAAGCTCGCCAAGGAGTCGGCTGCACATGCCGAGACGCTGGCGGGTCTCGCCGGTCGGGCCGCGGAACCCTGGCACAAGACGGGGTCGGGGGGGTTCCTGCGCAACGTGGTTTACGGCTTTAACGACGGCCTGACGGCGAATTTCGGGCTGGTGGCGGGCGTGATCGGGGCCGATGTCGCGCCGCACATCGTGTTGGTCTCGGGGATCGCGGGGATGTTCGCCGACGCGCTGTCGATGGGCGCCTCGGGCTACCTCGCGGCGAAGAGCGAGCAGGAAGTGTACGACCACGAGATCGCGATGGAGAAGGAAGAGATCCGCATCATGCCCGAGGTAGAGGAGGAAGAGCTCGCGCTCGTGTATCAGACGAAGGGCATCGAGGCGGGCATCGCGCGCAAGATGGCGGCCGAAGTGATGCGGGACTCGCAGCGCGCCCTCGATGAGCAGGTGCGGGAAGAGCTGAAAATCGGTGAAGCCCACGCGACGCCGTTCAAGGAGGGGTGGCTGACCGGCGCGTCGACGGCGATCGGCGCGTTCATCCCCGTGGCGCCGTTCCTCGTGTTCAGCGGGCATACGGCCGCCTGGACCGCCTTCACGATTGCGATGTTCTCCCACTTCGCGGTCGGCGCCGCGCGCAGCGTTTTCACCGGGCGGGGCGTGCTCCGGAGTGGGATCGATATGTTCGCCGTGGGGCTGGGCGTCGCGGGCGTCGGCTACGTCGTCGGAGATGTGGTCGCAAAGATCTTCTAGACCACGAAGTTCAACAGACGATCCTGCACGTAGACGGTCTTCCGGACCGGTTTACCGTTCACGAACTTCCGCACCGACTCGTCCTGCAGGGCCCGCGCGACGACTTCCGCCTCGCTCGCCCCCCGGTTCACCGTCACCCGCCCGCGGACCTTGCCGTTCACCTGCACCACCACTTCCACGTCTCCGGCTGCGGCGAGTCGCTCGTCGAACGCGGGCCACGTCGTCGTGAAGATGGAGCGCTCATGTCCCAGCAACGACCACAGCTCTTCGGCGAGATGGGGCGCGTACGGCGCCAGCATCACGAGTAGCGGCTCCACCGCATCCCGCGCCGCGCATCGCGCATCGCGCAGGGCGTTCACGTACTCCATCATCGCCGCGATCGCCGTGTTGTAGTCGAGGCCTTCGGTGTCGGCGGTGACTTTCTGGATCGTCTGGTGCAGCTTGCGGGCGACCTCCGAGGGCAACCCCGGGCTTGCGCCCGGGGTCAGTCCCGCGGCCTCGTGTGCCGAAGCCCATACTTTGTCCAGAAAGCGCCGAATCCCCACGATGCCGGTCTCCCGGAAGTCGCCGCCTTCCTGGAAGGGCCCGAGGAACATGAGGTACATCCGGAAGGTGTCCGCACCCCACTGCTGGATGTAGGAGTCGGGGATCACCACGTTGCCCCGCGACTTGGACATCTTCGCGCCGTCCTTGATGATGAGCCCGTGCGCGCGGAACTTGGGGAACGGCTCCTCGAAGTGCACGTGGCCCAGCTCCCGCAGCACCATAGTGACAAACCGGGAGTACAGCAGATGCAGCACGGCGTGCTCGTTCCCGCCGATGTAGCTCGTCACGGGGAGCCACGTCGTGGTGCGCTTCGGGTCCCACGGCCGGTCGTCGAACTCGGTGGATGGGTACCGGAGGTAATACCAGGCCGAATCGAGGAACGTGTCGGAGACGTCGGTCTCGCGCCGCCCCTGCGCGCCGCACTGCGGGCACTTGGCGTAGTACCACTCTTTGTGCCGCGCGAGCGGGCTGACCCCGCTCGCATCGGGGCGGAAGTCCTCGATGAACGGCAACAGGACAGGGAGGTCCCGCTCCGGCACGCCCACCGGACCGCAGCGGTCGCAGTAAATGATGGGGATCGGCGGGCCCCAGTAGCGCTGGCGCGAGATGCACCAATCGTGCAGGCGATACTGCACTTGGGGAGTGGCCAGGCCCTTCGCCTGGAGCCACGCGACGATGCGACGCTGAGCGTCGCGACACGACAGCCCGTCGAACTCCCCTGAATTGACGAGCACCCCGTCCTCCGTCACGCTCGGCAGCGGCTCCCCCCCACCGGTACGCACGACCTCGCGGATGGGGAGCTTGAACTGGGTCGCGAACTCGAAGTCGCGGGTGTCGTGGGCCGGCACGGCCATGATCGCCCCGGTGCCGTATTCCATGAGCACGTAGTCCGCGATCCAGATGGGGATCGCCTCGCCCGTGGCCGGATTGCGGGCGTAGGAGCCGAGGAACACGCCGGTCTTGGTCTTGTCACCGACGCGGCGGGACACGAGGTCCCGCCCCAGTACTTCGCGCCGGTACGCGTTGACCTCGCGCCGCTGCTCCTCGGCGGTGAGCTGATCCACGAGCGGGTGCTCGGGCGCGAGCACGAGATAGGTCGCGCCGAACACGGTGTCGGGGCGGGTCGTGAACACGGGGATCTTGGCGCCGGCCGGCGTTTCGAAAATCAGCTCCGCCCCTTCGCTCCGGCCGATCCAATTGCGCTGCAGCGTGCGCGTCGAGTCGGACCAATCGAGCTGGTCGAGGTTCTCGAGCAGCCGTTCCGCATACCGGGTGATCTTGAAGAACCACTGCTCGAGGAACCGCTGCTCGACCTTCGTGTCGGGATGGCGCTCGCAGAAACCGTTGATCACCTGCTCGTTCGCCACGACGCTCATATCCTTCGGACACCAATTGACCGCCGCCTTCTTCCGGAAGGCGATCCCCGCCTTGAAGAGCTGCAGGAAGATCCACTGCGTCCACTTGTAGTAGCGGGGGTCGGTGGTCGAGAGCTCGTGACGCCAGTCGAACATGCCCCCGAAGCGCCTCAGCTGCCGGCGGAAGGTCTCGATATTCTGCGGGATGAGCTTCGCGGGATGCGTGCCGACCGAGAGCGCGTAGTTCTCGGAGTGAATGCCGAACGCGTCGAACCCGATCGGCTCGAGCACGTCGTATCCGTGGAGTCGCTTGAACCGGCCGTAAATATCGGCGCCGGTGAATGCGAACATGTTCCCCACGTGCAGTCCCTCCGCGGAGGGATAGGGGAACATCATGAGGTTGTAGAACGGCCGGCGTGGCTGGTCCAGGTCAGGCTCGTCGGAGCGCTCGCGCGCCCATCGCTCCTGCCACCGCGCTTCGACGGCCGCCGGGTCGTAGCTGGGCACCTGAGTCATAAGTGCATGAAAATAAACAGGCTTGCCCCGCCGGGTAACCCTGCGTAGCTTCGCTCCCGACCCTCGACATGTCCAGCCGCACCCAGCAGCTCCGGCAGAGCTTCCTCCTCATGGGGGCCGTCGTCGCCCTCGTCCTCGTGGCCGGGTTCGCGCTGTTCTCGAGCCGCAGCGTCACGCGTGTCGTCGAGCGGCAGGCGAACGAGCGCGGCCAGGACATGGCCACGCACGTCGCGTCCCTGGTCGGGATGTATCTGCGGGAACGTCGCCGGGAAGCTGAGGCGCTGGCGCGGTCGCCCGCGGTGGTGCGGGCGGCGCTCGACGGGTCGCAGCAAGCGATCAGCCGGCGCCTGCCGCAGCTCGACACCCCCACCCTGGAACGGATGTTCAACCAGCGTCACGTGTTGGGGGGAGATCCCGAGCTCGCGGCCTACTTCCGCGACTACGTCCAACGATCCGAGTTCTCTGAGCTTTTCTTCACGGAAAGCCACGGGTACTCCGTGCTCGCCTCGAACCGGACGTCCGACTTCGTGCAGTCGGATGAGGAGTGGTGGCGGCAAGCGGTAGCGGACGGCCTCTACGAGGGCGCGCCGCGCTACGACTCGTCGGCCGCCGCCGTGTCGCTCGAGTACGACGTGGCCATCCGGGCGCCGCGCGTGAGCGCACCGGTGGGGGTGCTCAAGGCGGTCTTCCCGCTCGATCGCCTGTCCCAGCTGCTCACGGCCGCCGACGCGGGTGCCGGGGTTCGGCTGCAGGTGGTGGACGCGCAGGGCATGCTGATCGTGGGAGGGGGTGGAGGCGGGGGGAAACCGAATCAGGCCGAGTTGCTGCACCCCATTCCCGACGCCGCCGCCGTGCCGCGCGGGGAGCGACCCGACACGGCGACGGTACCGGGGGCGTCGGGCGAAGACCTCGTGGTGACGGTCCCGGTCGACAACGGCAAGTGGTGGGTGGTGTTCCGCCAGCCCAAGGCGACGGCCTACGCGGCCGCGCGCACCACGGCCGCGAGCATCGTGATCTGGACGGTCGTGTTGTTCGGCGCGACGCTCGCGCTGCTGTTCGCGTTCTGGCGACGCCTCAACAAACGCGTGACGGAGCCGGTGAAGGCGGCGGGGGCGATCGCGAGCCGCGTGGCGGGCGGCGACCTCTCCGTGACCGTCGTGACGGAGCGGTCCGGCACGGCCGAGGTGGGCGACCTCCTAACCTCGGTGCACAGCATGGTGGTGGCGCTGCGCCGCCTGGTCGGCGCGATCCGCTCGGCGGCGGACGAGGCGGCGGCGATGGCCACGGAAATCTCGGCCTCCACGGAGCAGATGAGCGCGTCGACCGAGGAGATGTCCGCCACCTGCCAGGACCTGACCAAGCGGGCGGCGGAGCAGGCCCAGCTGGTGCGCGCCGCGGCGGACGATGCGACCAAGATCCTCCAGATCGCGACCATCCTCGCCGCGGGTGCCGAGGACTCGGTGCGACGCAACAGCGCCGTCGCCGACGTCGCCCGGCGCAACAAGGACGTGTTGGATCAGAGTACGGTGCAGCTCGCGACGCTGGCAGAAGAGGTGAACCGCGGTGCCGCTGAGGCCGAAGCGCTGGCGCGGGCCTCATCCGACATCCAAAAGTTCGTGACGCAGGCCAAGGCGGTGGCCACGCAGACGAACATGCTGGCCCTGAACGCGGCGATCGAAGCGGCGCGCGCCGGGCCGCAGGGACGCGGCTTCGCCGTCGTGGCGGACGAGGTGCGGAAGCTCGCCTCGGTGGCGGCGGCCGCGGCGGGCGACACCGCCGACACGGTGCGCGGGGTGCTCGCCCGCGTGCAGGCGACGCGCGACCGGCTGACACAGCTCGCCCAGGGTACAGGCATCGCACGGGACGCGGCCCAGACGGCGGCCCAGGGCCTCGGGACCGTGGCCGCGGAGGCTCAGGCGAACGACGTGTGGGGCCGGGAGATCGCGAAGATGGCGGGCGAGATGCGCGCCCTGGTGGAAGAGATCAGCGCACGGCTCGGATCGGTCGCCCAGGGGACCGAGACCCTGCTCGCGTCGGCGCAGGAGATCGCCGCCTCGAGCGAGGAGCAGAGCGCGTCCACCGAGGAGATCGCATCGTCCGCGAACCAGCTCGCCGAGGCGGCCGACAAGCTGACGGGCGCGGTGAAGTCGTTCCGCCTGCTGGCCGACGAGGAGCCGCCGCCGGAGCGCCAGGCGGCGGATTAGTTTGGGGCCTCACGAGACGAGCTGCCCGATCGGCAGCTTGCGGATGCGATTCCCCGTTGCCACGAAGATGGCGTTGCATACCGCCGGGGCAATCGGCGGGACGCCGGCCTCGCCGGCTCCTCCCGGGGGCTCGGTGCTCGGCACGATGTGCACCTCCACAATCGGCATCTCGTCGAGGCGCAGCATCGGATAGTCGTCAAAGTTGTGTTGCTGCACGCGCCCCGCATCGATGGTGATGGCTCCCTTCAGCGCCGCCGTCAACCCGTACACGATTGCGCTCTCCATTTGCGCCTCGACCACGCCGGGGTTGATGACAAAGCCGCAATCGACTGCGCACACCACGCGGTGCACCCTGACGACGCCGGTGCTCGCGACGGACACCTCCGCCACTTGAGCCACATAAGTGTCGCACGACTTGTAGGGGTGACAGGCGATACCCCGGGAGCGCCCTTCCGGCAGCCGAGTACCCCATCGGGCCTTGGCGGCGGCCAGTTCAAGCACATGCTTGAGCCGGGGCGAATGAGCGAGCAGCACTCTACGGAGCTCATAGGGATCCTGACCGCCGGCGGCCGCCAGCTCGTCAAGGAACGATTCATTGGCGAAGCCGTTCTGCGAGTTGTAGACTGAGCGCCACCAGCCCACGGGGATGCCGATTTCGGCTCGCACATAGTCGACGTGCAAGTTGGGAATGGCGTATTGGAGATTGGCCGCCCCGTCCATCGTCTCTTCGGGAATCCACTGTTGCACCTGGGCGGGATCGACGCCTGGCCAGGGCCGGCCGGCAGCGACGGCGGCGTCCCAGTTCTGTCCCACCATGGACGTACCGACCACTCGGTGCATCCAGGCGACGGGCCAGCCGGAGGCATCGAGGCCGCCCCTCAGCTTGTGGTGGCTCGCGGGTCGGTAGTGATCGTGCTGCAGGTCGTCTTCACGGGACCAGACAACCTGGACGGGAAGGGACGTCACTTTGGAGAGTTCAACAGCGTCCGCGACATAGTCACGCATTTGCTTGCGGCCAAACCCGCCGCCTAACAGCGTGGTATGAACCGCCACTCGCTCGAGCGGGAGTCCCGTGATCTCCGCGGCGATGTCCTGCACGCTACGTGGCGTCTGGGTCGGAGCCCACACCTCGCAGCCATCCGGGCGCACGTGGGCGGTGCAGGTCATCGGTTCCATGCACGCATGCGCTTGATAGGGCACTTCATAGTCCGCCTCCAGGGTCCGCACCGCGCCGGCGAGCGCAGCCGGGACGTCCCCTTCGTGCCGTCCCGTCACGCCCGACCGCTGGGCCAACTCTGCCAATGTGCGGGCGATATCGGCGCTGCTCAGATGGGCGAGGGCTCCTTCGTCCCACACCACACGGAGCGCGTCGCGACCTCGCATGGCCGACCACGTGGAGTCGGCGACGACCGCCACACCCTCTTCGATTTGCAGCACCTCGCGGACGCCACGGACCGCCTTCGACTTCGTCCCGTCAAACTGAGTGACCTTGCCGCCAAAGATGGGGCAGCGCGTCACGGTGGCGTAGAGCATGCCGGGGACCCGAACGTCCATACCGAATCCCGCGCTGCCGTCCACCTTTTCGGGGCTATCGAGACGGCGGATGCGCCGGCCGAGGATGCGGAAGGCGGCCGGGTCTTTCGGATCCTTGAGCGGAACGTCCCGCGGAACAGGGAGTCTCGCGGCGGCTGCGGAGAGTGCTCCGTAGCTCAGGCGCCGGCCGGTAGCGGCGTGGACGACTACTCCGTTCCGCGCGTGGCAGCTCGCTGGCTCCACACCCCAGGCCTGCGCGGCGGCAGCGATCAGCATCTCCCGAGCCGTGGCGCCCGCGTTGCGCAGCGTGCTCCACGACTCCCGTGTGCTGCGGCTGGCATTGGTCGATTGCTCCTGGCCGTACAGCGGATTCGCGAGTGCCTGCTTGATGCGAATGGCAGTCCAATCGGCCTCGAGCTCTTCGGCCACGAGCATCGGCATGGTCGTGAGAACCCCCTGGCCCATTTCCGACCGGATCACGGAAATCGTGATCGTTCCGTATCGCTCGATTTCGAGGAAGGCGTTCGGGGCGAAGGGCGTGCCGGAAGCAGGTGATGCAGCCCGGCTGGGCAGATAGAATCCGAGCACGAGGCCGGCGCCGGCCGCCGCGCCGACCTCGACGAACTCGCGGCGAGTTAGGGCGAGCGCTTTGGGCGGCTTCATTCTGAGCTGCGTTTCAATATTCACCGCCTCGCCCAGTCCGCAAGC
>Ga0209156_10001286_pt1 | contig 20576 bp, 29 predicted proteins | sample GraSoiAngelo_124_FD_185881 | JGI IMG/M metagenome (GOLD analysis project Ga0209156, IMG submission 185881) | Grasslands soil microbial communities from the Angelo Coastal Reserve, California, USA - 14_0927_05_20cm (SPAdes) (version 2) | ecosystem: Environmental > Terrestrial > Soil > Grasslands...
CTGTTGGAAGAATGGTTTCTTTGATGAGGTCCATTCTAACACGTTCGACGCCGTCCAAGCCTTGAATCCATCTATGGGTTTCGTCGGCTTCGGCCATGTTTAGGCAGACCATTACAACGTTCGAGAACTCTTTCTGGTCCGTGGAGGCGAATACTAGCCTGTCGAGTCTTGCGCGGATCTGCTTGTCGATCAATGTTTTCTTTGGCTGGTTAGAGACGGTGATTAGGAAGCTAGCAGCTACTCCGGGGTATTTGCCATAGTTGACTTCCGGGAGGAGGTAGAAGGCTTTACCTTCTGTCAATATCGTTAGTCGTCTCTTGACGGTCTTTGTAGAAACTCCCACTTCGCCTGCGATGTCGGATGTTGGGCGTCGGGGGTTTTTGCGGAGGCTCTGATGATTTCCCAATCTGTCCGACGAAGGTTCAGGTTGCACGGGGGAGACTCGCCCCTCCACTCGATCAGGTCCTTGGAATTACAAACGGCACCGATTCGCTCGACTGTCTTCGCGAAACCCTGCATGTCTCCGTAGAAGAAGCTCGTGCGGAGGGACCTGCCAATGAGGTTGAGGACCATCACTACGCCATCCACATGCTCTAATTGGCTGATCACTGAGGATTTTCTTTCTGCGTCATCGATCTCTACTTGTATTCCGCCTAATTCGCGTCCGACTAGGCGGGGGTTTAGGATCAATTGTACCGTTCGTAGAAACCCAGCTCGCGCGCACGGTTGATGCCCCTACGAACGGTTTCCTCGTCCACTCTGAGTTTTTTCGCCATGGTGGCGTATGATTCTCTGATGTTCCAGCGGAACGAGCCTGGACTGAGGAGTTCGCGCATTATTCGAAGCTGAAGGTCGTCTGCGCGCCGCAACGAAAAGTTTGATGAAAAACTTGTTCTTAAAACTGTCCCAAATCCGGCCCCTGTGTAGGCATCAGAATAAGTCTCCCTTCCGCATCATAGCCGGCTGGAGGATTGAGAAATGAACCTGACCTATATGACGACTGCTGTGAAGGACCAGAAGGCGGTGAAAGAATGATTGAGAAACTGACCCATGCGCCCCTCGTCGTAAGCGACCAGGAGAAGGCGCTCAAGTTCTACACGGACATCCTCGGCTTCGAGAAGCGAGCCGACTATCAACAGCCTGGCAAGCCTCGCTGGCTCACGGTCGCGCCCAAAGGGGAAGACCTAGAATTCATCCTCGCTAACGGCACGTTCAATATCGATTCGCATCTGCCCCCGGAGGCCGGTACAGGCGGCATCCATTACGCGTTCACCACAGACGACTGCGAAGGAGATTATGAGCGGCTGAAAGCGCGAGGCGTGAACTTCAATGTGGGAACCTACACCAAGCCTCAGAAACAGTCGTGGGGGACCTCAGTTTACTTCAAAGACCCCGACGGCAACCAGTTTGCGCTAATCCAACCCAACATCCTCGGCAAGGTATTCACTGCCGTTAGCCGGCTTAAGAGATAGAAGACACGCCGGGAGAAACAGGAGTTCAACAAAATGATCGAGAAAACAACCCACGTGCCCATCGTCGTGCACGATCAAGACAAGGCCCTCGAGTTCTATACCTGGGTCCTGGGGTTCGAGAAGCGCCAGGACTACCAACAGCCCGGCCACCCACGATGGCTCACCGTCGCCCCAAGGGACAGGAGCTCGAATTCATCCTAGTCAAAGCCGAATACGTGGTTGACCCACGCCCACCTCGAGATGCCGACAGCGGCGGCAACCACTGGGCATTCCTAACGAACGATTGCCGCAAAGACTTCGAGACGCTCAAGGCGCGCGGTGTAAAGTTCAAGGATCCTGCGCCCGTGGAGGCTCCTTACGGTATCGCGGCGTACTTCACCGATCCTGACGGCAACCACCTATCGTTGCTCCAGCCCGCACCGAAGGCCGCTTGGAATCAATAGGAGTGAAGGCAATCCATGCTTGGAATGAAAACCTACGCCCGAGAATACATTGACGCCTGCCGGGCGAGAGTGGATGCGGACCTTCTCGCTTATCGGAAACAGGTAGGCAAGGCACCATCTAAAGAGTTCGAGGCTCGTTTTTTCAACAATCAAGTCCTCCTTTTGGACTACATGTTCGTGCACCGGCTCACCGGCATCGAGGGCAAAGACGGTAATCCGTTGAACGAAGTCCGCGTCCTGTGTAACTCGATCTTGCTCAACAAAGGAAAGATACAGGTCGATAGGCTGCCAGGGTGGCCAAACTCGGCCAGTTCAGGGATCAAACTTCCGCTGGAAAAGTCCGTGCTCAAGCTCAATGCGGGCGACGAGGTCAAGCTCAATGAAAACGACTTCGTCCGCCTTTCCAAAGCCTTCTTCGCAGAGCTTGAGAAGAGATACTAGTAAATCGGCATTTGGAAGTCAGGCATACTTCTTGGAGACTTTCGTCGGACGAACTATCCGTTAACTTTCGTCAGACGGTTCTAACCGGATTGCTTTGGCGTCGGATTCTTAGCGAGCATGTGGACGGGTTGATAGGATCCTATTCTACTCCGAATGAGAGTTTAAGGTTGACCCTATTTTCGACGACCTTGCCGTCTTTTACAATCGTTTTTTGCGCCACTACGTCTACTCCGCGAATGTTCTTGACTGTCTTCGACGACCTCCTAACAGCCTCATTGATGGCATCTTCGAATCCTCTACTAGACGTTCCCACGAGCTCAATTATCTTTCCAACAGGCATTTTGTCTCTCTTGTTCTCGTTGCCGGCTGACTATTTCACGCTTTCAGATGAAACGCGGCATAGTCAGCGCTCCTTAGCACAAGGAACATCTCGCGAAAAAAAGGATCCGACGGAGCTTAACAGGAAAACAGTACGATTGACGCAAATTAGTGACAACCATGTGTCCCCTCGAAATCGACGCCTGTCGATGGCCTAAATAGTCCACGGACATCGCGTAAGAAAGCACTAGAGGGAGAGATAGGTTTCGTCATCAGCTGTAGATGAGACGAGGGTGGATCTTGACTATGTTACGTCGAACCTGAACCGCAGCGTCACCCTAATCGGTTCGAACCTAGCGATATTCACTTTCGTATTGATCTTCCTTTTTCTACGCTATGCTTCTAATCAGTTGGATGGTGTTCTGTTTCAGGCAACGCTGACATCGAGCTTGCTTGCAATCTTCCTCTTCGGCATCGCCGGTGTTCACTATTTCGAGGTTGTTGCCAAGGCGTGGGACTCGGAGGACTCGGAGGTGACTATGCCTTCTCTTCGAGCATAATCAACGTAAACAAGGGTGACACCCTAGTAATTCGCTTCTACAACCCGACTGACGCAAATCATACCTTTACGATTGGTTCGCCTTACGGAGAGGATGTGGTCGTGGCGGGACGCCCTACAGATACTAGTCCGATCCATAATGCAACCATTACCATAGGTGCCAGCCAGGCGGGAATATTTCCGTTCTACTGTAGGTTCCATATGCCATCTATGTCGGGAAGCATCGTCGTCCAGGGATAACCTAGATCCCCCTCTATTCGATTGTTGGAACTACAATTTCGTTTTAGTTTCCCAAAAATAGCTTAGTGAGATTCACCATTATGCACCGTGCCCTGGTGCGTTCCTGAAAAAAAGAGGGGTTGAGGGAGCCTAATTTCGCGTAACTTGTTAGTCTCGTAGTCTGCCTACTGCTTGGAGAATGTGCTCCCGGCTGCTGACTTGCTGGTATGGCCGGATCTTCTCTGTGTTTCCATTACTGCTCTGTTTGGCTGGGGGGTTGATCTTGACCCAGTCTGGTATGATTACGGCTCTGATTAATTCTTGGACCGTTATGCCGCGGTCCTCGGCTTCGTTTGTTAGGAGTTTGAAGTTCTCGTCGCGGAGGGAGAGCATGAATTTTGCCAAAGAGTCACCTGTGTAAATGGGGAGTTGTTCCAACGGCGACAGTTGATATAAAGATTCCGAAAAAAAGTACGGAAGATTTTCCTCTCAAGAGAGTAAAAACACACGAAGGAACACCTATCAGTTCGTTCTCACTTCTCACATTTCAAGAATAGAAACTCCGAGCGTCTGCCATGCGAGACCCAATACAACTTCACCTCAACGAAGCTCCGAAGCTCCACAGTCCAATCCTCATCGCTGGGCTACCGGACAGTGGACGCGTCGCGAAGATCGTTCTCGACCATCTTGTCAAGACCCTCAAGGCCGCTCCGCTCGGCTACCTTCACTCCGACTATCTTCCGCCCCGTGTCCTCTTGAAACCTGATGGGACGCCGGAGTTGATGAAGCATGAATTCTACTACTGGGTCAACAGCGATGAAGCTGGCAACGATCTAGTTCTATACACCGGAGACGCTCAACCCATACTTCCAGAAGGAGCCTTCCGACTCTCAGAGGCTGTGGTCGATCTTGCAGAACGACTAGGCGTTGGCACACTGATCACTGTCGGGGCATTCATTACTGGTAGAATTTCTGATAACCCCAAGGTCTACGGGGCAGCCAGCGAGTCCGATCTCGTCAAGGAGCTCAAAGCTCTAGATGTTCAGATCATAGACAGTGGCGCAGTAACCTGGATGAACGGTCTAATCCCCGGCCTTGCCAAGGTTCGAAACCTCAAGGGCCTATTCCTCTCCGGCGAGACCTCCGGTTTCATGGTAGATCCGAGAGCGGCTATGATAATTCTCCGGGTCCTGATACGTAAGCTCGGGTTACAGATTGAGATGAAGGAGTTGGAGGAGCAGGCGAAGGAGATTGATGATGCTCTCAAGAAGGGCGGTGACAAGGAATCTTCGGCGGCCCAGCCGGGCAAGGCAAAGTACGTCGGATAGAATCTATTCCTAGCGTTAGTCTACCTATTTTGACCGCAAGATTTGGAGTCAAACCTTTATTTTTGATTACTCTCTCGTGATCGAGCCATGCTTTCAACTCAAGCGGTTGCAGTCGCAAATCGGCTAGGATCTGTGATTGACGGGAAGCTTGTTCGTACCAAGATTAGCACCCCGCTCGGGTCGATGATCGCCGTCGCGGATGACGCAGCATTATTCCTACTCGAATTTGAGAATCGTGTGGCATTAAGAGGCGAACTTCGTCGTCTTGAGCGAAAATTTGGACTGATCGGGTCAGGAGGCAACACTGTTCTAGAAATGCTCATCGCTCAGCTCGACGATTATTTCGCCGGCGAGTCTGCAGATTTCCAAATCCCTACGACCCAGCGAGGCACAGCGTTCGAAGAAGCCGTCTGGCAGACCTTGAGACAGATTCCTCCTGGACAGACACGTAGCTATGGTGACATTGCTGAAGAAATAGGACAGCCCGCGAAATCCCGAGAGGTTGGACAGGCAAACGGTGCCAACAGAATATCGCTCGTTGTGCCATGTCATAGAGTGATTGGTTCGGATGGCTCGCTTGTCGGATACGGCGGAGGGTTATGGCGGAAAAAATGGCTTCTGGATCACGAACGACGGTACGCTTGGACCTCGTTCGAACGTAGTTAGATAGCGCTCAGTCGGCTCGCGTGACTGTCGTCAAATTATGTTTCAAAGTCATCACTCCCAATCTGAAATCTCCGAGAAAACCATTGGCGGAATCCGGCGCTGGTCGCATCTATCACCAAGGTAGGCTCAGTGCCCCTGCTAGGAACTTGTTGAGCGGGTCAAGTTTCTTACTTGCTTGGACGAAATCCTTCATGAATATTGGGCCCGTAACTTGTGCATTGCTGAATCGGACCGATGCGGTAATGTCCTTCAGTTTCAAATCCTCGGCGAAAGGATGGTTACTGTCAAACCCGGCTGGGGGTCTCTTCAAGGATTCACCCTCGATCTTCAACCCACTCTCCTTGACTCGTCTCCAAGCCTCGGGCCGGGACACGATCGCCCTACGGACCCTGTTGAGGGTCGGGGGGTCAGGATGCCATATGCCTGCACCGGCAAAACTGTCTCCCGGTGCCAGGTGAAGGTATAGCCCGGTGTAGGACTTCTTTCCTCCTCGACGGTGCCAGAACTCCATGGCCACATTGGTCTTGTAGGGACTCTTGTCCTTGGAGAAGCGAATGTCACGGTAGATACGGAAGAGTGACCCGCCATAGGGTCGAGGGTCCGCCACGAGGTATGGGCTAACCACTCTAAGCTCCGCGCCAGCGTCTTTGATGAACCGGAGGCTGGGTGCAAGGACATATCTCTCATAACGTTGCTTTTTCTTCTGAAACCATACTCTGTTATTGTTTCTGGCCAAGCCCCTCAGAAACTTGAAGAATTCAGGAGAGAAATAGGACCCGCGGGACTTCGAGCTCAAGTCCATCAGCACTTACTCCCGAATTTCGTATTGTTAAGCTCTGCTCACTCAGATCCAAGTTCTCCATCAACGGCCGAATTTCCCGTCTATGGCTTTCGTCTCATAAGAAAACATAGAGAACGCTCAAGAGAGAAACGTAGAAAACGTTCACGACGTATCACCCTGCATGAAAGATCCTACTCTTACCTGGCTTCTTGATCCCAAGGACCCATCGGTTAGACATCAGGCTCTCATCGATCTACTCCACAGGCCAAAGGATGCGAAAGATGTCTTGGCGACACGTCAGAAGATTCCAAGCTACCGGCCGGTCAAGAAGATCATCGGAACACAGACGAGCAAAGGGATCTGGTCTCCCAAGGAGACCTGTTATCGTCCAAAATGGACGTCAGCTGTCTGGCCTCTAGCACTTCTCGGAGAAATGGACGCTCCTCCCGATCCTAGAATCAGTTCTGAATGCGAGAGATTTCTCGAGCTTCACCAGACAGAGACCGGCGCGTTCGCCTGCCCGAGCAAGGTCGAGGAGAGCAAGAGATGGGACGAGCCGTGTCTCACAGGAAATATGATTCGGACTCTGGTCAAGTTCGGCTACTCTAATGACCCGCGGGTTCGAAGAGCCATCGACTGGCTGCCGGAGGATCAGCTGGAAGATGGAGGTTGGAACTGCGACCATCCTGAGAAGAAAGTGAAGCATAGTAGCTTCATGTCCACCATCGAGCCGTTATGGGCCTACTATGAGATTCCAAGACAGAAATGGACCCGCAAAATGAAACAGTCAATCAGTGAGGGAGCAGAATTTCTCCTAATGCACCACATCTACAAGTCAGACAACCACCACTGGCAGGAGACCTATCCATTCTTCACAAAGCTCCACTTTCCAATGTACTACTTCTACGACATCCTCCACGCGCTGCGTGTGTTGACGAAGCTTGGCTATGGAGACGATGAGAGGACTAGGAGCGCCGTTCAGCTACTATTGTCAAAACGCAGACCCGATGGCGCTTGGAACCTCGAAGGCGACTGGTATCGAGAAGGCGACTTCTTCTATCCCAGCGGCAAAGGCCGAAAGGCACCCGTAGCGGTTGAAGAGATCGGAAAACCCAGCAAGTGGATCACTCTGAACGCTTACAGGGTCTTGACCCAGACAGGCGACCTTGACCTAAACCAAGACTCCTAATGGATGCAATCGATTAACCCAACTATTCCTTTCGGGTTTTCTTGGTAAGAGTAGTGAGGTGAGTGAGCACACAGTGCCACCGCCCATCCTCTTTGACGAAGACGTCCGTAGCTCTCTCATGCGTCGTGAACTCTTTCCCCAAATATTTTGTCCTAGTATGAGCAACTGCGGTGACAGTAGCAGTGTTTGGGTAGGTGCGTACTCGAATATCCTCGAAGTCCATGGCTTCATGCTTCAACGCGCCCGACTTTATCACGGCGAGGAAACGCGACCTGTCAATAACACCTCCATCAGGGTCGATAATTATCCAATCGTCAGAGAGTAAGCGTCCGATGGCATCCGCATCATTCCGGATCATCGCTTCTCCGAATCTTCTTTCCAGTTCTAGAATCGCCTCTTGCACTGCTCGATCTGTCTCAGAGCTCATCATGTACACCGTCTATCTGAATGCAGAGCAGACCTATTTGTTTCAACGATTGACTCGAATTGACAGTGGCAGAGTTTTCTATTTCGAGACCCGAGAGAACGGTGCGTTCTCTCTCGCGCCGTTGTGTCAACGCTATTCGGCGATTTTCGCCTGGTCAGGTTAGCTTTCCAAGAAGAACTTCCCAAGGATAAATTTCGAGCGTGCGAAGCACTCCGGTGCGCATCCAAGGGTCTTCAGCGAGTCTCTTTCGCAGGACCACCTCCATTAGGTGCATCAAGGACGAGCATGGCCCTATGTTTCGAGTATTTCAACCGACCACCCAGAATCACAAAGTGTTCGTCGGGGAGAGCATCGATGAACACGGCATGTTCAGTCCACCGTTTCTGACCTCGCATCGACCGCTTCTGATCCCTCGCCGGTCCTTGTTCCTCGATCACGACGAAATATGGCCTTTTTCCCACCTATACCTTACCAATTGGCTGTGAATCGGTTTCGCCTAGCCAAAGATAAATGACTGTTCGTCACGAGAGGCCCTTGGAGTTCACTTTCGATGATGGCATTGAAGAGTCGAATGGTCGAATTCGAAGTAGAAGGCAGACCGGGAAACGGATACCTGTCATCGCCCGAAAAGCCCCGCGGGGGAGTCCTCGTACTGCACGCCTGGTGGGGCCTCAACGATTTCTTCAAAGGCTTCGCCAACAGGCTAGCTTCTCAGGGATTTCTCGCACTAGCGCCGGACCTTCATAACGGTGCTGTAGCAACGTCCGTAGAGGGGGCGAAGGAGCTCCGGTCAAAAATCGCTGACGAGAGAATAAAGCAGATAGTCCTAGGAGCGACCGACTACCTTCGAGCAGACTCGTCAATATCCGGACACAAAATCGGCGTCGTGGGATTCTCCATGGGAGCAGCATGGTCCTTCCTACTGAGCACGCTGAAGCCTGAAACTGTTGGAGCAGTTGTTGTCTTCTACGGGAGCTACCCCATAGACTTCTCTAGGTCTCAAGCATCCTATCTAGGACATTACGCGCCCGATGATGAGTGGGAGCCGCTGGCGGATGTGCGGGCTACAGAGGAGAAGATTCGCGGGGCCGGAAGGGAAGTCGCGTTTCACTTCTATCCTGGAACGAAACACTGGTTCGTTGAAGAGAATCGGCCGGTAGAATACAATCGGGAAGCATCAAACCTAGCATGGAAGAGGACGCTAGAGTTCCTCGACAGCAAACTACGGTAGTCCGCTGTATTCTAGTTACCGTGCTGGTCGGTTTCCAAACCATAACGAGCTCCCTCTCGAAGTCCGACACCGCTCCCAGTGCCTATTTTTCGGGGCTAATTCTTACAGCCCATATTCTCTGGTCGAGGTGCCATGTCTGTCCTTGGTCGCGGGACTCGACGGCCCTCCAATTGAACGAGTTAGGTGTGATCTCTGAAAAGATCCAGCGCTCTAGAAAACCGTCTGCGTTCTTGCCCTCGAGAATAATCTCATCGCCCGCCCTTCGTGCTGTAAAAGTCTGCACCACACGACTCAAGGGCGCGATCCATACACAATGCCAAGCGTCAATGTTCGGATCGTAGAATCGCACCATCGTCCCAAACCCGGTTCGTGGAAACCCGGGCGGGGGGTCCAGAACGACGCCCGTCATGGCATCCTGTATGGCTGTGCCGCCGAGAATCCATCCAAAGTGGATTTCTCCTTTCGCCTTAGCAGTAGTTCCATCCCACGTAGGAAATACTGTGACTCGTACTGCCAGTTGCCTGCAAACTGGCCAAAAAGCATCAGTTTGTCCTTCAGTTCAGAATAAGGGCCGTCCGCCTCGAGACTCCTCATCATCGGTCTCTCGGTTGATTCGATCGGCTCCCTCGCCGTTTGCATAATCTCTCTATCTCTCGAAGGGATACTTACTGGCAAATTTTCGACTGTTGCTATGGTTTGCTGCGGCAAGCGTGCATTTCCTCTGTGACCGTCCAAGTCCTCTCTTTGTCCCGAGATTCGACGGCTCGCCATCGGAAGGATGCTGGAGTAATTTCTGAAAATATCCAGTGTTCAGAATAGCCTTCCTTAGTCTCGCCTCTCAGGACAATTTCCTCCCCCTCTTTCCTCGCTACGAAGCTTTGCACGATTCCTTGCTTGGGCGATATCCAGATACTGTGCCAGGCGTCTATCTTCGGTTCATAGTATCGGATCGTCGTCCCAGATGGGATCGCTCTTCCTGTCCGCTGATCCTTACCCATCCAGACGTCCTGCACGCCCCTTCCGTTTAGAATCCAGCCGAAGTGGATCTCGCCCTTGGCTTTGATCTCTGTTCCGTCGGGCTGTGGATAGCGAGCGTCCATTTCCCAGTCGCCCACGAACTGGCCGAAGAGCATCAACTTTTCCTTGAGTTCCGGGAATGGACCTTCCGCTCCCAATCCTTTGATTGTCCAAACCTGACTTTGTTGTTTTGAACCAGCTAACTCGTTCATCATGAGCTTCTAGACTCGGGCGTTTTCAGATAAGCGATTCGCTGTCAAACAACGGCTATTTCGGGACACTTGTACCAGTTTACTGTTCGAACTCATTGACTTGCACGACGGTTATTTGACGGCACGCGGATTATGCCGCCATTTGACGGCTAGCGGGATATATCCTCCGCGAGTCCCATTCTTATGCAATGACCCACTACGAGGTTGCCTTCAAGCTCCAGCACGAATGTCCCTACAACGCCTTCTCGACAAAATATCCCAGTGTCATAATCTCGCACTGGTGTAACTGGAGCAGAGACGTGCTCGAAATAGCTCACAAGGATCTAGAAGATCAGGTGATTGTCAGGAGCATTCGAGACCTGATTAAACAGCTTGGGACAAAGGTCATCCGGAGATCTCAAGCGATGACAAACTTGCAAGTAGTATTGCAGCACTGTGCTTGCGACAAGCTTCCGCCCCCTACCCTTCCAGTGATCGAACGGCGCAATTGCCTCGAAATCCAGCCCACGCTCTACACTGGAGGCTGGGAATGGTACCGCGTAGTAGCTTTTTCGGAGAGAGATCTAAGGAACCTCTTCAAAGACCTCGACAAGCACTGCGCTGTAGAAATCACATCTAAGAGAGCAATCTACGACGAATCAGTCCGAGAAACTTTCCCTGTCTCCACAGCAACCCTGCTAGGGAAACTGACGAGCAGACAGCTACAAGCGTTAGTGGTGGCCCTTGACAACGGCTACTACAACATACCTAGAACTGCCACTGCTGGAGAAATTGCCCAGAGGCTTCGAGTTCCACGCACAAGCTTTGTAGACCATCTCCGGAAAGGAGAAAACAAAGTACTCCAAGCCATCGGGCCCTACCTCCGCCTCAAACCCGGCGAGACTTGAGGAGTTAGAAAAACTGAACCGGTTATACAACAGCGGACACTTGACGGCTAACAGGTTATGTCGCAGCCTCACACCTGAACGAGGAATGACGCCTGCCAGGGAGGTGGAGTTCGAATATGGCGGAGTACAAATGCGAAGTTTGTTGAGACCATTCTAGCAAGCCAGGAAAATGTTGCGAACAAGAAATGAAGAAGCTAGCCTAGAAGATTGTCCACGCATTTTTCCAGGTTTTTTGGACCTGTTCGGTCCGTGTCTGGCCAGTCCAAGCCACGCAGGATTATACGAAACTGTAGGGAGGGAGAGGGATATCGTCATGTTCACAGTTGAGGAGCGTGATCGAGTTCGCAATCGCCTCGTGCAAATGAGCCATGCGGACCCGCGGTTGGTCGCTGGTGCACTGGTTGGCTCTACAGCGGGAGGTCAGGGCGACAGATGGTCGGACCTAGACCTCACTTTTGGGCTGGCTGACGGCGCGGCAGTAGATGATGTTCTTGGGGATTGGACAGTTCGTCTTGCGAACGAGTTCCAAGCCGTCCACATATTTGACCTACCGCATCTGTCAACGATCTACAGAGTCTTCCTCTTGCCCAACAACCTTCAGGTGGACTTGTCCTTCACTCCGGGGAACAAGTTTCTTGCAAAGGGTCTCAAATACGACTTGCTCTTCGGGAACGCCCTCGAAAGGGATCCGGCGAAGCCTGCGTCCGCCGAGCAGACCTTCGGACTTGCGGTGGTTTATTTGCTGCACGCTCACGCCTGCATTGCTCGGGGGAGGATGTGGGAGGCTGAGTACTGCATTAGTGCAGCCAGAGACCAGGCGCTTATGCTCGCGTGTCTTCATCGTAGTCTAAAGACGAGCTACGGTAGAGGTTTCGATGATTTACCTCGAGAGATCTTGCAGCCTGTCACTGGAGCTCTCGTGGGTTCGCTGGAAAAAACTGAGCTGATACAGGCACTCGGCAGAAGCGTCGAGGTGCTCCTGCAAAACTCTCAGGACGTTTCTGGGCTAGCCGGGAGACTTGGACCGCAGCTTCGTGAGCTCAAGTCGTATCAATGAAAATGGCTGGAAGAATGGCTCGGGTTCAATGAAACGGGGCCTACTCCTTAAGTCGGTCGAGTCAGGGATCCAGAAGGCTTGAAGCATTTGACTGCGGTACATGTCGAGAGAGAGTTTGTGGACTCTAATCCAGAGTACAATTACCGAGTAGTAATCGGCGATAGCCGTCGAATGAGCGAGGTCACCGACGAATCAGTCCACCTCACCGTGACCTCGCCGCCCTATCCTATGGTGTCGATCTGGGACGAATTCTTCGCAGAAAACTCAGCATCATCCTACGATGATATGCACCAGTATCTCAATGAGACTTGGCGAGAAATCAGAAGAGTGCTCGTTCCCGGCGGCATTGCGTGTATCAATATCGGAGATGCGACTCGAACCTCGAACGGCGTCTTCCACCTTTACCCGAATCACTCCAGAATTATCGAGAACTTTGAGAGGCTCGGCTTCGTAACCCTGCCTTACGTGCTCTGGAAGAAGCCCACCAACCGGCCCCACTACAAAGGCAAAGGGGCCTTCCTAGGCTCCGGATTCCTTCCACCTAACGCCTACGTAACTCTCGACATGGAGTACATCCTAATCTTCCGCAAAGGCCCGCCACGCATCTTCCCAGCTAAAGACCCCCGACGCTACGATAGCAAGTTCACCAAGAAAGAACGTGACGAGTGGTTCTCGCAGGTCTGGAAGGTCCCAGGTGCCAGACAGGTTATTGATGGTCTTGAGAGGCGAGTAGCAGCCTTTCCAGAAGAGATTCCTAGAAGATTGATCAGAATGTTCTCGATTCTAGGAGACGTGATCCTGGACCCGTTCCTAGGGTCGGGGACAACTCTCAAAGTAGCGATGGAGCTAGATCGCAAGTTCTTCGGCTACGAAAAATTCCCACAACTCGCCGAGATTATCAAAAGCAAGGTCAGATCAAGCCATAGACAGGTCGAGTTTCTTGAACAGCGTAGCGCGATCAAAGAACTCGCCAGATAGATCCGGACGAAGAAATGCTTTATTCGCCAACTCAGTACTTGACGACCATGAAGATAACCCTGGATGAGGGAGCCCGCGAAGGAGCGATAAGGGTCGACCTGGCATGGGAACTCTTCCTCGAATCGAAGTCAACCATTCCCCAAGGACATGGAGCTAGACTCATTCCGTTCACAAATTGGCTCTGGGACGAACTCGGCAAGAAAGCGGGCTACCTTAACAGGAACTCGGGAAAGGAACTAACACTCGCGATTCCTGCCTTAAGCGAAGAAGCGCTCGACTTCCTATTGCGAGTGGCGTCTTTCTGGGCGGACGAGGTCCATGTGAAGAAAGGAGGGGCGCTTTCAGAGAACCTGTGGAGGAAGCCTGCTGTCAACGTGTTTGACGATAAGACTCTCGATGGGTCCGAGAGATCATTGGTCCGCAAAGATGATCAGGGCTACCAGCGCTTCTTCATGCCGCTGCTCGGGCCTGGTCGAGCCTTCTTCAGGATCGAATTGATATCGAATGGAGAATCAGCCGCCCGCTATCACAGCCACTCTGAGGTTGATGAATACTATCTCATTCTTGAGGGCTCAGGGACTCTAAGGTACAACGATAAGGACGTAGTGGTCAAGCGTGGAGATCTCATAGCCAAGCCGACGGGACCAGACGCAACCTCTCAACTGATCGCCGATCGCGGAGAACCTCTCCGTATCTTGGACATGGAGATATGGCACGACCGACCATATAGCTCAAAGGACCTGATACTCAATCCTGACTTCAACGAGATCATAATGAGAGGACCGGGCTGGGGAGGCCTCTTCCCCAACGAAGCCCTCATGTCTTCGGAAGATTTCCGGAAACACTACGACGAAGGATATCGAAGGATGAAGGACGGCGGCTGGATCCCATCGAAGGCTCGTGGGCACAAGAAGGTCAGAGAGAAGACCTAGCCTCTCCAACCTTCACAGCCGCAAGGCGCCCCAAAGGTTCTACAGGAGAAGCCGATTTGGGATGAGGTAACCGGGCTACTCGTCCTCGAAGACCATCACGTCCTTTGTCTTCTTCACCATGTCGCCGAAGACTCCCTTGTAACGGGTCGCTCGAATGGGAGTGTCGTCAATGTAGTGGTACTCGTCTCCTTCTCTGCGCCTGGGCTTGCCGAGGATCAGCTGGTGATACTTCACCCCGTGTTTTTGTAACCACGTTAGAGTGGCTTCTCGATGCTCTTCTGTTCTGGCAGTGAAGAAGCAGATGAAATGCCCCTGGTCGTACCATTGATTGATCTTTGTGATCGAGTCAGGATATGGCTGAGCGTTTGACATCAGCTCAGGATGCTCATTGTCCACATGCTCGCAGATGCACCCATCAATGTCGATAATGAAGATCTTCCTCAAAACGAGACCCGTACTCAAATAGGTTATCGAATGCTTAGAACGTTCTGATTGCAACCCTCAGGGTAACATAAGTTTACTTTCGAAGAAAGAGTTCTCTAAAATTGACGCTGACATGCCTAGTATACTTGAACGGTGACAAAGCTCCAATTACTCCGGATAGCTAACGCAGCATTAGTGCATACGGTGCTCTGAGAAATCTGAATTAGACTCAGGTCTGGGAGTCGGAAGAAACCGTGAGAAACAAGCACATTGCAGTATTCGTGATCGCCCTAGTCGTTGTTGCTGTTTTCGCATGGTACGAAAGTCTTCCCCGACCGAATGGAGGCCCAATTAGTCCGACTGCGCACTGGACAGAATACGTACTGACGAAAAACGGAAACCATACCCAAGCTCAAGCCTCGTACAGTGATGGAGGAGTAAGCACGGAACAAGTCCTCTGGCTGAAATTCGACAATAGGACCGCGGTCTACAACTACTTCGGCTGCACTCCCTCAATGCCGGGCTGCACACTCGACGGCTGCGCTTTCACAGTCCTCAACGATACGCCTTCGGAATACCGTGTGAAGGTCTACTGTGCGCCTGGCGCCTGAAGTTTAATGCTCATGAATTTCCATCAACGAGCTAGTTGAATAAATCTGACCAGTCCCGGTAGTGCGCGTAGATTAGGAACCTGATAATCGGGGTTGCCTCCCTGGTTTCCTCTGCGATGAACGATGACGGAGATCATACCGACAGCTTTTGCTCCCTCGATGTCAGTTCTGGGATTATCGCCGATGTAGATGCTAGATTTCGGCTGAACTCTGAGTTTTCTTGCTATTAGACTAAATGACTCATGGCCGGGCTTGACTCTAGGCGTGTCTTCGCCTGCCACCACGATAGCTTCGAAGAGGATGTGGAAAGGGACCTGTCGTATCCTCTTCCTCTTCATCCCCGGTGTCCCATCACTATCCGAGACGATACCTAGCTTGTAACCGGCGCGTTTCAGCTTGCGGACGGTCGGCTCTGCGTCCTTGAAAGGGGGACTGTTCGCCGCATAGACTCTCCAGTACTGAAGCGTTAGATCACGGATCCATTTTGGATCCATCCGCTTAAGCCCCAGTTCCTTGAACAGTGTCTTCCACCATACGTCTCTGTTGTACCGGAATTTTCGCCCCAACATCTCACGGTCGATACGTCGCAGATGTTCGAATAATGGGACATAGCCGACAGAGTAGCCGTTTTTCTTCAGCTGCTTGGAAACAAGCTTCGCGACAGTAAGAAGTGCCAGTCTGGCCCCGATCGGCGATCTGAGCAGGGTGTTGTCTAGGTCGAAGACGACCGCTTCGATCTCTCGCGCCGGGATAGCTACTGCCTTCTAGTTGTAGGTCTCTGGTCTTCGGTCGGCGAACCGTTCTCTACGGAGACGGTTATGGAATGAGAGGTCGATCTCCTGGACCGCAAATCCCTCTCCCATTCTGGAAACTGACGCGGTCTTTGGATGAGAGATCCTTGTTCTACGGTCCTCTCTCAAGCTAATGATCATGCTGTGGCCATCAAACCACGGCGGCGCGTACACATTCGGCGCGATTATCGGCATACGATTCTCCAAGCAGCGAACAGTAACGTACTGTTGCCATGGAGTGATTCCAGGCTTCACTATTCTCGAAGGGCAGAGCATCAATTCGACCCCGTTCAGTGCGTAGATGCGTGAGGGTTCAGGAAAATCAACGTCGTAGCAGACCAGTATGCCGATCTTGTAGCCCTTCAACTGGAAGACAGAGTAGGAACTCCCGGGCTTAGCGTACTTCCTCTCGAAACGGAACAAGTGGACCTTGAACTGTCGCCCAATAATCTCCCCGTCTTCTCCAATCACTGGACTGCTAAGTCGCACGTGTCCCTTGACCTTTTCATAGAACGCCCCTCCCACCACAGCAACTCCGTACTCCTCAGCCAGCGACTGCAGGCCCGGCAGAGGACTCATAGGCGTCGGGATCGTCTTTTCCGGCAACCAATGTTCCGGCAGACAGATGATGTCCACCTCTTTTTCTGCGGCTTTCTTCGCGAGCTTCACGGCATGAAAGATAGTATCCTCTACCGACGCTTCGATCGGTTTGACCTGTACTGCTGCGGCTCGGATGATCTTCTTCGCCACTAAAGAGACAGTCCCAAGTTAGTCTCTCATTCTCTTGACCGCCAGGTCAACTAGCTGCCGCGCAACCTCCCGCTTCTCAGCCAGAGGAATATGCACTACCTTCTTTCGGCCATCTACGACATAGAGTTCGTTCGTATCCGCTTGGAATCCTACACCTTCAAGACCAACATCGTTCGCAGCAACAAGATCAGCATTCTTCTCGTGTATTATCTTGAAGGCTTCATCGATGAGCTCTTCATTGGACACTTTGTGTTCCGTCTTGAATGCTACGAGGTAGGTCTTCGGGCTCGCTTTCCGGATCTCCTCCAATATCTTGGGAGTTGCGCGAAGTTCCAGGTTGATCTGTGGTTTCTCGCGGGTCTTGATCTTCTTCGGAGCGACCGTTACGGGCCTGTAATCGGTTGGAGCGCCTGCAGCGAAGACTAGATCCGGGGCGGTCTTCTTGAGTTCACCGAGAACCGCTTCCAGCAGCTCGCTCGTACTCTCGACCCTGATTGTCTTAATGGCTGAAGGCGGATTTACTGTCCCGGGACCCAGAATCAATGTCGTGTCAGCACCGCGCGAAGCAACCTCCTCCGCGATGGCTACGCCCATCTTCCCAGAACTCCGATTAGTAACTACACGAACAGGATCGATGTGTTCGATTGTTGGACCTGCGGTCACCAGAACCCGTCGACCCTCCAAGTCCCGATTCTGATTACTGGAGAAGCGCGCAATAACCGAACGAACTATCTTCTCGGTTGACGCAATCTTTGCCTTTCCTTCCGAGACCTCCGGCTCGACGAATTCTACTCCAATCTTCTTGAGCCGTGAAATATTCTCCTGGACGATCGGATGGTCATACAGGGGTTCATGCATCGCGGGCGCAATCATTACCGGTATTCGCGAGCCTATGGCTGTCGCCACGACTGTGGTAACAGGAGTGTCATCGATTCCGGACGCCAATTTTCCTATCGTATTCGCGGTAGCAGGCGCAACTAGAACGAGGTCTGCGTGGCCCTCGCTCTTCCCACCAAGCGCGATATGTTCTAGCTTACCCGTGAGATGTGTAACTACCGGGTTTCCTGTTGCCCATTCAAGAAGATCAGCGCCAATCATCTTCTCAGTGGACGGAGAAATGACCGCGTAGACTTCTGCTCCGTGACGCATAAGCTCGCGAGCAATCTCTGGCGACTTGAACGAAGCAACACTACTGGTCACGAGAAGGGCGATTTTCTTTCCGATCAATTCTCGACCCTTGGAGGAGATGATGTCCTTGGACGGATGGCTCAAGGTTCGCGGCCCTACTTCTTCAACTTCCCCGTCTCATATGCCGAATCCAATAGTTCGATTAACTCGTTGAGAGTGTACTTGCCAGCGCTAGCTGGTATTCTGCGCAGAATGTCAGGCAGTGCGGGGAGCATGGGTCGAATGAAGGCCGGGATCTTCTCGTACATCGATTGGACCCCAGCAACTATCTCATCCGCATCCTTTCCCTGGATGCTTGTCCCCTTCCCTTTTGCCTTGGTCTTGGGACTCAACATTGTCACAGCTTGACTGCCGCTCATAGCCTTACCATATAATGGGTTCTCGCTACAATCAAGTTGTACATTCGCCCGTTTGAGCTAGGTCTCCATGCTGTACGAACGTCTCTAAAGATTCCGTGGAGGGTCATCGGTCTCTCAGTCAGGGGAGCAGTGGAGCAGGCGATTCCCCAAAGCCCGGAAGACCAGTCTGTATCGCGGCACGGTGCAGAAGGGTCCACTGATGCCACTTTCTCCAGAGCCGACGGGAGAAGAGGACGAAGAATAAGTCAGCGACGACTATCAGCAGATTACCAATCCCAATGCTCGCTATGAACCCAAAGACAACGATTGGGAAGAGCAAGCCGATGCTGAACCCTACTTTCTGCTCCTGATTGTTGTTTGCTCCCATCGCATTGAAGGCTCGGGTCAATATGACCATTGCGAATATGATATCGAGTATCATCGGGATTTCGGGAGGGATGCCTGCTCCGGCAGCTATTCCTCCAGTCAGCAAAGTCGTAGGAAACAATAATGCACCGACTATCGCGAACTTTCGAGGACCCCATTTAGGCTCGGACAATCTGATCTTCATGAAATCTCCAGGAAGTCTTCGCACCGCGAACACGAGGATCGTTATGACGAGCCCGGAGAAGATCATCAGTCCCCCACCGGGATTGTATGGTCCGTAGATTGCTGATTCGAGCATGAAAAGGAGAATTGAGTCGATGGTGAGACCGAGGATGCTGATTCGTATCCCTCTCATGGAGACTATGCTCTTGTGTTTTAGATCTGGAAAGACGAGCCCAAAGAGGAAGATTGGAAGGCCGATACTGTACACGGAATGGAATATCAGAAGTCCAACAGTCCAGACCCAGTTAACGCCCAGCCAGTGACCGTAGAAGCCGAGATTGCCTACGGGCTGGGCTAAGGGATTGAAGAGTGTCCATAATGCAAGTCCCTCCTCGACGATTCCATACGCAACTCCTAGAAGGAAGACTGAGGCCCAGCCTTTCTTCCAGCGAATCATCGCCTCGCGTATCAGTATAACTCCCGAACCGTACAGTCCAATGTTTGCAGCCAGGAGTAGGAAAAAGAGAGGCGGGTTGATCACAAGCAACGTGATCTGGCTTGACGCGGAAAGATACTCTGGAATGCCGGGGGTTAGGAGAAGCAGGAATAGTATTGGATGAGACTTCAGAAACCGGACTAGTTTAGAGAGCATACTCGTGGACTGCGGGCTTGGACTGATGGGGAGGGGCGAAGACAAATTCTTGGACCTCGGAAAGTCGAATATCCATCTGGGGTTATCTCTGAATTCAACATACTGTTCCCGGCGCTGAGGAAGACCTTGAACAGAAAGTGTCGCTAGGGCTGTCTCCATCTGGCTATTCGTGAAGTTACTGCTAAGGCGATCGCGAGCGAGATAGCTATCAGGAGCCAGCCGGTAAGTGGTGACCAGTACGGGAGAGAAGGTGCTGCGCCCATAGCGTCTCGTATTAGAAGGGCGGCATTGGTTGTCGGAATCGCATACGTCAATAGGAGAATGTTTCGGGGTAGAATCTCGGCCGGGTAGAAGACGGGGGGTAAGATTCCGACGAGGACGCTCAGGAGGAGTCCTGACTGCCATCCGTTTCGCAGATTTGAGGTGAAGGTTGAGACGAGGTAGCCTATGGCGGATGAGAAGAGCCAGACCCCGACGAGAGATAGTAGTACGACGGGGAGAAAGATGAGTGGCAATCCGATGTAGACGAGCAGCGGAAGTAGCACTACAAGTGCGGGCGACGCGAAGAATAGTCCCGCGAATGCGATACCTAGCAGGTAGCCTAGCTGGTTGACTGGGCTCGCGACGAAAAAGTCCTGTAGCTTCGTCTCTAACCTATACCACGTTGCGTCGCCTGCGAGTCCCGTCCCGACAGTTGAAAGGACCAGCAACAATGAGCCGATTACTCCCAGCGCAAAGGATCGTCCGCCTGTCGTGACGGTGATGATGAAGAGTAGGCTGAACGGAGTTGCGAATAGCCAGACAAGGCTCAGCAGGTTTCTTCGGAGCCAAGTTATTGAGAGCATGTAGCCTATTACGACCGCGGCTCGGAACTGTTTTGCACCGCTCATTCCTCGGCCCTCCCGACGAGATCCACGAACAGATCCTCCAATGACACTCTTGCAAGGCCTACATCTGAACCGCGCTTCAATGCTTCGTCCGCCAGCTCTCTTCCCAGTCGATCGTCCGTTAGGACTCTGAATCTCTCAGCCAGTTTCACAACTCGACCGTACCGGCTCAGTTCTTCCTCGGAAAAGGTCGAACCGACAATGTCGACGCGGACCCGTTCTTTCACGTT